>SDBV01001612.1_pt1 | contig 33966 bp, 32 predicted proteins | sample 2277081 | NCBI WGS metagenome assembly SDBV01 (sample SAMN10402039, study PRJNA504765) | marine sediment metagenome | isolation source: marine sediment core GS10_PC15, 223 cmbsf | place: Arctic Ocean: Southern Knipovich Ridge | collected 2010 | reverse complement strand
CTATATATATAGGTGAAACAGAAAGCTTCAAAAACCGATTGCCTAATCATAATGAGTTGCCGTGTATCCGTCGTAATGGAGGCACGCACACACATGCACATGTTAACCAAGACAGCCGTGATAGATTGGATGAAGAAGCTGACTTGCTTGCTACTGAAAAGCCCCCTTGCAATTAGTATGGATAAAGATAAATTACTTAAAGAACTTAGTAATCCAGTAATTATAAGAGAACGATTTTTTAAATACCTCCATGAAATACTTTCCTTCCATAAGGCACAAAAGGAAGCCTCATTAACAAGTGAATCGCCAGAATATATCAAATATGATGATGCTATAAGTAAGACCTTCACCGATGTAACTCCTGAACAAGAGCAAATTCTTCGCATTGTCCTTAATCTCAATCTTGCCTTTTTTGAGACAATTGCTGATAACAATCGGAGGTTACTATCTTTGATTTTTGGTGATTCTTCTGAAGCTGATTCTTATAAATCTGAATGAACTCTTTAAATCCCTCTATTGCGAATAACACCCTGATTAAAAGTCAGAGTGTTATCTTCTACATAATCCATCTTATTGTTGGAGTCAAGAATTACATTCAATGTGTGAACCAAAAGTAAGAATGCCAGCAGGGACGCCATAAATAGGTGGGTGACCATTAGCCAATATGGTCTTGACAAACGCAGAAATAAGAGTAGAATGTACTAAAGTTCATAAAGAGGTTAAGACGATGCAGGGAACTACAGGAGGGGCAAAAGTGGCAAGACAGCGTCGCGGCAAGGACTTACATAAGAGCGTAGGTCGACAGGGCGGCAATTCCATGCTGCTAGTGATACGTAAGCAGAAAAAGAAGATTAGCTGGCTGCACCCACAGCCACCTAATCTATTGGGGGGAAGTAATGATTAACGAATCAGGTACGAACATGGCGCAAACTACTTCTACAATCAAGCCCGCGGCGATCTGGGCAAGAGTCTCAACGAGTGGCCAGGCGGAAACATCACTGCCAAGCCAGATAATCCGTTGTAGGGAGAGGTTGGAATCTGCTGGCTATACCGTACTACATATATTTCAGGTAGATTGGTCCTCACTAGACTTATCGATCTGCCATGAATTCCAGCAACTTCAGCAACTTATTCGTAACCGTGAGATCAAAGCGCTCGCTGTTTATGATCGTGACCGGTTACAGGCTGACGGTCTAGATCGACTCGTGTTTCTATCAGAACTCAAAGAGGCGGGTATTGAATTGATTCTGTGCAATGGTGCACCGATTCTTGATTCTGACGAGGGTCAGATCGTAGAACTTGCCCTGGCAATTGGTAAGCGCCGTCAGGTTCTCAGAGCGAGGCAAGGCAGTCGAGACGGATTACATGACCGGGTACTAATATACCACAAACCTACCAGCTACCACAAAATATATGGCTATGGCTGGGACAAGGGGAATAACTCGTTGATACCCGATGCTAATTACCCGAATGTGAAACTGATCTTCGACTTGCTACTTTCTGGTAGCGGGTACACTCCGATTATTCGTGAGTTAGCGAAAAGAGGTATTCCCAGCCCAAGCGGGCAGGTTCACTGGAACAAAACTACCGTAAGTGGTATAGTCTGGAATCCAGTGTATGCAGGAAGATACTTCGCTCTCAAGAAGCAAGCCATTGTACCGAAGAAGCGAAAAATGGATAGCGGAGGCAGACCAATTAGTTCTGGTAACTCTTCGATCAAGCGACTGCCGTTGGAACAAGCACACTATTTACTGGAAGTCAGGATTGATAATCCGCCCATCACATGGGAGCAAAGAACGCAAATCATTAGCCAGCTCGCGCAACACCAGAAGCTTGCACAGCGAAACGGAAAGCGGGATTATTTGTTGCGTGGTTTAGTCTATTGCTCTGAACACATGGGGAAAAACGGGGAACCGAGACGCTATCACGGACAACCGAGGCGCAAGACACACTATTATGTGTGTCCTGAAGGAGGGTGTTATCGTTCTCACCTGCCCGGGCCAGACCTAGAGGACGGTGTTAAGATGCAGATAAACGAGTACTTGTTTGCTAATTTGGGCTCTTTGGCTGCACAATTGCAGAGTAAGAAGAGTCTCACCAAAGAGGAGCTAGAAGGTAAGTTGAGCCAGTTAAGAAAGCAACGTGAGAAAAAGGAGATTCGGCTGGCGCAGGTAACAGACGACCACTATGAAGATAAAATACTTAATGACGTCTATGCCAAACTTAAGGAACGATATGAGGGTGAAATTGCCGGTATACGACATCAGCAAGATGAAATTCTTGGGCAACTAACACAGATAGGTAGGGAGACGGAGGCTGTTCTTAGCTTAGAGAACATAAGAAACTGCTTCTGGAGTAAGCAAAATAAAGGGGTCGTGCGTTCTTTTAAACACAAGGATTTTAGTGGGTCTTACAGAGATGGCTTATCAAACGAAGAGTGGCGTCAACTTTTCGAGACATTGGACATGCGTGTCATCGTCAATACTTCGGCAGAGCGGCGGCAGCAAATCGCAGAGTTCTGTGATAATACGGGCAGCCGTAGGATCTGTAAGAGGTTGGTAAATAGTGAGGGATTCATACCCCTGTTTGATGTTAGACTGACGGCTGACATACCTCTGACAGGCAACAAGGCGAAAGTTGTGGGCAATATTGTGTTAGTCAAACCTGAGCTCGGCTGATGGTGATTGTCTTATCTTCCAGGGGCTGCCGCAATACCTCAAGCACGGCATGTCCAAATTCAGGAAGCTCATCAAGGAAGAGAACCCCCCGATGACTAAGGCTTATTTCGCCCGGTTTCGGCCAACGTCCGCCACCTACCAAACCAGCGTTCGAAATAGTATAGTGAGGGGAGCGGAAGGGACGGTGTCTAATTAGAGAAGTATTTGACGGAAGCAAACCGCTTACACTATAAATCTTGGTAACCTCCAGAATTTCCTCAGTAGTCATTGGCGGTAATATGGAAGGCAACGAACGTGCCAGTAATGTTTTACCACTCCCCGGTGGCCCACACATTATTACATTATGCCCGCCCGCAGCAGCTACCTCTAAGGCTCGCTTGACATGCTCCTGCCCTTTAATGTAGGCCAAATCGGTGATTGACGAAATCGGCAGGATGGCTTCTTGAACTTCACCAGGTTTACACTCTGGAGCTGGTATTTCCCCTCGAAAATAGCTAACTAACTGAGCTAGCGAAGCAATGGGGATGATTTTAGCGCCTTCTATTAAAGATGCCTCTGTAGCATCGGCATCGGGCACAATAATGGTAGATAGCCCCTTTTCATGAGCCAAGGCAACCATCGGTAAGATGCCATTAGTATGGCGCAAGCTGCCATCCAGCGACAATTCGCCGAGAAAGATAGCTTGAGAAACATCAGCAGATACTTGTTCCGAGCTGAGAAGGATGCCAACGGCGATAGGTAGGTCATAAGCCGGACCGGCTTTCTTCAGGTGGGCAGGGGCAAGATTAACTACAATGCGCTTCATCGGGAAAATACAACCCGAGTTTCGTATAGCGGCGCGCACTCGCTCCTTGGCTTCCTGGACAGCCGTGTCAGGCAATCCAACGACGATAAATGAGGGTAAACCGGGAGAAATATCTACCTCGACTTCGACAATAGACCCTTCCAGCCCGACTATAGCACAGCTTATTACCTTGGCTAACATAATTCATCTTACACTATATCATAAACCGCTGTGAGTGTGGAATGTAGTTATGACTTTGGAGAGGGGTTGGTAACAGAAAGCCATTTTGTGTAAGCTAGGACATTCCCTTCCCTTAGAGGCATCTTTTTCTTTATTCATTATTCCAAACTAAAAAGGGCACCAGCCACCGCAATCTAATTAGCGGTTTCAGTGCCCTTCTTTCATCACTTCAAAATCCGCAGGCTCCTGAGTACAGCATTTAAGTCCTCTTCCCACTCGTTGAACTCACCCGGAGATGTTGTGCAAGTTACAGCCCAAGCAGTCTTCCCCACAAGTGTATACAATTGTAAGTAGTGAGTCTTTTCTGCGCCGGGAAAAGTTCCTTCTGACTCTATTATTGTAGCTTCTCTTCCGCCAACGGTTGTCTTGAGTCGAGAGAACTCATGGTAATCTTGGAGTAACTCCTTAATACCTCGCACTTCTGCCTCAACTAGATTATCGTGTGTCCATACGATTCCAGGTAGCGATTCAACTACAATATTTACATTAGGCCAATACCCAGTTTCAATCGGAAGTCCTGCGAAGAAAATAATACTGGCTCTTTCTACAGGAGCGTCTGCCGCAATGCTCGTGATAACGTCTTTCACAGTTTGTTCATAACCTTCGATTAGAGACAGAGCAGGCTCCCAGTCTGGCGGGTAGGAGATACTGAAAAGACCTGCTTCATTGGTGTATGTGGTGAAGTGGGCAGGAATTGCTGGCGCAGGCGGTAGGGTCGGTTCAGGTTGCTTCTGACATCCAACTACGGATATGATGGACAACAATACTACCAGAATTACAGTGCACAAGATAACCAGTTTTTTCATTTGTTACACCTCCCGTTCTATTAAGATAAAAAAGGGCACCAGCCACCGCCATGTCACCTAGCGGTTCCAGCGCCCTTGTTATCCACTTCATCTTATTGAACCTAGATATTATGTTAAGGTCATTTCACATGTTGAACTTGAGTTTAGTCCTCTACTGAGAATTTGTCAATACCCCAAAATGCGGAGCCTTCTAGGTGTCAACGAGCGCAAGCTTGTGGGGACTAGGCGTTCTTTCCTGCCTTAAAGGCGACGGCACACGATAAGACATGCGCCAATCCTACCAGTCTTATGTCTGCTCGGTTGCCATTATTTGGAATATTCTCACCTTTGGCTTTTCGAGCAAAAGCGGCTCAATCTGTTGATATATCTTGGCTCGGGTCTCTGATGCCGCCCATCGCTCCCAGTCCTCAAGACTCTGCCAAGTGCTTATTGTCATGATGGTCAAGCCGTCTTCTATGCTAACCAGCGTCTCAGCGCTGACAAAACCTCGATAATGCATGCTGGATGCTACCCTAAGCTCCCGTAGCAGAAGCGATAGGTCCTGTCCTTTCTTGGGACGGCGCTCTATTATAACTCTTATCATTGCCCCTCCTTTCTGTCTTGTTCGTACCCTAATTCTCGTTCGTGCTTGAGCTTGCCTTCCATCTTGGGACTTGAGTTTAACCCTCTCCTGCGTTATTGTCAATAACCCGAAATAGAGATGAACCCATGGGTGTGCAGAATGCGGTTACGACTGGTCTGTCCTTGTCGTGCTTAAGCTCTAAGTGCTACAATAGAACTTAGTAGAAGGAAAAGCGAAAGCATGCCATTAGATGCCATAGTTGTCAAAGGGGCTCGTGAGCATAACCTCAAAAATATAGATGTTGTCATACCTCGGGATAAGCTGGTAGTTATTACCGGTGTTTCTGGCTCAGGTAAGAGTTCACTAGCTTTTGATACCATTTACGCCGAGGGACAGCGCCGCTATATGGAATCGCTAACAGCCTATGCCCGCCAGTTTCTGGGTAGAATGGAAAAACCTGAGGTTGATTATATCGAGGGCTTAAGCCCAGCCATTTCTATTGACCAGAAGGGGCCAAGCCGGAATCCGCGGTCTACCATGGGTACCGTAACCGAGATTTATGACTACCTGAGGCTACTGTTCGCCCGGGTTGGTCATCCCCATTGCCCTAAGTGTGGACGAGAGATTGCCATGCAGACGGTGCAGCAGATTGTGGATGCTATTCAAGCCCTGCCAGAAAATAGCCGTATTATGGTTCTAGCACCCCTGATTAGAGACCGTAAGGGTGAGTACCAGGGAGTGTTTGATGATTTGCGCAAGGCAGGCTATATCAGAGTTCGGGTTGACGGGCATATCTATGACCTGTCTGAGGAGTTTCAACTGGATAAGAACAAGAAACACTTCATTGAGGTAATAATTGACAGATTGGTAATTGGGCAAAGCGGAAGCGCCAGCCGCATTGCCGATTCGGTAGAGACTGCCCTTAAGCTCGGAGCAGGGGTGGTGCTGGTGTCAATTATTGATGGTGAAGAATTATTATTCTCAGAGCACTTTGCCTGCGTGCACTGTGGAATTAGCCTGGGCGAGATTGCCCCCAGAACATTTAGCTTTAACAGTCCTCACGGTGCCTGTCCCGCCTGCTCAGGGTTAGGGATTAAAATGGAGATGGACCCGGACCTCATTTTACCCAATAAGGAGTTATCGCTGGCTGACGGGGCTATCCACCCCTATCAATGGCATACCTGGTATTACTACCAGCTTGAGGATCTGGCCAAACGCCACAGTTTCTCCCTCAATACCCCAGTTAAGAACTTATCCGAGTATCAACTTAAGTTGATACTCTATGGGGAGGGGGGGGAGCCATTGAGGTATAGAAACCGCTTCGGGCGGGTCAGGGAATACTATAATGGCTTTGAGGGGGTAATCCCTCGCTTGGAACGGCTATACCGTGATACCGAATCTGAGCACTCTCGAGCTGGCATAGAACGCTATATGATGTCCGGACTATGTCCTGTGTGTGAGGGGAGGCGACTGAAACCGGAGTCTTTAGCCGTGACTATTGATGGTAGAAACATCGTTGAGATTAGCTCAATGTCAGTTACTCAGGCATTAGACTGGGCAGCTACTATCGGCAGTGATGGCAAGAAAGCAGTGCTTAATGAGCGCGAGCAAATAATAGCCCACCAGATCCTTAAAGAAATTCAAGCTCGCCTCGGCTTCCTCAAGGATGTGGGGCTGGACTATCTTACCCTCGACCGTCCCTCGGCTACCCTTTCTGGTGGCGAGGCACAGCGAATTCGCCTGGCAACCCAGATTGGCAGCGGGCTTATGGGGGTGCTTTATATTTGCGATGAGCCGACAGTGGGATTGCACCCTGCCGATGATTCCCGTTTGATTGAGACCTTGAAGCGGCTGAGAGACCTGGGTAATACTATACTGGTTGTGGAGCATGATGAAGCCATGATGCGGGCTGCTGACCATATTGTTGATATGGGGCCTGGGGCTGGGGAGCATGGAGGGTGGATTGTAACCACAGGGACTCTGCGTGATATTATGAATTGCAAGGAGTCAATAACCGGTCAGTATCTTAGTGGGGTGAAGCAGATTCCTTTACCACAGAAACGCCGTCCCGGCTCGGGCGAGGAAATAGTAATAAAGGGGGCTAGGCAAAATAACCTGAAGAATATTGATGTCCCTATTCCCCTGGGCAAGTTTGTTTGTATTACCGGGGTCTCAGGTAGTGGCAAAAGCACCCTCATTGATGAAATTTTGTATAAGAAGCTGGCACAGATATTCTATCGGTCCAGGGGGAGGGCGGGCGACTGTGACGGTATCCTTGGCGTGGAGCATATTGACAAGATAGTAAACATTGACCAGTCACCTATTGGGCGCACCCCTCGCAGTAACCCAGCGACTTACACCGGAACCTTTACCCCGATTCGTGAGCTTTTTGCCACCGTCCCTGAGGCACGGATGAGAGGCTATGCCCCAGGTCGGTTTTCGTTTAATGTTAAGGGTGGGCGCTGTGAAGCTTGCCGTGGGGAAGGGTTTATCCAGATTGAGATGCAGTTTCTGCCTGATGTAACCGTTCCTTGCGAGGTATGTAAGGGTAAGCGTTACAACCGTGAGGCTCTGGAGATTAGATTTAAAGACAAGAACATAGCCGAGATATTAGATATGACTGTGGAGCAAGCCCTGTCTTTCTTTGAGCATTTCCCCAAGATAAGGAGCAAGCTGGAAACATTGAACGACGTTGGGCTGGGCTATATCCATCTCGGTCAGCCAGCACCTACCCTTTCTGGCGGTGAGGCACAGAGGGTAAAGCTTTCTACCGAGCTGTCGCGGCGGTCTACCGGCAAGACTCTGTATATCCTTGATGAACCTACCACCGGTCTCTCCTTTGAGGATATAGCTGCTCTATTGAGGGTGCTACAGCGGCTGGTTGATGCCGGCAATACGGTAATTGTTATTGAGCATCATCTGGATGTAATCAAAAATGCTGACCATATTATCGACCTTGGACCGGGAGCCGGTGACAAAGGGGGTTATGTTGTCGCTACTGGAACCCCAGAGGAGATAGTCCGGGAGAGGTCTTCCGCCACCGGTCAGTACTTAACTAGGGTGTTACCTAAAGATATCGAGTATGCTTTGACCAGTTGACCATCGCCCAAGCTGATACCATTTCTATTTCTGTGCGCAGCATCTGATGGGGACTACATATCTAGCCCCTTAATTTTTTGCTAATACGCAGAAGCAACTGGAAGAGGTATATTTTTGGATTAAGAGAGGAAAATTTATACTTGACTGAAAGTACAAAACCTAAAGTTTTCTATGGCTATGTTATAGTCTTAGTTAGTTTCATTATCATGACAATAGCTGTTGGTACAGCCAGCATCTTTGGCGTCTTTTTCAAGCCGTTGTTAAACGAGTTTGGCTGGACCAGGGCAGTTACGTCGGGGGCCTTCTCAGTGAATATGATACTGAATGGTCTTCTAGCTATTCCTATGGGAAGACTAACTGATAGGTTTGGGCCCCGTATAGTTACAATATTCTGTGGCTCGCTGCTTGGCTTAGGCTATTTATTGATGTCTCAGATTAACAACATCTGGCAGATATACCTATTCTACGGAGTGATGATAGGTATTGGCTTAAGCGGTTATTGGGTTCCACTGACAGCCACAGTAGCTAGGTGGTTTATCAAGAGAAGAGGGATGATGACTGGTATTGTTTTAGCTGGCACCGGTCTAGGTACAATGATTATAGCACCACTAGCTAATTGGCTTATCTCTATCTATGGCTGGCGCACCTCCTATATTATTGTGGGCATCACAACCTTGGTATTAATTACTCTGGCAGCGCAGTTTCTAAGGCGTGACCCGGCTCAGGTAGGTCAATTGCCATATGGTGCAGATAGGGTAAAAGGGGAGAGCTCAAGCTTGGAAGCCCAGGGGTTTTCGCTTCAGGAAGCGGTTCGTACCAAGCAATTTTGGCTGTTCAGTGCAACGTGGCTCTTCTTTGGTTTCGGCTTTCAAACTATTATGGTACACATTGTTCCCCATGCAGTAGACCTTGGAATTTCAGCAGATATTGCTGCCAGTTTTCTAGCTGTCATTGGAGGGCTAACTATTGTTGGTGTAGTTGCAGTGGGTAGTGCCAGTGATAGAATTGGTAATAAGCCATCTGTTATTATCTGCTTTATTCTGATGTCAGCGGCTTTGTTTTGGCTGGTAACGACTGAGGAGATATGGATGCTTTACTTATCTGGCGCTATTTTTGGCTTTGCTACTGGTGGTTTAGGAGTACTGATGTCACCGGTAGCAGCTGAGTTATTTGGGCTAAGTTCACTCGGCGTGATTTTGGGAGTTGTTGAATTTAGCTGGTCAATTGGGGGCGCCCTTGGTCCCCTTCTAGCTGGAGTGATATTTGATATGTCTGGCAGTTATGAATTGGCTTTCCTAGTTAGCGCTGCACTCGGCATTACAGCTACTATATTAGCCTTATTACTCAGACCAACTGGTAGCAGTGAAAAATGACCAGTGAAGAGGCACTTGGCTCTATGAAGGCTCATGCAGAAAATGCCTGGGTCAATGAATTAGCTAGCTTATTGACAGTGTTGAGCCCTGGGCGGTTTTAATAACATCAATGCGGGTGGGAAAGGCATCTTTAAGCTCTTCAATATGAGTGATAACAATTATCTTGTCAAAGTCATCCTGAATAGAATTTATCGCCTCTTTAAGTTTTTCCAGTCCGGCACTATCTTGAGTGCCAAAGCCTTCATCAATGACCAGGGTAGGCAGTGGTGCTCCGGCCCTTCTTGCCAGTAACTTGGACAGGGCAATACGAATGGCAAAGTTAATACGGAAAGCCTCACCACCACTAAACATCTCATAATTTCGCGTTCCTAGCTCGTCAGAGATATTGATATCCAGAGTTTCAATAACATTTCCCTTCTTTGTTTCCCGCTGGGTTTCAATCTTCACATGCATTCTATTATCAGTCATTCGCCCCAGCAATCTATTAGCTTCGGCTTCAATTTCGGGAAGAGCCATTTCAATGAGCAAGGCTTGGATTCCCTTTTTGCCAAAGGCTTGAGCTAGGTCTCTATAGATTTTCTCCTCCCTTGAGGTTTGAACCAGTAGCTTTTCCTTTTCCCTCTTTTTTATCTCTAATTCAGAACAGCGCTCCAGTTTCCCTTTCACACTCCCCACTATCTCCTGGGTTTGCTTTTGTTGGGCAACTAGCACTTGATATTCAGTCTCAACTTGGGCTAAATCGCTGACTCGCTGTGGCAGTAAACCAAGTTCCACAGTCAACTCTTGTCTCTTTTGATTATCAAGCACTAAGCCATGGTGCAGTTCTCGAGCAGCTTCCTCAGCTCTGGAAGCAGTCTCCTTTTCTTGGTTGATGAGCCTATCAGCCTCTTCCAACCTTCGCTTTGGAGCTTCATACTGTTCCAGACTAATGAGGTGGTGTCGCACCTGTTCGTGCCGCTGTGCATCATAGTCAAGTTTGGTTAAGTCGCTTTCAACCTCACGCAGAGCCTCTTGCTCAATGATAGCAAAATCCTTCTTGGCTAGGTGCTGTTCAATTTCAGCCAGTCTTTCTCTTTCCTCTTCTAGCTTATTACTCGCCTCTTCCGCTTCAGCAATCTCTTTATTGAGGATGCTGGCCTTACTTTGGGCTGAGGCTTTATTTTGATTCAACCTTGCTTCTAGCTGGGATACTTCACTCTCCAGCGATTCTAGCTCCATCTTCTTGTCGGCTAGCTCAGCCCGGTTTGACTTCAGGGAATCAGATTTGCTATGCCCATCAGCAGCATATTTGGTCTCAATTCGCTGCCGTTCTTCTACGCCTAGCTCCGTCTCACACAAGGGGCATTTGGCATCACTCTGGGTTGAGAGTAGGCTGAGTCTTTCTTGTATACCCTCTATTTCTTTCTCCAGCCGAGTTTTATTAGTCTCCAAGTAGTGAACCTGAGTACGTAGCTCCTGGTTACTTTGTCTTTTCTGGCGTAGTATTTCTTCTGCCTCGGTCAACTGGCGCCACTCAACCTGCATCTGCTGAAGCTCGTTTCTAAGCCGGGGTAGCTTTTGGGAAATAGCTTCCAGATTGGTTATTCTACTTTGAACTACAGCATGGTCTTTAATTAGGACTTGCTGAGCTTGGGCAATAGCCATCTCTAAGTGATGTTTATGCTTATCCAGTGCGGCTGATTGTCTAAACTTCTGGTCAAGTTCGTCACATAATCTCTTGGCTTCGGTAAACCGGGCATAGCCCTCTTCTATAGTGGAACGCCGGGCTATGAGCTCCTCATACTCCTTAAGCCTGGATTGGTGCTGTTTAACCTGGTCATCCCAGCGCTCCAGCTCTCTTCCCGCTTTTCTGATGTGTTCCTCTAACTGAGCTAGCTGAAGTTGCTTGTTTTCCAGGGATTCTTTCTCCTGCCGCAGACGGTTAAGTCGGGATTCCTGCTCTTTTATTACCATTTCCATACGAGAGAGTTCAGTCCGGGCATATTCAAATTCAGCTTCGTAGGTTGGCTTTTGAACTAATTCACCGCTAATGTCCTGAATAGCGCTCTCCAGTTGTGCCTTTTCCATTTCCTGCTGTTTTGCCAGGGCTTTAGCTTGTTCTTCAAGTTCGTCATAGAAGGAAAGCCCCAGTATATTAGCCAGCACTTCCTTACGCTCGACGGGACGTTTGATAGTGAATTCATCAGCATGACCTTGCAGCAGAAAGGCACTGTTAATGAAGGTGGGATAGTCCATATGTAGGATATCAGTAATTTTTTGCTGTGTCTGAGTTACATTATCGCCCGTGATTGACCTGAAGCCACTCTCAGTAGCTATCTGAAACTCCAAGATGGTTTGTCCTGCCCCCCCTCGCCGTTTGGGCTTAGCACGCTTGCGTATGATGCGATATGGTTGTTGACCTACGGCGAAGTCAAACTCCACCTCCATTTCCGTCTGACCCGAATGAATCAGGTCATCATCACTTTTAGCTCGGGCTCGTCCCCATAGTGCCCAGGTCATAGCATCAATCAGTGCCGACTTACCGTTGCCGTTATCACCGGAGATGCAGACAGTATGGATGCCCTCAAACGAGAGCGGAGGCACATTATCCCGGTAGCACATAAAATTGCGCATTTTTAGCTTAATGGGAATCATTTAGAAACTCCAGATCATAACATTTACACCCTCATTTTAACACAATGAGGGACATTAGTTGACAAATGAGAAAAAACTATCTCAATATATATATGGGGGATTCGCCATTTGGCAAAAAACTATCTCAATATATATATGGGGGATTTGCCATTTGGCAAATCCCGACATAAAGGAGGTGCTGCTTATAGGATTGCTCATTGAATAGCCAAAGGCAATAGGGAAAGACCTGTTGACGCTCGGGAAAGACCGATTGATAAAAAAACTCCATTGTCATTTGTCATTGCGAATGTAATGAAGCAATCTCTACTAGCATCTAACCACCGGGATTGCCACGCCGCCTCTTCGCTTTGCTCAGGGCTTCGGCTCGCAATGACAGGGAATAAACTAAAAAAGGAGAAAAACATGAAAAGGAAGATTTTAGTATTAGCTAGTGTCCTGGCTTTGGTGGTTGCTCTGGCAGTACCAATGACAGCGCTGGCGGTAACAACTGATGACACTGATGTCAGCGGCAGCATACCGGCCGATGTACTCGAGATAACGCCTCCATCGGCAATCAGCCTGGGTGATTTATATGGTACAACAGGTGATGTTTCAGGCACCTCTGCTACACCTGGGACCGTGCTTTCCACGTATGTGGGTGGCTATAATTTAACTATCAAGTCCGATGACGCAACTGGCTACATGGGATTAGGCGGACAAGCTGGAGCAGATTTAGCTGCGGTCCTCAAGGTCACCCCATCAATTGTTACGGACACCGGCGCGACTGTAACCAATGCAGGCCTTACTGGTGTCACGGTAGTCACTGCTACACCACAAGAAGTAGGAACTACCAGCGCGCCCGCTCCTGAAACTGGTGGCACAAATAGTATCACTCTTACCGTGGAACAGCCAAGACAGACAACGGGTACGACAGGTGCCTATTCCTATATCCTGACCTGGACAGTAACTTCCAACTAATAGTTAGTTGATTCTGGGGGAGTGGCAATTGCCACTCCCCCAGTCCGGGAACGTGATGATTAAGTTAACTAAACAGGTAATCGCAACTTTAACATTAGTAATTCTAGGTATAGTAATCCTATATACATTATTGCCCGTTAAAGTACTGGCAAATCCGTTGCTGGAGGTGACGGCTCCATCGCCCATCACTCTGGGTAGTTTGTATGGCACAACAGGTGATGTCGAGGACACCTCTGGGACACCTGGGACCGTGCTTTGCACGGATGCGGGTGGATATACTTTAAAGATTACGTCCAACGACCCAGATGGCATAATGTCATTAGACGGAGCACATGTAACAGATTTAGTTGCGGCCCTCAAGGTCACCGCCGCGCTTGTGCAAGGTGACGGCGCACCCATCACTACAGGTAGTAGTGTTACTGGTGTCCCTGTACTGACCACATCAGACTTAACAGTTGGGGCTACCTCCGCACCCGATGCAGACGTAAACAATATCACCCTTAGCGTGGCACAGCCACCACAGACAACGGGTACGGCAGGCTCTTATTCCATAACCTTGACCTTCACGGCAACCGCCAACTAATAGTTATTTGATTTTGGGGATGTGATGATTAAGTTAACTAAACAGGTACTGGCAACTTTAACATTAGTGATTCTATTTATATTATTGCCGGTTCCAGTACTGGCCAATCAGGGGCTATGGGTAGCTGGCGGTAGGCTGGTAACCGATGTCTCCCCTGGAGATACACTCACCCAATTGCCGGTTCCAGTACTGGCCAATCCAGGGCTATGGGTAGCTGACGGTAGGCTGGTAACCGATGTCTCCCCTGGAGATACACTCACCCATAAGATGAGCGTAGGTATCAGGGAAAGTGACTCGGCAATGGATATAGCGGTGGAGGTAAGAGACCTGGGCGAATATTCAGCCAGAGATTTTATCACCATCGATAATCCTTCGTTTCATTTGGAACCTGGCGAGTCCCAGGATGTAATGGCTACTATAAATGTACCTCTTGATGTTGGTGAAGGTGGCAGGTATGCCATCATCCGCATTGCCCAGAAACCAGCTGCCACTAAAGGCATAAGCTCACTTGTAGCTATAGAAGCGCCAGTACGCCTCACTATTAAGGATAGCCAGCTTATCCACGAAGGAGAGATTACCGAAGTCAGTGCTGGCGAGGTAATAAGTGGTAAGCCGGTTGATATATTTATTACATTCAAAAACAACGGTAACCATCACTTTAAATTCAAGGGCGAGGTAACTGTCAGTGATGCCCGGGGCAAAGTGCTGGATACCATATACACAGTTGTTATCCCGTCACCAGTAATCCCTTCAATGTCAAAGAAGATAAAGGCTACCTTCATCCCCAAAGGAGACCTGCCTTTAGGGGTTTACCAGGTTAAATCAAGTATAATGCTGGAGGATAGCACTGTGCTGGATGAAGCGGTAGGCAGCTTTGAAGTAAAGGAACCGTATGTGCCACCACCGTCACCAGCCAGCTCCACCCTTACCCCTGACAGCGCAGCCAAACCGGAAACAGAGGATGGCAGAATCTCTATCAGCCTTCCCATGGGGACGGTAATTGGTGGTGCAGTGGCTGGGGTCATAGTCGTTGCTTTACTGGTCTATTTCCTTGCTATAAGGCGGAGAGGTTACTAGTTAAATGAAGTGGAAACCCATTTGCTGTGTGATTTTGCTGGCTAGTATAGTACTACCAGCTGCCCCGGTTATGGCACAAAACGGCGGCACTGAAGTCAGTGGCACTGTGCCCCTGGTAACCTCTAATGTCTCTGACTCAAATATCGGTTATTACGGAGCTACCATAGCCTGGCAGACAAACGGCGATGCCACCTCACAGGTATTCTATGATACTGTTTCACATGTCAGCGTAGACGATTATGCCCAGTTAGAAGAAGATAGTAACCTTGTCTCTGAGCATAGTATTCGCCTAAGCGGGCTTTCCTCACGTACCACCTACCACTATAGGGTTAGGTCAGTCGTCATCATTAGTAGTGTTGAGTATATTGCTATTTCGGAGGACTATACCTTCAGGACTTCCGGGGGGGCATCGGGAGGAGGAGGTGGTGGAGGAGGTGGTGGTGGAGTACCGCCTCCGGGCATTACCGATGTATCATATATTCTTACTTCCGCTGGCGTATTTATTAGAGAGGCCATTGCCGAATCTGCTGACGGCCTATGTTATCTAACCATCCCTAAAGGCACCAGGGGTCTTACCAAAGAGCAGAAGCGCCTGAGGCTAATAACTATAGTGGAGATGGAAATACCACCGCCTCCGCCTGAGGATGCCTATATCATCGGTCTGGTCTACGATTTTAAGCCTGCCGGGGCTACCTTTGTGCCGCCGATAGAGCTAACCTTTAGCTATGACCCGGCTGACATTCCGGAGGGTGTAGCTGAAGAGGATTTGGTAATAGCCTACTATGATGAGGAGGCTGGTGAATGGGTAGTGCTTGAGAGCGTTGTTGATACTGAAGCCAATTTAATCGTGGCTGAAATAGGCCACTTTACTGCTTTTGCTGTTCTTGGTTATGAAGTGGTAGTGCCCCCAGTGCTACCAGCCGCTTTTACGGTTAGGGACTTAACTGTATCACCCGGCGAAGTTTACATTGGCGAGTCGGCAAGCTTTAGTGTAATAGTAGCTAACACTGGCGGTGAGTCAGGCAGCTATGAGGTCACGCTTAAGATAAATGGCGTGGTGGAAGAGGCCAAGGAGATAACGGTGACTGCTGGTGCCAGCAAAGAGGTAACCTTTACCACTTCAAAGGGTGAAGCTGGCAGCTATTCAGTGGAGGTTAATGGACTTAGTGGTTCCTTTACGGTAAAGGAAAAGCCAGCTCCCCTCCCACTACCTCCACCACCAGAGAAACTCATCAACTGGCGTGTGCTTGGTGCAATCATAGTCGGTGTGGTAGTAGTGGGATTACTCATTTTCTTCCTACTTAGAAGGAGAAGGGCTGTTTAGACTACCTGTTAACCTTTAACCGTACCTCCCTCAAATTCCCCCGAGTAAATAACCTCAAAAACTTCGGCTTGACGGCTAAGGCACCCTCCATTAGAATGAAATCGCTATGTTTGAATTTCTTAGTGATAAGTTAAGTAAGGTATTTCGGGGACTAAGTAGCAAGGGTAAGCTGAGTGAGAAGGATATAGATGATGCCCTGCGCCAGGTGCGGTTAGCCCTCCTGGAGGCAGATGTAAATTTTAAGGTGGTGAAGGATTTTACCGCTAGAGTGCGGGAGCGCTCTATCACTGCTGAGGTACTAGAAAGCATAACCCCAGCCCAACAGATAATCAAAATCGTTAACGAGGAGCTTATTGCCACCTTGGGTGGGGGACAGAGTCGCCTGGCATCATCGGCTCAACCTCCCTCAGTAGTCATGCTGGTGGGGTTGCAGGGCGGCGGTAAGACTACCACCGCTGCCAAGTTAGCACTCCATTTAAGGAATTCCGGTCAGCGCCCTTTGCTGGTGGCCGCCGATAACCGCCGACCGGCAGCTATGGAGCAACTAATTGCCCTGGGCAAGCAACTTGACATCCCAGTCTATAGTGAGTCCCCCAGTGTTATGTCTAAGGATATCTGTGCTCATGCCCTTACCGAGGCAAAGAAGTTAACTGCTACCTGGGTTGTGGTTGACACTGCCGGGCGTCTCCACATAGATGAAGCAATGATGGCAGAGTTAGCCGAGATCAAAAAAGAGCTAACGCCAAGTGAGGTGCTATTGGTAGTTGATGCTATGACCGGTCAGGATGCAGTGCGGGCGGCTGAGGAGTTTAATTCTAGAGTGAGTCTAACCGGGCTTATCCTGACCAAGATGGATGGAGATGCCCGGGGTGGAGCAGCACTTTCCATCAGGTGGGTTAGTGGAGTACCAGTAAAGTTCATCGGTATTGGTGAGAAGATTGATGCCTTTGAACCCTTTTACCCTGACCGTTTGGCATCACGCATTCTGGGTATGGGTGATATGCTTACTTTCATTGAGAAAGCAGAGAGAACCCTTGATGAGAAACAGGCTAAAGAGTTAGAGAGAAAGGTTAGAACTGCCAGCTTCGATTTGGATGACTTTCTATCTCAGCTAAGGGAGGTTAAGAAGATGGGACCTATAGCCCAACTGGTTGAGATGCTCCCTGGTCTATCACAGGCGGCTAGGAAACTACCTGCGGGCATGGAAGAAAAGCAGCTACAGAAGGTTGAGGCTATGATACTATCTATGACCCCTGAGGAGAGACATAATCCAAGTATTATTGGTGGGAGCCGAAGGCGTCGCATCGCCCGGGGTAGTGGGGCTAAACCACAGGATATTAATCAACTCCTTAATCAGTTTCACCAGATGCAGAAGCTGATGAAGATGGGTATGAGGGGTAAACTATCCGGTAATCTAAAAGAAATGTTCGGTTAGCCTTTGTTATTCTTCGAGGTAGTCCCTTAATTTTCGGCTTCGGCTGGGGTGGCGTAGCTTACGAAGTGCCTTGGCTTCGATTTGACGAATCCGCTCTCTGGTTACATTGAACTCCCTTCCCACTTCCTCCAAGGTCCGGCTTCGTCCATCCTCAAGACCGAATCTAAGCTCAAGCACTCGTTTCTCGCGAGGACTAAGGGTAGATAGCACCACCTCGATTTGCTCCTTCAAGAGTTGCCTGGATGCGGCCTCGGCTGGTGGCAAAGCATTACGATCCTCTATGAAGTCGCTTAAGTGGCTATCTTCCTCCTCACCCATAGGTGCCTCTAACGATATTGGCAGCTGTGATACCTTGACTATCTCTCTAACCTTTGCTGGAGACATCTCCATTTCCTTACTAAGTTCCTTGGAGGTAGGCTGTCGCCCATATTCCTGAGCAAGATGGCGGCTTACCTTTAGTAATCTATTGATGGTCTCAACCATATGAACTGGGATGCGAATTGTACGAGACTGGTCAGCTATAGAGCGGGTAATAGCTTGGCGAATCCACCAAGTAGCGTAAGTGCTGAATTTATAACCTTTATGGTAATCGAATTTTTCCACGGCTCTGATTAATCCAATATTCCCCTCTTGAATAAGGTCGAGGAGCGACATACCACGTCCAATATGTTTCTTGGCTACGCTGACTACTAAGCGCAGGTTGGCTTCAGTGAGATGCTTTTCTGCTTTTTCAGCCTCCCGCTCGATATCCTTCAGGTAATCCTCCAATTGCTTTTCATAGACCTGAATAGCATTAATGAAATCAGTCTTTGTCACTAGATTATCCATGTCAGCCAGAGTTACACTATCTCCGATACTATTAAGAATTTCCTTTGGTAACAGGCCACTATTTAATGACAGCTTAATAAGAAACCGTTCTACTTCAGGTATATCCTTTTCTGTCTGACGAGCAATAGCCAGAATTAGTTGCTGGTTTACCTCGCCATCACTACTTTCGCACAATTTAGCATTGGAGATGCTCTCTACAAAGCTAGCTGTAGATTGTAAATTAAACTCTTTCTGGAGAAGATGGATGATAGTAGAAGCCTGACGCAGCTCATCAAGTATAGTAAGTATTATCTCAGTTGCTGAGGGGAGCCTTCCATATTTTTGCTGATAATCTTGCTTAATTCTATTGATGTGTTTACCTTCCTCCATCTTTCTGGCTAAGACCTTCTCATCCTTAGCGGTGAGAAGATGCACTCTGCCAATCTCATGGAGGTACATACGAACTGGGTCATCAACTGCCCCTTGCTCCCCCAGTGGTTCTAGCGGCATTTCTACCTCGGAACCTACTGGGGATTCAGGCTCAGTGCTTAGCCTTTCATCTCCGGAAGGCAGCCTCTCATCAATCGGATGTAAGGGTAGGAACGGTGTAGGGCCATCACTGTTTTTTAAGCTCATTCCCTACCTCCTTTGATACTGACCGCCGCTGTCTCTTCTGCATAAAAATTTCTCTAAGCTGAATGCTGACCTCTATTCCTTGCTCCTCAAGCTTAGCCAGCTCAGCCGTAGTACCCTTTGACTCTGCTTCCTGAGCTAATACCTCTCTCCTCTTTGCCTCTAAACTGCGAAGAAATTCTTCCCGTAACCGAAGGGTACATTTAGCCCATTTCTGTTCTATTTGGGTAGCAGGCAGGCTCTTGGTTATTAAGAAGTTAAGGTGTTCATGAATAGGAATATCAAGCTCTCCTTTAAGTGACGGTATGTCATTAGTTTGCTGCCAAGCAACAAAGATTTCACGGTTTTCGCTATTTCCGAAGTATTCAGGTGAAAGACCTTGATAGTTCTCCTTAAGCTCAGGATGCTGCAGCAGGAGAGCCAGGCAATATTCCTCAATGGGACTAGACAAGAATGGGTGCATAGCGCGGGTCACCGCCTCCGGCTTTGGCTCCCTAGCCCGATATCTAACCTGGCTGGATTTAATCCTGACAAGAGCAGCTTCCACGATCCGTTCGCTCTTCTTGATCTGACGAGCCAGTTTCTGTATATAATGAGCCCGGCGCACTGGGTCTCTTATCCCATCAATTATGGGCTGGAGCTTCACTACGGCTAAATTCTCGCCTTTAGCTGTAGTCAGGTCAAGGTCAGAGGTAACCACATTAAAGGTGTAATCGACTACAGGTAGAGCCTCTTCCATTAAGTCTTGCCAGGCTTGAGCGCCTTCCTTAATAACATCATCAGGGTCTCTGCCTTCAGGCAGGATGATAACCTTTACCTCAGCACCGATGATATTTTCATAGTCTACACTACGCAGCATAGCTTCCTCTCCAGCAGCATCAGCATCAAGAGCTAAAGCCATATTCTTGGTCAGTCTCCTTAGAGTGCTCACCTGCTTCTCGGTGACCGAGGTTCCCATAGAAGCGACTACGTTGTTGAATTCATTCTGGTGAGCAGTGATAACATCAATGTAGCCCTCCACAATCACTGCCAGATTTTGCTGTTTAATAGCTGTATGGGCAAGGTTTATGCCATAAAGGCTACCACTCTTATCAAAGATTGGCGTCTGGGGGGAGTTGAGGTATTTAGGCAGCGAATCATCAAGCACCCTTGCCCCAAAACCGGTGATGTGTCCTCTGATGTCCTGTATAGGAAACATCAACCTATTCCGAAATCGGTCATGCGTTTTCCCACCCTCTGCCTCTACTACCAAGCCTGCGGTCAGCAGTTCACTCTCAGTATAGCCTCTCTCCACTAGATATTGCCTTAAAGCTTCCCAGCTATTTGGACTGAAGCCCAGTTGGAAGTCAATAATGGTCTTCAATGATAAACCTCGGCTGGCTAAGTAATTTCGTGCCTTTTCTCCGGGCGGAGAGTTGAGGAGTAAATTATGAAAATATTGAGCGGCAGCCCCATTCACTTGATATACCTTCTCCCGTTCATCTCTTCCCGCTTCCTCTTCCCGCCTTAACGGAATGGTAATTCCTGCCTTATCGGCAAGGAGACGCAGCGCATCCCCAAAGCCAACATCCTGTTTCTTCATAATAAAGGAAAAGACATCACCGCCAGTATTGCAGGCACCAAAGCAATGCCAGCTCTGCTGCTCCGGATAGACGAAGAAGGAGGGATGTTTTTCACTATGGAACGGGCACAGCGCTCTGAAGGTTCTCCCAGATTTGGTTAAAGAGGCATACTGGCTGATAACCTCAACAATGTCTGCCCTTTGCTTTACCTCGTCAATAACGCCCATCTTCTTGCTTACTACCTCTCCCCTTTACCCTCTCTCCTTCAGAGAAGGAAGATGGGTTTTGAAGAGGCTTCGCCCCCTCAAACTTCCCCTAATAATTTGTTATTTAGCCTTACTTTTTGTTAATGAGAGTTCTTCAGCCGCTCTCAGGGCATATTGGTCAGTCATACCAGCGATATAGTCAACTACCCTCCGTTCCATCTCATCACTGTAAGTAGAATATTCCGGCGGTAGCTCATCATCATGTTTATTAAAGTATTCATATAACGAACGAATCACCCCCCTCGCCCTCTCAGCCTCCTCCTCAGCCGAGCGTAGATTATATACCCGGTCAAAAAGAAATTCACGCAAGGTATTTGTTGCTTCCAGAATCTGGGGGCTCATACCTATACTGGGGCTGTCTCCAACATTATAACCTGTTGCTGCCCAAGAGTGGTCAATAATATCACAGACCATAGTGTTGATGCGCTGTGAATGAGAATGACCTAACACAGTGATGGTTGAGAATGGTACATCGCCCTCGGTGATGATATCAGCCCTTATAGCGTCATCAATGTCATGATTAACATAGGCAATGATATCGGCAATCTTACACACCTCACCCTCAAGGGTATTCACTTTCCCCCAGTTTTGCCCTAAGATATCCACCCTTGTCTTGGAGTGATTTAGGATGCCGTCTCTCACTTCCCAGGTGAGATTAAGCCCCTGACCATTTTTCTCTAAAAGGTCGACAACTCGCAGGCTTTGCTCATTATGTCTAAATCCATGAGGATAGAGTTCATTTAAGACCTGCTCACCCACATGGCCGAAAGGGGTATGACCTAAGTCATGACCTGAGGCAATTGCCTCAGCCAAATCCTCATTAAGGCTTAAGGCTCGAGCTATAGTGCGAGCTATTTGAGACACCTCTAGAGTATGGGTGAGCCGGGTCACATAGTGATCACCCAGGGGGGCAATGAAAACCTGTGTCTTATGCTTGAGACGGCGAAAAGCCTTGCTGTGGATAATGCGGTCTCGGTCACGCTGGAAAACAGTGCGTATTGGGCAGGGCTCTTCGTATTTAAGCCTGCCCCGTGACAACCTGCTCTTCACTGCATAAGGGGAAAGGCTTTCTTCCCTTTCTTCAGCTATCTGGCGAATATTAAGCCGGCTAACCATCAAGCTTTAACTTCTTTTCTGCCTCAGCAATTATTTCCCTCGTTTTGCCAATCATATCCGGGCTTACTGAGACCGAAGTAATACCCCACTCCACCAGTTTTTCAGTAAGTTCGGGGTATACTGAGGGAGCCTGCCCGCAAATAGAAGAGGTAACACCCATGCTCTTCGATACCTTAACTGCCCTTTCTAGAGCGATAAGTACAGCTTCATCCCGTTCGTCAAATGTATCAGCTAATTTGGCGCTGTCTCTATCTATCCCCAGAATAAGCTGGGTAAGGTCATTGGAGCCAATAGATATGCCATCAATACCAACAGCTATGAACTTGTCTAAAAGAAATATATTGGAGGGCACTTCAACCATCATCCACACCTTGAAATCTTCAGAGCGTTTTAGACCTTCAGCTTCCATAATCTTTATTGTTCGAGACAGCTCCTCAACAGTACGGACGAAAGGAATCATAACCCATAGATTATTATATTTCTCTCTTACCCTCTTTATAGCCGCTAGCTCAAGCTTAAATGTAGCAACATCGGTAATATACCGTGAGGCTCCTCTGTAGCCGAGCATTGGATTCTCTTCAGGCTCTTCGTACTGTTTCCCGCCTTTGAGAGCGCGATACTCATTGGTCTTGAAATCATTGGTTCTATAGACTACCTGGCGGGGGTAGAATGCCTTGGCAAAGGTAATTAGCCCTTGGGCAAGCTTATCAACAAACTCATAACCTCGGTTCTGGCTAATCATGTAACTGGGATGCTCGCCAATCTGAGCGATCATGAATTCAGCGCGGAGCAAGCCAACACCATCCACATTGCGAGCTGCTACTTTCTCAGCTAGCTCAGGTTGAGCCAAATTTACGTAAACCTTGGTCCTCGTCTTAATTGCTTCCCTGAGAATATCAGTAATGATAGCTGCTTTTTCCTTAATCACTTTGCCAGCATAGACTTCGCCTGCTGAGCCATCTACGGTAACTATCTGCCCATCGGTCAGGGTAGCCACTGCCTTCCCAGCCCCAACAACACAGGGAATGCCCAACTCTCGGCTGACAATAGCAGCGTGGGCAGTTCTGCCACCACGGTCGGTTACAATAGCCACTGCCCGCTTCATCGCTGGTACAAAGTCAGGAGTAGTCATTCCAGCAACCAGGACATCACCTTTCTCAACCTTATCTATCTGTGATGCGTCGTATATTATTTTGACTGGTCCTGATGCCGTACCCGGGCTAGCCGCCATCCCGGTCAAGAGCACTGGTGCTTTGATTTCAGGTGCAACTTCAGTCATTTCCTTTATGGTGGTTACCGGGCGAGTTTGGACGATATAAATTTTCTTACCCTCTTTAGCCCATTCAATATCCTGAGGGAATTTATAGTGGTCTTCTAACTGCTTCCCCAGCTTGGCTAGTCGAATTATGTCGTCATCAGCTAACTTCTGCTGAGTTTGAGTTGCCGGCGGGAGTGTCACTTGAATGTTACTCCCTTTGTCATCAGCGACTGGATTCTTGACTAGCTGCCACTCCTGTTTAGCTATTTTCTTAGTGCTAATTCTCAGCCCATCTTTATCTACGATATATAAGTCAGGGGTTACCTCTCCAGAGACAATGGCTTCACCAAGCCCAAAGACAGCCTCAATAATAATCTTGCTGGTATCACTGGTTACCGGTTCTAGAGTAAACATAACCCCAGAGACTTCAGACGCCACCATCTTTTGAACCGGGACAGCAATGCCAACCTTCAAATCGTCGAAACCTTGTTGCTGCCTGTAGAAAATAGCCCGCGGCATAAAAAGGGATGCCCAACACCCTTGAACAGCAGCTACTACCTCTTTCCCACCTCGCACATTGAGGAAGGTGCTTTGCTGACCGGCGAAGGAAGCTTCCGGCAGGTCTTCAGCGGTAGCCGAGGAGCGTACTGCAACCAAGCCCTCGCCCATTCTTGCATAGGCTTGCTCAATCTCCTTGGCCAATTTCAGCGGCATGGCTGCATTTAGAATTACCTGTTGAATTTCAGCGGCAATTTGTTGAAGTTGTTTACTATCGCTAGTATCTAGTGATTTCAGCAGATGGCGAATTTCCTCAGTGATTTTTGACCTTTCTAGAAAGTCATAGTAGGCGTTAGCGGTTACAATGAAGCCCGGGGGAACGAGTATATGAGCCCTAGTCATTTCACCTAGATTTGCCCCCTTACCACCGACCGTGGCTACATCATTCTTGGTAACCTCACTGAACCAAACAATAGCCTTGTGACCTTCAGGCATAGTTGCAACCTCCTTACACTCATCTTTAGGAAAATAATAGACCTAAATGCGAAGCTCCTGTTCACCTATTTCCAGCCAAGGTTAATAAGGTTTTTTTATCTTTATTAATTGTTTATTATACCACAATAAATGCGGCTTGACTAAATGTTATAGAGAGCAAACCCGCAAATAAGCAGGCCGTTTATCCGGGTAGATTAAAGGATGAAACCCCTTCAGAGCCTATAATTTCTCTTTTCAAGGGAAGAGATAAAGGGGTGAGGTTGATAAACAATCTATAGTATTTCTAGTTGACAGTGGTAGTGATGTGGAGTAGAATTTAATATGCTGGTTGAGGCATAGAGGAGGGGCAGTTATGATAGAGATGATTATTGACAGTATTCGGGTTAGCCTGATGAATTATCAGCGGGTAGTGATTCTGAAAGAGAAAGACTCAGAGCGCTATTTACCCATTTGGATTGGCCCCGCAGAGGCTGATGCTATTGCAATAAGACTGCAGGACGTTACTGTACCAAGACCATTAACTCATGACTTGTTATGCTCAGTAATTGATACCTTAGGAGCTACTATCAACTCTATCATTGTCAACGACCTTAAGAATGATACCTTTTTCGCCAAGATTGTTCTTAATGTAGACGGTGGGCAAATGGAAATCGACTCTCGTCCTAGCGATGCGTTAGCACTAGCGGTGAGAGTAGAAGCGCCTATCTTTGTTGAAGAGACAGTTTTAGAGAGAGCTAGCATCCTGCTAGACAAGGAGACAGGCAAACCCATTCTCCAAGAAGGGGAACCGGGCGAGGTTGCTGGCAAGGGCAAGAAGATTAGTGAAGAAGAGATGAAAAAGATGTCAGCTTTTCATGATTTCATTAACACTCTTGATTTAGAGGACTTTGACAAGCGTAAATCCTAGGCGGTAATTGTATAGTATTGGAGGCTGAGTTGGTAGAAGAGAGTCTTCTTAGAAAGCTGATGACTTCAATAAAGTGTGGTGCTTGTGGGCAGTGCTATGCAGTAGATAATATTGCTATCCTTAGTCACCAAGAAGACCTGTGGCTTTTAAGAGCGTCTTGTTCCGCTTGCCACACTCAGTGTTTAGTAGCTGCAGTAGTTAAGGAAAATAAGGTGCGCGAGGTTATTACTGACCTTACTAGGACAGAGCTAGATAAGTTCAGGAACAGGGGTAAGGTAACAGCAGACGATGTGCTGGATATGTATACCTTCTTGAAGGGCTTTGATGGCGACTTTCCCCGACTTTTTAGCCAGCAGCAGACTTAATGTAGCAAGAACTGGGAGCATTATTATAGGAGATGGTAATTCGCCTAATTTGTAACTCGATAATAAAAACCCTAGAACTAAAACCTCTAGGGTTTTTTGATGACCGAAGACAAGCTTGACCTAGGATGGCAGATTTGATATGCTGCTCAGGGTTAGGAACATTGAGGCAGGTATGAGTAGGTGGGGTGCAGCTCTAAGGCTGATAGGCGTGGGGTTTTTTATTAGTGGTTCCATTCTGTTGGGTGTGGTGGCCGGTCTCTGGCTTGATAGCAAACTGAATACTAAACCTATTTTAGTGATAGTTGGGTTAGTTTTTGGGCTAGTTGTCGCTTTTTATGGTGTTTATCAGATGCTTCTGCCTTTTACCAGTAACAAACGACACAAGGAGAATAGCTAGTGCCTAAACGGGGCTACTTCGGTTTGTCATTTCCTATATTGATTGGAATTCTGGGTATTGTCCTGGTGCTCTTTGCAGTTAGCCTGCTTAGTGGTGCTCTGGGCAGTAGCCTTTTTGGCGACCTGGGGTTACCTAGCTGGCTAAGTGTTCCCCGACCAGAGCCTAAACTTCCTGCTGAAGTAGTTTTCCACCTGTTTGGCTTCCCTATCACTAATAGTATCATTGGTGCTTGGCTTAGTATCATTGTCTTGGTGGGAATATCCTATGCGGTTACACGTAGGATTAAACTTATTCCATCCCGGTTGCAAGGCGTGTTAGAATCTGCACTCGGCTGGCTCCTTAGCTTTTGTCAGAGTGTAGCCGGCGAGCAAAACGGGCGCCGGTTCTTCCCGATAGTGGCTACTATCTTTCTCTTTGTGATAACCAATGGCTGGCTGAGTTTGCTACCTGGGTTCGGCTCAATACTTGTTACTGGCTCAGAGGGTGAGACAGTACATTTACTCAGGGGTGCCAATACTGATATTAATATGCCTCTAGCCCTGGCGCTTATATCTTTCGTCTTTGTTGAATACTGGGGCATAAGGTCGCTTGGTGGTCTTCATTACCTGAGGAAGTTTGTTAATGTAGGGCAGTTTTTTAAAAGCATAGGTCAGCTGTTTAGAGGTAGGCTTAAAGCTGGGCTGAGTGGGTTATTCACCGGATTTATTAATATTTTTGTCGGCATATTGGAAGCACTGAGTGAACTCATACGTATCGTCAGCTTTACCTTCCGTCTTTTTGGCAATATGACTGCCGGTGAGATATTACTGCTAATAGTGGCTTTCCTCGTCCCCTGGGTGCTCGCCTTACCCTTTTACGGGCTTGAGCTGCTGGTTGGTTTTGTTCAAGCTCTCATCTTTGGCGGATTAACCCTGGTGTTTGCCACTATTGCGGTTACTCCTCATGGGGCAGAGACTGCCTAAAGAAGGTCGATATGTATAAAATTTATGACAAGGAGGCTAAAGAATGGAACCAGAAGCAATAAGAATGTTGGCGGCGGGGTTGGCTATGGGCTTGGGTGCCCTGGGGCCTGGAATCGGAATAGGAATTTTGGGATACGGAGCTATGCAAGCACTAGGGCGCAACCCTGAAGCCAAGGGACCGATAATGACCAACATGATATTGGCTATCGCCTTCGCTGAGGCTATTGGTATTTATGCCCTAATAGTGGCGATTTTAATTGCTGGTAAAATACTTGGATAAGTGCGTCAGCACTTTCGGCATTTCTAATCTAATGTGTTCCAAAGCTTGCATAGCGGAGAAAAGGAGTGTGGGATTATGCAAGAAGACGGTCTACCAATCTTTATAGTGATTATAGCTTCAGCTATTCTTATTATCGGGGTAATGGTGGCTATGGCAGCGGTTACTTGGGTATTCCTGCTAACGTCACCTTAGTCGCAGTCTATCTGGAGGTGTCATTTTGGAAGGGCTCGGAATTAGTTTGCCAACGCTGTTAGCGCAAATTGTAAATTTTACAATTCTGCTTGGTCTCTTGTATCTGGTTGCCTATAAACCTATTATGAGAATGCTCGATGAGCGCTCCCAAAAGATTAAAGAGAGTATGGAGCAGACCGAATCTATTAAAGAACAAGCCATGCATGCCGAGGAAGAGGTTAAGAAGCAGCTTGACACCGCGGCTAAAGAAGGTCAGGAAGTAATAGCCCGAGCGGTGCGAACCGGGGAGGAGACTAGACAAAAGGCACAGCAAGAAGCTAAGCAGGATGCTGAAGTCCTTATCATCAGGGCGCGTACAGAGATTCAACGAGAGCGAGATGAGGCTATTGATGAGCTGCGCAAGGAGGTTGCTGACTTAACCATACTGGCAGCGGGGAAGGTCATTGACCAGTCACTGGATAGAGAAGCACATCGCCAGCTTATTGATAAGGTACTGGAAGAGAGCACAACCCTGAAGAAGGGATAGTCTGTGGTATCTAGGAAAGAGTAATGGCAAGAAGAGCTTATGTCAAGCGTTATTCACAAGCAGTGTTTGAGATTGCACTGGAGACAAAGGCACTTGATAGATGGCAGTCTGACCTGAGAAAGATTGCCCGCCTGGGTGAGGATGCCGCATTTACTGCTTTCCTGGAAAGTCCCAAATTTCGTTTTGATGATAAGGCTAGGCTACTCTCCGAGCGATTGGACGACATAAACCCTCTGGCACTGAATCTGGCTTACTTGCTGGTAACTAAGGGGCAGATAGCTATGACAGGTAAGATTGCTGATGAATATCAGCGATTATTAGATAGCTACCGTGGCATAGAACAGGCTGAGATTACCACCGCCATCCCACTAAATGATGAAGACAAGCTGAAGCTGGCAAAGCATCTCAGTACCATGGTAGGCAAGAAGGTAGTTATTAAGCATGAAGTAGATTCTAGCTTAATAGGTGGAATCATAACCAGAATTGGCGGTAAGTTACTAGACGGGAGCACCCGCAGTAAACTAGCGGCCTTAAAGAATGAGTTAGTTAAAGGATAGACTGGTAATATCATTGGCTTGTTACCAGAGAGGGTCACTAACAACCCTAGCGGAGGTAGATTAGATGACAAGCAGAGGACAAGATATCGTTTCTGTGTTAAAACAGCAGATTGAGCAATTTGGCACTGCCGTAACCATGGTGGATGTTGGCACCGTGATTGAGGTTGGTGATGGCATCGCCAGGATTCACGGGCTGGCAGCAGCTAAGTATAATGAGTTGCTTCAGTTTCCTAATGAGGCTATAGGGATTGCCCTGAACCTGGAGGAAGACAGCGTTGCTGCCATTATCCTTGGTGATTACCGCGAGATTAAGGAGGGGGATGAAGTACGGTGTACCGGCCGGATTGCTGAGGTCACCGTAGGTGACGCCCTAATTGGCCGGGTAGTTGACTCCCTAGGTCGCCCACTGGATGGTAAGGGGGCAATAAAGACGGATAAGACTAGACCTGTGGAGCGGGTTGCCCCCAATGTCGTGCTGCGTAAGTCAGTGGATACCCCGGTGCAAACCGGTATCAAGGCTATAGATAGCATGATTCCTTTAGGTCGGGGGCAGAGAGAACTTATTATCGGTGACCGGTCAACCGGTAAGACGGCTATTGCCCTTGATACTATTATTAATCAAAAGGGTGGTGATTTAACCTGCATCTATGTTGCCATTGGTCAGAAAACGTCCAAGGTGGCGCGGGTAATAGCCACTTTAGAGGCTTACGGAGCTATGGAGCATACTATTGTAGTTGCGGCCAATGCCGCTGATTCAGTGGCTTTACAATATCTTGCCCCTTATGCTGGCTGTGCTATAGGCGAGGAGTTTATGGAGCAGGGAAGGGATGTTTTAGTTATCTATGATGACCTCTCCAAGCATTCCTGGGCTTACCGGCAGCTCTCGTTATTGCTGCGCCGTCCTCCGGGGCGGGAGGCCTACCCGGGTGATATTTTTTATTTACACAGCCGCCTGCTTGAGAGAGCCGCTAAATATGCGCCGGAATACGGTGGTGGTTCCCTTACCGCGCTACCTATCATTGAAACCCAGGCTGGTGATGTATCCGCCTATATCCCAACTAATGTTATTTCTATTACCGATGGTCAGATTTATTTAGAAACAGACCTGTTTAATGCTGGCACCAGGCCGGCATTAAACGTGGGCTTATCAGTATCCCGGGTGGGGAGTGCGGCACAAACTAAGGCAATGAAGCAGGTGACAGGCAGACTCAGACTGGAGCTGGCTCAATATCGGGAGCTGGCTGCCTTTGCTCAATTTGGCACCACTGAGCTGGATAAAACAACTAAAGCCCAGCTTGAGCGCGGGCAGCGCCTTACCGAAATCTTGAAGCAACCTCAGTATGCCCCTGTATCACTGGAAAAGCAGGTTATGATTCTGTATGCTGCTATCAATGGTTATCTTGATGATATAGCTGTAGATAAGCTGGCTACTTTTGAGACCAATTTATACAGGTTTATGGAAGCAAACCACCCTGAGGTAGGTGCGTCTATCGCTCGGGAAAAAGATATTACCGCTGAGATAGAGGAAGCACTAAAGAAAGCCATTTTGGAGTTTAAACAGGGTTATTATTCAGGGTAGATTGAAAATGAAAAAGAAACTACTAATCGGACTAGCCTCAGTCATAGGCATATTCCTTCTCATAGCCATAATAGCCTTAGTCACCAATTCAGAAAAACCACCGCTAACATCCGCAGAGCGAGCGTATGCTAACATCACAACAGACCAAGTCACCACACTAACCAATGCATTGACTGAACTCGCCGAGTTATTCCAAAACCCTCAAATAGATAACGACCAATGGAAACGCAAGCTAGCTACCCAGATTGTAATAATACAAAAAATATACGATGAGGCAATCAAATTAGATCCCCCTAGCTCTCAGGCACAAATTCACCACAAATATATCCAAGCCCTGGAATATTACAACGATTCTACTTACTTGCTAAGCCAATGGCTTGACGAGCAGGACCCTAACCTTATTGACCAAGCAACTAAAAAAATGGTAATCGGTGCACAGCTTTTTAAGGAAGTAACAGCACTAGTGCTGGAATTTGAGGAGACCCATAAATAAAACCCTTAAAACAAATTTCAAGGGAGTCTCAGAGGGACGAAGTTCCTCTGAGAAATTATCTCCCCCTCTCCTTTCAAGGAGAGGGGGATTAAGAGGATGAGGTTAAAGATTGGCTAATATTCGCTTAATTCGCCGCCGAATACGTGGCGTTCAAAGCACGGCTAAGATTACTAGGGCTATGGAGATGATTGCCACCTTGAAGATGAAGCGGGCACAGGAACGGGGCCTAGCCGGGCGACCTTATTCAGAGAAGATTCATCAAGTGATAGCCGACCTGGCGGCTTTACCTCAGCCAGGTGATTCACCTCACTCCTTATTACAACGAAGGCCAGTAACTAAAATCGCAATAGTGCATATTACCCCAGACCGCGGTCTGTGTGGTGGGCTTAATGCCCATATCAATCGCAAGACAGCAAGCTTCATACTGGAGCAGAATGTACCGGTTACCTTTATTACGGTTGGTCGTAAGGGGCTGAATTTCATGAGGCAGCATGGTCAGGATATTCGGGCTGAGTTTACCCGGCTTGGCGATTGGCCCAGCTTACTTGATACACTACCCATATCCCGTATTATTATTGATGACTACACAAATGGCGTTATAGATTTAGTCTACTTAGCCTACGCTCAATTTATTTCGACAATGCTCCAGAGGCCAATTCTTGAGCAGATACTGCCTGTTGAGCCAGCCGCTATACCCAGAGCGCAGAATGTAGATTACATATATGAACCAAGTCCAGATGCGGTATTGGGTAAGCTTTTACCGCAGTTTGTCGAGATGCAAGTATACCATGCTATTCTAGAATCTATTGCCAGTGAACAGTCAGCCAGGATGGTAGCGATGCGAAACGCCACTGATAATGCTAACGAACTTAGTGAAGAATTAACCCTGATGTATAATAAAGCACGCCAGGAGTCAATTACTAAAGACCTTCTTGATATTAGTGGCGGAGTTGCGGCTCTGGCTTAGGTAGAGGAGATTATCATGGCTAAAGGCAAGGTAGTTCAGGTAATAGGAACCGTAGTGGATATTGAGTTTCCACCGGATGAATTACCAGCACTCTTCAATGCTATTGTGATTACTACTGATAGTGATAAGATTGTGCTTGAGGTTCAGGAGCACATAGGGAATAACTGGGTTCGGTGCCTGGCTCTATCGCCTACAGACGGGCTAGGGCGGGGTGCCGAAGCCACAGATACCGGGGCAGCACTAACTGTACCAGTAGGCAAAGCCACGCTGGGACGCCTGTTTAATGTTATGGGGGAACCCTTAGATGACCTTGGTCCTGTTGAAGCTACCGAGCACTGGCCAATCCACCGCCTCCCACCTTCACTCCAAGAACAGGAGACGAGCACCCAGATGCTGGAGACAGGGCTTAAAGTTATTGACCTAATTACCCCCTTTACTAAAGGAGGCAAAGTAGGTGCCTACGGTGGTGCTGGAGTTGGTAAAACAGTCATTATTATGGAGCTTATCCGCAATATCGCCACTGAACATGGCGGCTTTTCCGTGTTCTCCGGCATTGGCGAAAGGTCTCGTGAGGGCAACGACCTGTGGAACGAAATGAAGGCTTCAGGCGTGATTGATAAGACGGTGATGGTCTTTGGCCAGATGAATGAACCCCCAGCAGTTCGCTTACGAGTAGGATTAACTGGACTAACTATGGCCGAATACTTCCGCGATATGGAGCATCAAGATGTTTTGCTTTTTATTGATAATATCTATCGTTATACTCTAGCCGGCATGGAAGTATCGGCTCTATTAGGACGCATACCCTCGGCGGTAGGCTATCAACCTACCCTGGCTACTGAGATTGGAGAACTAGAGGAGAGGATTACCTCCACTAAAAAGGGCTCAATAACCTCCTTCCAGGCTGTCTATGTCCCCGCTGATGATTATACTGACCCTGGGGTAGTCACCACCTTTGGACACCTTGATGCGATTATTGCTCTGGAGAGGTCTATTGCTGAACAAGGGTTGTATCCGGCAGTTGACCCGCTCACTTCAACCTCGCGGATACTTGACCCTCAGGTTGTTGGTGAGGAGCACTATAGCGTAGCACGTGAAGTGCAGCAGGTGCTACAACGCTATAAGGACCTCCAGGACATAATCGCGATATTAGGTATTGAGGAGCTTGGTGATGAAGATAAGCTTACTGTGACCCGCGCTCGCAAGATACAAAGGTTCCTATCACAGCCAATGTTTGTTACTGAAGTTTTCACCGGTAGAGAAGGAAGGTATGTGCCAGTAGAGGAAACTGTGCGTGGCTTTAAAGAAATTCTCGAAGGAAAGCATGATGACCTGCCCGAGCAAGCCTTTTATATGGTGGGTACTATAGACGAAGCTGCGGACATGGCAAAGAAATTAGCAGGGTAGGTTTATAATTAATAAGGGGGGAGGCGGATTCAAGAAAAATCTGGGCATTATCAGTAGCCCCTCTAGATAAATGTAAGAGGAGGTAATAACTTATCATGAGTGCTAGAGAATTTGAGTTGACATTCAGATCCAATTCAGTTCCGTTCTGGGGCATGTTTTTTTCACTGTTTGTATCACTCGGTATGGAATTACCGTCTCTGCGCAAGACCACAATCGAACTGATTCCAGGAAATTTCCCCACTGTTTCCGCAATTGCTGAAGGAGAGGCTGATATGGGTATTATCACACCCCCTGTATGTGCAACGATGGCTTACCGGGGAGTAGGACCCTACAATAAAAAGATGGAGAATCTGAGGGCTATCGGTTCCTTTCCACACGACGATAGGATGATGTGGGCAGTGCCTGCGGATTCAGGAATCAATTCAATTGAGGAAATGAAGGATAAGCCTCTTCGGCTTGCAATTCCTGATACAACATGCCCGGTGAGATTTGTTGTAGAAAAGATATTGGAGGCCTATGACACATCTCTTGACGACCTAAAGAGCCACGGCTGGCAGATATTAGAAGAGGAACATCCGTTCAGATGCATGGAGCTGGCTATACAAGGTAAGGCGGATGCACTCATACACGAAGGGCGGAAGACGCCTCCCTGGATTAAGCTGACGCAGTCACGCCTGATGAAGTTTCTACCCATCCGTGAGGATGTGCTTCAAAAGATGGCTGACGAGTATGGCTATAGAAAAGCAGTGCTCTCCAAGGGGATGCTCCGAGGCGTTGATGGAGAAGTCCCCTGCATAGACTTCTCCGACTGGCTCATGTTCGTGCGCAATGATATGCCCGACGACCTGGCATACCGCATCACACGAATCTTCATTGAGAGAAGAGAAGACTTTGAAGTCAGCTTCCGAAGACTACCTCCAGAGAAGAGTGACCTGGTCTACCCCATTGACCCTAAGCAAGTCTGGAGAAATGTCGGGGAAATCCCCCTACACCCAGGGGCTGAACGATATTACAAAGAGCATGGATTGAGTCATGTAAGAGACCAGATTGATCTTCTGAATATGTATTTCGGATGAGTTTTGATATGAAGACTCTAGGAGCAGATTTTGCTTTTTCTGATAGACTATCTGCAGATGAGTCAGCATAT
>SDBV01001611.1_pt1 | contig 33978 bp, 24 predicted proteins | sample 2277081 | NCBI WGS metagenome assembly SDBV01 (sample SAMN10402039, study PRJNA504765) | marine sediment metagenome | isolation source: marine sediment core GS10_PC15, 223 cmbsf | place: Arctic Ocean: Southern Knipovich Ridge | collected 2010 | reverse complement strand
TTCAAGCATTCAAGCATTCAAGCATTCAAGCATTCAAGCATTCAAGCATTCAAGCATTCAAGCATTCAAGCATTCAAGCATTCAAGCATTCAAGCATTCAAGCATTCAAGCATTCAAGCATTAATAAATTAATAACCCAAATTTTGAAATAGTGAAAGTATTAGATCTGATTATCTTTTTAGGGTACATGGTAGGAGTAATTGCTTTTGGCAGCTCCTTTTACAAAAAAAATAAATCATCGGCAGCCTTTACGCTGGGGAATAGCAATATTCCGGGCTGGGTAGTAACGATGTCTATATTTGCCACCTTCGTTAGTAGCATCAGCTTTTTGGCCTTGCCGGGAAATGCATTTCAATCAAATTGGAATGCGTTTGTTTTTAGCTTGTCAATTCCTGTGGCTTCGTATATGGCGGTGAAATTTTTTGTACCACTTTATCGAAAGGCAAACAGCCCTTCGGCATATACGTATCTGGAAACCAGGTTTGGCCCTTGGGCAAGAGTTTATGCATCGGCTTGTTATTTGCTCACGCAGGTCATGCGCATGGGAACGATTCTATATCTTTTGGCCTTGCCTGTAAATGCAATGTTTGGGTGGAATATCATTGTGATTATTGTAGTGACCGGCCTGGCGGTGATGATGTATTCGATGTTGGGAGGCCTGCAAGCAGTTGTCTGGACGGATGCCATACAGGGCATCATTATGATTTCAGGAGCTGTTTTGTGTGTGGTATATATCCTATTTGCAATGCCGGAAGGCCCCATGCAAGTGTTTGATATAGCAAGAGAACACAACAAATTTAGCCTGGGAAGCTTTAAATTGAACCTTACGGAATCGACCTTTTGGGTAGTGCTTATTTATGGCATTTTCATCAACCTCAATAATTATGGCATTGACCAAAATTACGTACAACGGTATATGGCATCAAAATCAGATAGAGAAGCAAAGCGAAGCGCCTTGTTTGGCGGTCTGTTATATATCCCTGTTTCATTCGTATTCTTCCTGATTGGAACATCATTGTATTCTTATTACACAGCCATGCCGGATGCTTTGCCGGCTGAATACTTAGCAGATGGTATGAGCGACAGAGTATTTCCGTTTTTCATTGTAAATAATCTTCCTGCCGGTTTTACGGGATTGTTGATCGCCTCGATATTTGCCGCAGGTATGAGTACGATTTCTACTAGTGTCAACAGTTCATCTACTGTGATTCTGACTGATTATTATAAAAAATATGTAAAAACACCAATCACGGATAAAATCTCCATGAAGGTGTTGTACACTTCTTCATTTGCCTTTAGTATAATAGGAATTATCATTGGCGTCGCCATGATCAACGTAGAAAGCGCCCTGGATGCCTGGTGGAAACTGGCCTCTGTTTTCAGCGGTGGTATGCTAGGATTGTTCCTGCTTGGCGCTTTTGTGAAAAGAGTTAATGTTAGAGGCGCCATCATTGGGGTGATCTTAGGACTTATTGCAATCCTCTGGTTAAGCGTATCTCCTATGATATTTACGGAAGCGCCAATGAACAAATTTGCGAGTCCATTCCATGGCTATCTGACAATTGTAATTGGTACTATGATCATCTTTTTCACTGGATTTTTAGCAACAATTTGGAATAGCGAGAAAAAACAAGCTGACAATGCATAAACTTTTAAATTATATAGGAATTTTTATCATACTGATATTCGTATCAGTTTCATGTAAACAAGAGCAAGATTCCAATACGAAATACTTAGATATGGATATTGGAGGTGTTGGGCACCTTCTTAAGCCAACCCGTCCTACGGTGCAGCTTCCAAATCAAATGGTTAGGATGTATCCTCTCCGCATGGACTATCTTGATGATCAGATTTCATGGTTTCCTATGAGTACAATTTCTCACCGCAAGGGGGAGTTATTTGGATTCAAAGTAGTAAATGGCAAAAATGGAAAAGACAATCCGGAATATGAGCTGACCTATGATCATGAACTGGAAGTCAAAAAGCCATGGTACTATTCAGCCTGGCTGGTAGATGATGACATACAATTGGAATATGCGCCCGGGGCGAAATCGGGGATGTTTCGTGTTCAATTTCGCGATGATGAAGGGACATTTCTGTTTTCCACTTTTCACGAAGGATCGTCGTATACCATAAATGGCAACATCCTGGAAGGGGTGGAGGTATTCGAGGGAATGAAGGCTTTCGTATATGGAGTGATTAGTCAGAATGGAGAAACTGGCACGGGAGAAGGGTATGGGCTTACTTTGAAAGATAAGAAGAGAAAAGCCAATTATGCCTGGCTTTCGTGCAATCTACCCACCGATAAGCTTGCTTCCTTCAAATACGGATTTTCATTTATAAGTATCGAAAAGGCAAAGGAAAATCTAGAAAAGGAAATTCCTGATTGGGATTTCGACGCCCTAAAAGCAAACGGAAAACAGGAGTGGGAAAAGAGGATAAATCAGATCAATGTGAAAGGCGGCACTGAAGCACAGCGCAGAACCTTTTATACTTCGCTTTATCGTACCTACGAACGAATGATAGACATCAATGAAGGTGGGCAATATTACTCCGCCTATGATCATCAGATACACGAATCTGAAAATCCTTTTTATGTGGATGATTGGGTCTGGGATACCTATTTGGCGCACCATCCATTGAGAATGATTTTAGAACCTGAGCAGCAAAGAGATATGCTCCGATCATATGTAGATATGTATAAGCAAAGCGGATGGATGCCGCAGTTTCCTTTGACTTATGGCGATGATCCTGCAATGAACGGATTTCATTCTACCATTGTATTTTTAGATGCCTGGAGAAAAGGAATTCGTGATTTTGACCATGAGACAGCTTATGAAGGAATGCGGAAAAATGCCACTTCAGCAACTATGCTCCCATGGCGAAACGGCCCAACATGCAGCCTGGATTCTTTCTACCATGAGCATGGATATTACCCCGCGTTGCATCCGGGAGAAGAGGAAACTGTAGGACTGGTTCATTCTTTTGAAAGACGGCAGGCAGTGGCGATTACCCTCAGCCACAGCTATGACCATTGGGCATTGGCCCAAATGGCCAAGGATTTGGGAAAAGAAAGTGACTTTGAGCTGTTCCTGCCTAAATCAAAGAATTATAGAAACCTCTATAATGCCAAAGAAAAACTGATGTGGCCAAAAGATGCCAATGGGGAATGGATTGATATCGATCCAAAATTTGATGGAGGCCCGGGTGGGCGTGATTATTATGATGAAAATAATGGCTATACCTTTGCGTGGCAAGTACAACATGATATACCCGATTTGATTGAACTGATGGGAGGGAGGTCTGGTTTTGAAGCAAATCTTGACAACTTATTTAGAGAATCACTGGGCATGTGGAAGTTTCAGTTTTGGGCAAAGTTTCCTGATGCTACAGGATTGGTTGGTCAATATTCTATGGGAAATGAACCAAGCTTTCATATTCCATATATGTATAACCTCACCAACTCTCCATGGAAAACGCAAAAGCGAATACGCTTCCTGATGGATGTGTGGTACAAAGACGATATCTTCGGTATTCCGGGCGATGAAGATGGTGGAGGCATGACTGCCTTTGTAGCATTCTCTATGATGGGTTTTTATCCGATTACTCCCGGAATTCCCTGGTATACAATCGGTAGCCCTGTGTTTGAAGAATTATCGATTGATTTGCCAAATGGAAATCAATTTACTGTGGAAGCTCAAAATTCTTCAGACCTTAACAAGTATATTCAATCAGCGCAGTTCAATGGCGTCGACATGGAAATTCCATGGTTTTCGCATAAAGAACTCCTGGAAGGAGGAAAGCTTAGTTTAGTTATGGGGCCAAAGCCAAACAAAGAGCTTTGGAAGAATGCTGATGTTGGTTTTTTGTATGAGTAGGCATGCAATGCATACATGAAGGCAGGCGAGATCGCATTGAATTGCTTGCGTAATAGTCTTATTTTCAAATGTTCCGATAATTGGTATGCTTTGCTATACAGAACCCGGAGACTAGGTGTAGGAGATTAACAATAATAAAAATAATTCGTATTTTTAGATATGGAAAATTGGAGAACCTACATAGTGTCTGAAAAGAATGTGCTCTTAGGAAAGCCAACCATTATAGGAACACGTTTATCTGTTGAACATATTATTGGACTATTAGCCCAGGGTTGGACTGAAAGCCAACTTCTTGAAAACTACCCGCGTTTGAGTGTTGAATCCCTACATGCTGTATTCTCATATATTCAGGATTGCATAAAAGACGGCATGTTGTTCTCTCCACCAAAGAAAACTGCCTGATTTTTTGAAATTGCTTGCAAATGAAAATTTCCTACTGGCAAGTGTTAAATATTTAAGGAGCTTAGGATTTGATATTACTTCCATTGGAACCGACAATCCAGGTATATCCGATGAACAAGTTATGGATATTGCTATTAAAGAAGAACGGACAATTCTTACCTTTGATAGCGATTATGGTGAACTGATATTTAAATACGAATATCAGCCCAGCGCTGGAGTGATATTCATTCGGACATTACCAAGCTCTCCTGACGAAGCAGGAAGACTAATTGAACAACTTATAAGTTCAAGTGAGTTTGAGTTCAGAAAAACATTAACTTTTATTGATGCCAATGGAATTAGACAACGAAGATATTAGTACAGTTCCATAGCAAATAACTCGGGGACAATGCAATTGTGCCTGAGTATTTTTATAGCGATCTAATCGCCGCGCCAAGTGCATCCAGCCCAACAGACTGACAAACGCCCCATTTGTTTTGCTCTTTCATTTTTTTGACATCCCACTCGCGGATATCATCTGCCAGTCCCCATAGGTTTCGGAACTGCTCAATGTAGAGCTTGTCATTTTCAGGAGTGGTGAACTCAGGCCGAAATTGGTCGTTAGCCGTATTTCTTGTTTCCCAAAGTGCGTTTATAGTAGCATTAATATTTTTACTTAAGTCAACACCTAACAAGCCCTTTTCTTCTTTGGCTCCAATGTAGCGCATCATGATACCTCGTCCTGCCAGGTAATCATTGCCATGGTTTGGCCCAAAGCTTGAATAGCAGGGAGCTTCACGAATGATTCCGTCCTTATCGCTTATTAATGCATCTTTGATGCCACCTCCAATTCGGGCAATCAAGCGGCGTATTTTATTTTCGAAAACCGGTACCGTGAATGAAGGATCAAGATTATTGTTGTAAATCCATGCTGCCAATTCATCCTTCACAGCCAGCATGTCAGTGAGGGCGCCAATCAGCATGCCCTGATCACCGGTCCAAACCCAGCCTTCTGCCCATGGAGGATGCACCTTGTCCTGATAATCGGAACCTTCAAAAATTGCCATGGGGCGTTCTTGCACCAATGCCGCAGTAGGGGACACCCTTTTCAGATATTTATATTCTTCCAGTTGAAACCATTGCTCAAACCATAGCCATTGGCGATAAGCCATATCAAGGTATTTATCATTATCAGAAATATTTTCTGCCAGTGTCGCACGATAAATGCGTGAAGAGAGCAGGAATAGCAACACGTTGGTGACAGTATTTTTCACTCCTTTGTGATGGCCGTTGGCATCTCCGTTGCTACAACCGTGCGGCACAGGTTTAGCCGTTGTAGCATGGTCATAGGCAGTTTTTTTCTTGTATTCCCAACATAGATCAGTAGAAAGGATCAGAAATTTCTCCGCCAGCTCTTTTTCATCCATCTTTAACAAATGCTTGCGGGCATTGAGCGCCATCAGTCCCCACCAGCCAAAATCATCTGCCCAAAGTCCTCCGGGATCAAAACGGTTAAAGAAAGCAAGATTCTCTTCCAGCATATTTTTAACCGTGATCTGCATGGCTTTAACCTCCGGATCATTGGGCCATTGTTGCTGAACGGCATCCATAAATGTCAAACAGGCATCAAATGTATTGCCTCTTTTCCAGAAATCATTAAAATCCCAGATCTCTTCAAATCGATTGAAAGCTGCTTTCGCCCAATTTCTCAATTCATTCTCCCTGGCTTTTTTCAATTCTTCCTGACGAGCCCCTTTCAATTCCTGCTCAAGATTTTTTTTTGTGGAATCACTACAGCCAGCCAAGCCGATGCCGCTTGAAATGAGTATGGCATTGCTTCCGGCAATTTGTATAAATTTTCTTCTTTCCATCTTTATAAAATCTATTCTTGAATGTAAATCGGAATAATTGAAATGAGTTTTAAAACACATTTTATGAAAGCAATTTACAATACTCAAGTAGGATTGCAAACTTCATTTGGGTATGAATTTAATAGAAAAGATCATTTCCAATAATCTCTAATATAACCATATGGGCACATAATATATTTGTTGGAAGCAAAATTCCGGATTCCAATTCAGTTTTCAAAGGTTAAATAATAGCCGGCTGATTCTAATGTCATTTAACTATAGCATAAAAAATCATTTACTTTTACTACACGGACAGAGTCCTACTGACCATAGTCGTCACAGGTTTAGAGAGCCTGCGATAGAAGGGTTTCAAAACTTTGAAAGAGATGGGTAAATAATTTGGAAGGCCCAATTTTTTCAATTTTATATCCCAATAAAAATTTGGGGTACTATTTATTCATTGTAAATTCTAATCATAGATACGCCGTGTGCTTGAATTTCCACAGTTAATTTGTCGGTATATTTCCCCATGTCTTTTTGTCGCCAAAGATCTCTTACCCGCTTTTCTCCTGATATTTCCAGATCACCCCAGGGAAGTGTTAAATCCTGAGGTTCATCATTCAAATTAAAAATACCTACTGACAGGGAACCATCTATCAGAGGTTTTGCCAGAATAAAATATTGTGCCGTATTTTCAAGAAGAACGGTCTGCTTCCCCAAGGGATCCTGATTCACTTCAATCACCTCATTGTTGCACAGTACATTCAGTGTGAATTTATCCAGTTTTGCCATATCACCACTAAATATTAAGGGAGCAGCCATCAACGACCACATTGACATATAGCTATATTGTTCCCATGGACTAAGGTTAGTTGGTGTACCCTCAGCCATAGCATGCGCATTTCCAACCCATCCAATTAAGATATAATCCGGATCATTCCAGGCGCCTGGCCCTGCATATTGTGAATGTTGGGCGTTGCTCAAACCAATAGAATAAAATCCGGGTAGGTTCTTTCGATCCTCTAAACCGAGGTCTCCGGTTGTCCGCCAGCAATTACCAACATCTTCTCCCCATTCCCACACCTTCCCCATCCCATATTGACAGAGATTTAATACTATATCCCTGTCCTGCATTTTTAATTCATCCCACATCAAACGATAAGGCCTGATAAAGAAATCCGGATCACTCTTATTCCCTGCAACTTTTCGATAACCGCACCAGTCATATTTCAGAAAATCGAAACCCCAGTCAGCAAAGGTAAACGCATCCAGCGCTTCATGTTTATAGCTTCCTTCATAACCTGCACATGTACTTGGCCCCGGGGAAATGTATAAGCCTGCTTTCAAACCTTTCGCATGGATATAATCTGCCATGCCTCTCATGTCCGGAAATCGTTTGTTGGGAATGACCACACCCTGTTTGTCTCTTCTCTTTCCGCTAACATCCGGGTCTTTTGATTTGAGCTTCATCATCCAGCAATCATCTATATTCACATATTGATAACCGTAATCAGCCATGCCTGTGTTTATCATCTGGTCAGCTGCTTCGCGCATGGTTTGATCACTGATCCGGTCATAATGGATATACCAGCTATTCCAGCCCATTGGAGGCGTCAATGCCAATTTGTCTCCAACCTCAAGTGTAAACTCCCTGGAAAATTGCCCAAGATGTTTTTGGCTTTTAAGGTCATGGAATATGATCCCGGTTTTTCTATTGTTCCCGTAAGGATGCCCGTTTCCTTATCAAGAATAATTCCTTTCGGTAAATCTTCAATCTCAAATTGAATTGGCCTATCACCGGTACAGGGTATCCGGTAAATCAAGGGTGACCCCGGTCGTAAGCCAAATAGCTCAGGGCCATTTATCTGTGGTGATTGTGGGGGTGGTGGAGTAAGAATGTACTCCTCATATTTTTCATTTGAACTACCCTGGGACATTATCCAGCCTGGTATGTTCAATAACAAAAATAATATAACAAATTTCATATATGGATTCATTTCTGTAGTTGACATTCAATAAGAAGAGTAATATAAAATAAATTCTAATTGTATGTTCTTTTGACCAGAAATAAATTTACGGACAGAGTCCTACTGACCATAGTCGTCTCAGGTTAAGAGAACCTGCGATTGAGGGGGATGCGCCTTGCTCCTGTGTTGATATCGCTATGTTACTTAGTTTCTGAACGGAAACATATCAAAATTAATCCCGAAATCATTCGGGAATTATTGCGATCTTTTCCTTTTTTTTTAATCGTCTGATACTTAGGCATCACCTCATAAAAAGAAATGAAAAATCTCATCAATAATAATTCATTTTATAAAATTAGTCTGCTTCCGTTCAGAAACTACTTAGTCTTTCGTTTCATCTCTTCTACGTTTTTCACATAGATCGATTTGGCATTTCCTTTTTGGTTTTCGCGTAGTTCAACTTCAAAGCTTTCAATAGATTGAATCAAGGTGGATAATTTTTTGAAACCGTAATTTCTTGCGTCAAAATTCGGTTGCTTCTTCACAATGAGACTTCCAATATCACCGAGAAAGGCCCAGCCTTCCTCATCTGCTAAATCAGATATTGTAGCAGCAATCAGCTTAATGACAGTTGGAGTTACTTTGTCAAGGTTACTTTTTGATGAAGTTTTACGTATTGTAGATTCCACTTCATTATCATCCGCTTTGTTTTTAAGTATTTCTATATAAATGAATTTATCACAGGCTACAATGAAGGGATTTGGCGTTTTTTTCTCGCCAATGCCAAATACAAGCATGCCCGCTTCCCGAAGTCTTGTCGCCAGGCGCGTGAAATCACTATCGCTGGAGACCAGGCAAAAACCATTGACTTTTTCTGAATATAAGATATCCATAGCATCAATGATCATGGCAGAATCAGTGGCATTCTTTCCCGTGGTATATCCATATTGTTGGATAGGAGTAATTGCATTTTCAAGAAGGAGATTCTTCCACTTCGATAAATTAGGTTTTGTCCAATCCCCGTAAATTCTCTTTATCGTAGGATTACCATATTTTGCAATTTCTTCCATCATCTCTTTTACATAAGATGATGGTATGTTATCCCCGTCAATTAATACTGCAAGCTTTATATCCATACTTTAATATGTCTAAAATTTAGAGAAACATTGCCATTTTCAGATTATAATCATGCAATCATAATTCTTAAAAACATTATCTTAGGCATGTCCTGTTTCATTATATTAAACGCTAATCTACTGGTTTTTTGGCTGAATTAAAATGAATCGTCCTATGCGATTTTGGATCGAAAATCTGAAAGGATTAGGTGTAGGTGCAATCTGTACCTGGCGGGACAAAATTACTATACTTGAATTATTTTTTTACTTCTCCTGTTAAACCTATTTATCTGCTGCTACTCTAATGGAAAACAATCATAAAATTAAATAATATGAAAAAGCATGAATTAATGTCCACATTAACAAAAAATGTAATCCTTGGATTAGGATTGACTGTACTTTTTTTCTCAGTATCATGTAACAATGAAATTGAGCCGCCAGCTGGCGGGATTGATGAAGCCTCTATTGAGACTGAATCTATCGCCCAATCTAGTTATGATGAAGTAGATGATATTACTTCCAACATTATGATTATTTCTGAAAGTAACTCTGGAGGAAGAGTGGAAGGTGTGAATGATGATAGGTGCAGTTGCGCTGAAATTACACATGACCAGGAAAATCATACGATTACCATCGATTTTGGTGATGGTTGTGAGGGGCCGAATGGTGTTGTGCGTAGCGGAATTATTTTCATCACGTATCACGGGCACAGATTTGTACCCGGATCATTCTGGACAGTAACTTTCCGGGATTATTACGTAAACAGACGACACATCGAAGGTCTGAAGACTGTCACAAATATTTCTGAGTCGCTGGAGGCAGACCCTACATTCCATATTGTACTTGAAGATGGCAAGATCACCTGGCCGGATGAAACTTTTGCCACACGGGTAGTTGACAAAATACGTGTATGGATTAGAGCCGCAAATCCTTTATTCGATGAATTCCATATCCTGACAGGCAGCACGACATCGGGCATGAACAGAAGAGGCGATGGTTTTAAGACTGAAGTGCTTACTGACTTGATCTATAAAAGGAATTGCCGAGACAGCAGAAGAATACACATTCCGGTTCAGGGAACCAAGCAAGTAGTGACCAGAGATAGAAATTGTGTGATTGACTATGGCGATGGCGAATGTGATACCATTGTAGAAGTAACTTGCGGTGACGAAGTAAAAACAATTGATATGGCTAATCGCTTATAAATATTAGCTAAACCACTAATGATAATCATTCTTGAAATGATGTCGGGCCTGCCATTATCTGCCAACTGGGTAGTTGGCAGGTCTTTTTTGTTCTTTGCATTCCTCCTTTCAGCTTTATTGGTTTGTAAATTCGAAAGAGATGGATTGGTTTCAAAACTGTCTTATCATATTGAGTATTTTTGCCCCAGGTTCGGTTAACCTACAACGGTGTGCTAAGAAAAATGCCTACTTTATCAATTCCCCATAAGTCTCCGGTTTTCTGTTTTTGAATCGGCCTTTGTATCTATCCAGGGAAGTATTGAGTTCGTAATAGACGATTTCATTGGCGTTGCATATGGCTCTGATGTCACCATCTTCATCAATTAATAAACTTTGAAAGGGATGACTAAATACCAGTGGCACACTGTTTTCATAGGCTCTTGTACGCAACATCACAGAATTCCATCCATCTTTATCGGAATATCCACCATAGGAGGGGACAAACAGTATTTGCGCACCTTTTAATGACAGGATACGTGCAGGTTCTGGAAGCTGCCTGTCGTAGCAAATCATCATACCGACTTTCCCGAAAGGAGTTTGAAAGACAGGATATTGTACACCGGGAGTATAACAGGATGGGTTTATCGTATATCCCTGTGCAAAATGTGTTTTGCTGTATTTACCGATAATGTCTCCATCAGGATCAAACAATATGGTGGAGTTATATACATTTTCGCCATCCTTTAGCAAACATCCCAACACGAGATAAATATCCAATTCATCAGAAAGGCCACTTGCCTTCTTTATATATTCACCATTGAGAGGTTCTGCCAATTCAATAAATTTCTCAACTAATTCATCTTTCTTTTCTGAATCCTTTTCAGCGTTTACTTCATTGATTACATAGCCTTCCAGCGCTCCTTCAGGCGTTACCACAACCTGGGCATCACCCTCTATTGCTGCTTTCCTGACCAGTGTTTCGATGCGTTGCCAGTTTGTTGCCTTGTCCCATTTTTTGGGCAATACAGAGGCGCTTGCTACTCGTATCCGGTTGATGGTTTGTTTAGTATATTTGGAATAATTGATCTGCTGGCCGTGCACGATACAAGCGATATGTAAAGCGGAGAAAAGAAGGGTAATTGTTTTTAAAAAGTGCATAAGCTGTGTTTTAATTGTTGCAATTTGCTGTTACGGTTTTGTACAGGTAACATTTCAAATAATTCGCTCCGTGTACCTCTTTTGTTTCTCCTTCATTCTCTGTGGTTTATATTCATGCCAAAGAGGGAAAAAGAGATTTTGCCCGGAGGCACGCAGCGTAATAAAATAATACTTGCACAAAATCAACATATTATAGATCCATCACAAAGTTGAGAAACTTGAGTAATAAACATTGCATTTACTAAAAATCCTTAAAGGTTCGATAGTAGACCTTATTTAATGGGCTGATAATGAAATGACTCTCCCCAGGTCATCAATACCCATGGAAAATCCGAAGCCTTCAGTTTGGGGTAAGTTAAATCCAGGTATTCTGAATCATCCCAAAAAGGCACGCGATCGTCAATGGTGTGTCCCAATTCATTTTCATGACCGGGAATAACTAATTTGGGATTGAAACCTTTTACGATCCTATAAATCTCATTTGTCCAGCAAGGAGGGATAAGAATGTCTACTTTGTGATTGTCCTTTACCTTATCGATCCAATCATAATCGATCATAAAATCCCCTTCATTAATCTGATCTCCCATATGAGCAAAAGATATTCCTTCCGGGGAAATGATAAGCGATACATTATTATCATGACTACTCATCTGATGCCCGGGATAGATCACGACGTCTAATTTCAGCGTGTTGTTTTTAATCGGCAATTGTTGTATTGTATGGGCTTCTCTTTTCAGATGAGTAATTTTTTCATGTATGGGTTCTCCTTTCCATACTTGAGGAGGCGCAACAACAGGTTTACCCATCTCGATGAATTGTCCTGCAATCCATCGATCGCTATGGTCCCTGTGACGGTGACTGATAAACAGTGCGTCACATTGTTTGATAAAACGTTTCATGATATCTTCTGAAAGTGTAAACCCTTCAAATTCTGCAGATTCACCACTGACCAGATCGTAAGCAATGGTCACTGATTTGGTGCGCACGATAAATCCATGGTTGTAAAGTTTCCAGATTTTAGCCCCTACTTTTACCTTAGTATTTTCTATTTCTTCGAGTGCAGAATTTATTTGTGAATGAAAGAAGTGCTGTACCGCAGGGCGCTTCCCGGCATACACATCATGCAAAACCGCATCGACCAAAAGCAAACTCAGATAACGTTCTCTTGACAATGGATATTGCGGTGGTTCGGCATCGATTGATTTCTTAATTTCCATTATAAAGGCCTCTGCTTGCCTGTCCAAATAGTTGTTTTCAACCTCATCCAATGATGGATCAATCAGCTCTTTCTTTTCCTGTGCGACAGCTATAAAACTGAACCATTGCATGAAAAGTAGTATTGTAAATACCTTTGTTATATTCCTCATACTCACATTGTTATCCTACTCTATTTTTAGTAAAATCTAATCTCTATCCAATCTTCATTCAATCTCTATCCAATCTCTCATCAATCTCCTTATTCAATCTCCTTATTCAATCTCTCATCAATCTCTCATCAATCTCTTCTTTCAATCTCTTCTTTCAATCTCTCATCAATCTCTCATCAATCTCTCATCAATCTCTCATCAATCTCTCATCAATCTGTTTTGCACTAAAATCATCCAGTAAGAAAATTGCCTCATCAACAGAGTTATCTGCTCCTGGCAGCGGTGGCACTACGTCTTCGTTTGGTGTTTTGCGATTTGGAATATCCCTGTATAGCCCTGTTCTGAAAGAAACCCGTTCCACAGATTTGACGGCTTCTGCCAACTCAAATTTGTCAACTAATTGCTTTCCGTCGACCCAGATTGAATAATGACCAAAAGGAATTGCCTCGATTTGTATTTTTATATCAACCCATTCTTTCTTTTGAAAGGAGGTTAAAGTTTTTGAATTACTGCCATCCATCGCCGTTAATTCTCCATTCGAGTTGAAAGCAATTCGGACTGGTCTGTTACCGTATCGATCCACGACATCAATCTCGAATGGTTCATCAGCGATCTTTTGTACATTGATTTTAAATCCTATTTCAACTTGATTGCTTTCTTCAAATACCCGGATTGCCCTCGCGTAATCGTAAGGATCTTTGTCTTTGAGTTGGAGGCAATTATTTTGATTTACATCCTTAATCAGTTCAACTGGCGCCCATTTGGGATTGTAAGTATTCCAATCCGTAATTGCTGCTCCCGTCTCCATTTTTTCAAAATCATCAAATAAATCACCTTTGACGGCATAGCTTATAGGTGTTGGCACCCTGCTTACCCAAATATCCTCTTTGTTCATGCTGTAGGTGAGCCACATGTCATTTCCGGGAGGATTGCCATTCCCATCCACAATACCACGCACGTAACAGGGCCCAAAATCCTTCCATCTGCCATAGTATCGTCTTGGGGGTACTTCACCCTGAACCAATACCATATCATCGAATATAATCCCATCCTCGCTGGTAATGGTGATCAGCGGATAGCGGTATTCATCCAATTCGATAGGATTATAAGCCATTGCATATCTACCATCTTCCGTTTGCTGTCCCCAGTTTTTGCCTCCAGCCATAATCAGCGTTGGAGATTTAACAGGCGAAGAAAACGTAACTCCTCCGTCTTTGGAAATGGCACACATCGACCGCTTCCATAAAGCAACAATATTTCCATCTTTACGATGATAATAGGAAATTGCTTCACGAGCCGCTTTTATAGTATAAAATCCATCCAGTCCCCGGTCTTCATCCCACCATTGCAATGTTTTTAATTTATCGTTCAACAGATCATTGCAAGCTTTCACAAAGCCTTTATCCTTCGATTTTGTATAGAATGGAAAACTGGTATTACTTTCATTCCAACTGGTATGGCTGCTGTAACGGATAAAATAAATCGGCCCCATACTTCCGTCTTCATATATTTCCCGAATCACACGACCGATTCCTCCTTCCATGAACGGATCTTCCGAATGCCCATAAAATGCTACGGTCAACAATCGTTCATCCGGTGATATATAAAATCCCATGCGCTGATGCATCATGTATCCTGTTGAGCCTTTAGGTATTTCAACACCCTTAGGTGGTTTGTAATGTGGGAAAATCACCATAGGTTTTGCCCAGTTTCTTCCATCAGGAGAAGTGGTGAGCAAAGTGTGTCCAGGAGGGATATGTTCATCGACAGGATTGCTGAGGTATTGCTGATAAAAGTTCCCTTTCCAATATGCCAGGTTAGACGCATGGTTGTATGTCCACCCATAATCTTCTGCTAATTCAGGGTGTGTACGGTTTACCCGGAGGGTTTGCCGGCTTTCTGTTCCAATGGCATATCTCAGCCGACCTTCATGGACGTTCGGATCAATGGTTACCCCTCCAATGTAGCGAACAGGTTCGCTTGCAGTACCCGTTTGAGCCTGGGTCTTGTGGATTAATGATGAAAAAATAAATAGTAGAATAAGAAGTTTTTTTTTCATTGACGTTAGGTTGGTTTTAACATTCAAGCAATATAAAACGTGTCAAAATTGTTCGATCTTGATAATTAGATCATTAAAATCTGAAAATGTATTTCTTAATTCATTAGCGCTAAGAATAGACAATAAATCAGCTCCATCTTTCAGTTTACCGTATTTTTTATTCTTCTTCTTAGTATAATAAGCAAAATATCTGCCTAGAATTACCTTCAAAACTTTACTTGGTTTAATAATATCTTCCGGGTGTATTGATTTTATCTTTTCATCATCAGAAAGTTTAATATCTGGTTTTTTCCTGGTAAACTTATCCTTATAATGCAAATCAACTTTGTCTATTTGAGAAATTATCCATGCTTCCATCTCTTGCACCATAAAGAAAATATTTTCCTTAATATTGTTTAATTCTAATTCAGCTATTTTATCATTTTTTTTACTTTTATCATCATCGAGATCAATAAGCAAGATTGAATTATGTTGTTTATTGATTTTTGACTTAAAGAATTTAATGGTGTGATGGCACCCACCACCTAGCTTAATACTGACGTTAAATTTGTTTTGTGGAATGGTTTGAGACAGAATAGAATAAAACCCTTCTCTAAGTTTTTCACTATTATCAATGGTTCGTACACTATCATTATCATGCGGATGTACTCCCCCTTCAATAAAAATAGTGACACTTACCATCTTTTTCCTCCTAATTCTCCTCTAAGCCACATTTGTCCTGCTAAAAAATCCTCATCCCAATCTTTAAAATCCTCCTCTGTTTTTTTTGTAACAATGCTACTGTTGTTAACATTTTTTTCAAAGATCAGTATATCATCGAGATCAAACGAGTTTAGTAAAAGTGGGGAATGAGTAGCAATTATTATCTGTGATCCATTTATTGTCGTGTCTTTAATGGCTTGTGCTATTGTATTGGTCATGTCTGGATGTAAACCGATTTCCGGTTCATCAATGCACAGTAAATTCCCATTATCCGGGTTTAAAAAAATTGTTAACAGTAAAAGATATCTCAAAGTGCCGTCAGAAATATGTTGAGCCCCAACTGCTCGCGATAACTTTTCCTCTCTTAAAACGAGATACAATAACGAACCTAGCAGATCAAAGCTTGTATCAATAAAGTTGGGATTGATTTTTTTTATTAATTTCTGAATTTTTTCATAATGCAAAGCATGTCTGTTTTTTAATCGATTTAGTAGTTGAGCTAAATTTTCTCCATTAGGCAATAATCTTTCTTCTGTTCCAAAAACACCGGGTTGGCGAATTTTACTTTTCAATGTTGTGTCAAAATAATCATACACAACGGAACCTTCAATTGCTCTTTTTAAGGTATATAGTGGGTAATATCTATCTGGATCAGATATTTGTCTTAATACAAGCTCTGATGTTTTAAAAGTAATTTCGTTTTTCTCTTGTGGATAATACTGCATACCAATTTTTGCAGCTTCTCTTGTTGAAATTGAACCTTTTGCATTTTTCATTTCCAAAAAAATAAAAGGTGTTTTTTTATTATTCAAGCTTTCTGAATATATTTTCTCCTCCAGATAATAAGACGTCCCCCCTGAGCGATGAATTGTTATTTCGTAAATTGGATTTTTGTGAAAATTAAACCCTTGATGATTAACCGCTTTTTGGATCGATTCCTTATCAAATTCATAAGTGATTTTAATAAAATCAGCTTGTGAATTATTAAAATTCGCAACCAAATCAAATCCGCTCCAGTCTTTTAAAAATGTTTTTTCAAATCCATCACCTATTACACTATCATATAGTAATTTAATGGCTTTGATGAAATTTGATTTACCACTTCCATTAATCCCTACGAGGATATTTACATCTGCATTTAGCTTAATTGAAGTCTTTTCATTAAAACTAAAAAAATTCTCTAATGTGATCTTGTGTATCATTAATTTAAATTTTAATCTTTAAAGATATTAATTAATATTTACACACATCACAGATACCTCATTTTTACTTATCATTTTTTATAATCCAAATCTCAGACACCTGAGAACCTCTTTCTCCTTCGCCACACGTCCAGGTAAAAGTCACCTTACCATCTTTCAGCGCTTCCTTTGGTATTGGAAATTCATAGATTGGCTTAACTCCAGTTTTAATAAAATCATGTACCGGCAGACCGTCAGCCATCATTTTCATTCGAGATCTGAATCGGCCGGTATATGCGACTTTGATCGTGTATGATGCTTCGGCATCCAGGTTGTCGTAGTGGATTTGAAGCGGCTCATCATACAATGTGCTTACCTGGTTCATCCAGGACAAAGGCGCCGCATCGCCCTCAAAACCTTTGGCGGTGATTTCATGCACCCATTCCCTGTCTTTTAAACCAACACCGAAACTAACTCGTGGAGAACTCAGGCTTCCCGGATCTTCCGAGTAAGTCTTGTCAACGATAACCCTGTCCCAGCTTTGGGGATTGCCAAAATTATCATAAAATCCACCGGCGCCAGGATTGTTTCTTTTCAGCATTATATCAATAGCCATCAATTTATCTTCTTCAGAAGCCAATTTTTCTACCTTTTTTAATTCAGACAAAATCCAGGCTACATCATTGAGCGGACTGTCAATATTGTCAACAAAGTTTCCGCGACCTCCCATAGCGCCATGTTTTTCAATGGTCAGCTGGGCTCCGATGCTGCTAAATAAAGCATCGGCCAGATCCATGCACTTTTGTCTGTATGCTGGTTCTATTTTATTTTTCCAAGATAAGGCTAATGTTTCCCTGCAGAGTGTAATCGCATTTTCAGCTCCAATTTTATTAGCTTCAGAGAGCTGCGCCCTGGCCTGTCGTTCCAAATTGGTTTCATAGACTAATCTTTTTTGAACGTAAGCATCAAAGTAGGCTCTGATCAATCCCATCTGATAGCGATAATTATTTTTCATGGCCTCACTCGCATTGGTCTCAATTTCCTGCCATTGCCATAAAGTTTGCTCTACCTTTTCATTTATAAGTAAAGGCCCTTGTATATTTTTTTCGAGCATCATAAGTCCCTGTGCAATGTCTTCGGTATGTTCTGGTGAAATGAAAAACCGGGCATAATCGCGCAATGTTTCAATTACCGAAGTTTCGGGGTTCCAATCCTGATCGCTCCATATAAATTTATTCACATCATCGTTCGTTCCTTCAGAATAGCTCAAACTACCATTTGCCAATTGGTCAAGAGCATTATGTATGATCTTTTCGTCCGTAGGCCTTGGATTGATGCATTCCCTGCCAAGGGTAATAGTCTGAGCCAGGTCCCATTTTGGAATTGGGTATTGAGAACTCAGGCTGTGAGTAATATCAGGATATCTTCGGATAGGAATATTTACATTGATTCTGCTTCTAATTTCTTCTAACGTGGGCTTAACCCAGGGGCCAAAAACTACACCGCCCAGCCAATCGGGTTCTTCGTTGATGTAGGTATAAAATTTGTCGAACCATTCTTGCGTAGGTCTGAAAACTTGTGGTGAAATCCAAATCTTCGCATTTGGATGGTATTCATGCAATTCAATAGCTACTGTTTTTAGCCAATTGAATAGCACATCCGGTTCCAGATCGCCGGGATCACCGCCGGGCACGAAAAGATGATCCAGTCTTGGCACTTTTGCAAAAACCTCTCGACGTTCGTCTAATTCTACTTTTACAGCCTCCTTTGAAGTATAATCCGATCCCAAATTCGGATACCACATCCATACATCCAGATCATACTCATTGCAAATCCTGGATTGGGCTTCAATCATTTCGATGGCAGGAAGCTGCATGTGCCTGCTCGTAAAATCATCATCCGTTCGGGGAGGCATAATCTCGATACTGTTGGCTCCGAAGATGGCCAGCTCCCGGATGTATTGATCAAATTGTGCTACAGACCATGCATCATAGGAATTGGTCTTTGGTCGATATCCCAATTGATGTCCACGGATTTCGTATGCCGGCGTAGATGATATTTGCAATCCGGCAGGAACCAGAACTTCATTTTTACGAATCTCCATTTTACGCAACAATTTCCCGACGCCATATAAAGCGCCTCGCTTGTCTTCGGATAATACCAGAATTTTATTCACTTCGGGCAATACAATCAGCTGATAACCTTCCGTCCCAATTTCCTCCATTGTATTAGAGGCATTCAACCAACCTTCAGGCAAGATATTCTTATCATTTTCAAATGCAAGAATGATTTGCGCCTGATTGCTTTTGTCGAGTTTTTTAGACCTTTCCCATACTATTCCACTTCGTTTCTGAACTTCTTCCTGAAGTACTTCAATAATTTTGTTGAACTCATCTTTGTGCTGTTTTGGTGTGTAAATCGTAGCCTTGGAAATGTCTGTAAACTTCTGTGCAAAGCTATCAGATAAAAACAGCCCTTGCGAAAGCAAGATTAGGAATGCAAATTTTAGTTTTTGGGAGATATACATTGAGATAAATTTTTTAGTATAAAATAGAACTTGCTCTGTGACATTGTAATTTCCAATCAATCCCTTGTTTATTGTTGAAGGAGGGTTGATGTGTGTGAAGAACCGTATCACCTTATCTTTATGGTTTTATAATGAATATTTGCTTTGTCAAAACACCAGCTTTATTTTTCACCTTTCTATTGAAGGCGATTGTTTTGCCATCATGAGACCAAACTAAATCGCCTGGCGCCAGTTCAGTGGACACCGTTAATTTGTTGAATTCTTTGCTGCCATCTGCTAATTTGGAAATTATACTGTTATCCCAAACGTAGCAAATCTCATTTCCATTTGGATGCCAGCGTACTCCACTTTGAACATCAGTTTCATGAAATGTTTGTTGCATGGGTTGTCCGCCTTTTGGGGAAATGGTAAAAATTTGTTGTACCCCATTCCCGTCACTTGCCGAAAAAGCAAGTTTGCTGCCATCAGCAGAACTTCTTACTATGCCGGTGCATCCGGGTTTTTCTGACTTGCTTGTGAAGGTAAGTCTGCGTTGTGTGGCTCCTTCAGGAACGGAAGGCATAGCCGTAAGTGTTCCTTCCAAGGGACCATCCGTACCTGCTATGGTGATATCATCCGGAATATCGACAATAAATACTTCGTTAATAGTTTTTCCATCATCGCCTTTAAGTGTACCAATAAAACCTCTTGCTCGCTGTACTGTTCCATCTGCTTTTGTATAACCTGATGTGCCTACCCAACTATCACCGGCAGCATGGCTGATCTCATCACTTCCCGGTGTTGGATTTGGAACGACTTTTACAACTAACGCACTGACCCATTCTCCGCTTACGTTTTCGCCAGTAGGATCATTTTCTAAAACAGTAGATTTGATTTCTTTGGAAACTCCGATGGTGCGTAGATTATGTTTTTCACTGGTCGAATCTTCCAGTTGCTTCATGATGGCATCATTATACGTATAGCCTATCCAGCCGCCGTCACGGCTCCATTCGTGTCTGTGCGTGCCGCCTCGCAAAGTGCCGGGAGAAAAAGGCTGGGAAATATCCCTGGAATCCATGAAAATGGGCACTCCCGGATAGGCGTCGTCAATAATTACGCCTGTCCTGCGCCATTGCTGATACGGATTTTCTTTGGTTATATTAAAAAGTCCATGGATAAACACCACTTTATTTTCGGTGTGGCTGTAGCTGACCGCACCGGCTCCGGGGCCATAATCTTGATTTTGTTTCAATTCATATAGAACTACTATTTCTCCTGTTTGCACATTTACCTTTTCGATCCTGGAACATGCGCCAATTCCGCCTTCATCAGTACGGATATCATATACCAGCCATTCGTCGTCGGGTGAAAAATTGTCATTGTTATCCAGAGCATGATTGTATATCAGATCGTGCGTAATCTGGGTTTCCTCTAATGGACGGTTGGGACAACAGGAATAGATCGCGCTTATCAAAATTAATAGTGTGAAAAGCTTTAAGTATATTGTTTTAGTCATTGTCTTATGATTATTTATTGGGTTGTTTATTTTATAAAATCCCTCATCTATTCAAGTGTTGAATCTCAGACATTTATATGCAGTTTGCAAATAAAAACCATTTAAGGATTTTAAATCTATTGTAACAAAAAGTCCCACCTGCCTTTCGGGATGGGACTTTTTGTTTATTTCACTTAATTCATATTTGCGTGTTTGCCTTATAGATTATTTCGTTGGGGCACTAATTACTTCTAAATACCGTCCCATCCAATAAGGTAAAAGCCAGATATCGCCGGCGCTGTGTTCGGATACGCCGTTTGAGCCTCGTCTATCCATATTAAACATGTTGCCGTTATGTCGTTGCACGCCTCTTTCATCAGGAGGTAATACTTCTTTTGTCGATTGTCGCCTGAAATTAGGCTCCAATAACTCGATGTCTTTTCTGTGTGAGTTCATGATTGCCCAATCGACCAAATCCATAGGATGTTCCTGAAGGTACCAAACGGCTTCGTCCAGATCAAATTCAGGCGTACCGGTAAGCGCTGTCATGATGTTCCAGGCGCCTTCTTTTTCCGGCCGCTCTATTTCCCAGTGATCTATAATGGATTTTTTAAACATGGCTTTCAAGGTATCGTTGAATGCGTAGTGATACAGTCCCCAATATCCAACAAAATACATTTCATCATCGGAATGGTTCCAAGAACCCGAAAGCATTTTGCTCCAGTCATCCGCATCATCGGGAGCAGGGCCTACCTCTTTCATTGGCTTCATGAGGTTTTCCAGGTATCCGTGCTCGTTCATCAGGTAAAATGCCGCATCCTTATATTTTTCTTTGCCTGTAAAGTGGTAGGCGGTTTGAAGCATGCCTATAATATTTGAGGAGTTGATCTTTCGATCGCCAACCATTTTTGGTCGTGCATTTACATAATCAGGATGCCACCTGCCCCATGTGGTTGGTTTCCCGTCATAGTCAATCATGTAAAAATCATTGCGTACCACATGGCTCATCAAGGTGTCGATAAGGGTAATGGCACGTTCTTTCATTTCACCATCCATCAACTCTGCCATTACGCTATATGCAAAGATATGTCCGATGGCCTCATCGCTACTGGTGGTTGATTTCCAGTCCCATTCAGGGTCATCGCTATGCTGCCATCTGTCCGGATCATGCAAGCGGTCGACATATCCACTGCGTTCAAAGGAACGAGAAGGGAACCCGGGAACAGGATTGATGCTGAATAAACGCTCCATAGCATCCATTGCGTCCTTGATGATAAATAAAGCATCTTCAGACCCGGTAGTCGCATATCGAAAAACTTCTCCGGCCAAATACATGGTGGTCCACAATCCATCGTTATCCGAATCGCTCAGCCTTCCTGAATTGATATTTCCTTTCTCCATGTTAACCAGGCTTGCATTAAAACCGAGTCGGATGTGCCGGTTGCGCACCTGCTTTTCGTAATACATGGCTTTATCGTGCAAGGTCATGTTCTTGAAAACAATCTGACCAAGACCGGCATCTGTCAAAACTAATACAGAATTGTCTTTGGCTTTGGAGATATGTATTACCTGATTTCCGGGCAACCAACGCTCTCCATAATAATAATTGAATTTCCCATCGTCTTTCAACATGAAAGCCCCTTTGGTTGATCCAAACCAAAGTTTTCCATCAACAGATTCTACAGCAGTGATCTCTGTCCATGGAAGTTTGGTATGTATTTCCCCAATTTGTTTTCCTGTAGCCTTATTTACTTCAAGGTATCCATTGGTAGCAGTTCCGATTACCATCTTGTCCCCGGCGATTGCAAATGAAGTGAAGTCGGCTCCATCAACGATTTTTTCAATGGCGTTTTTAACAGGAGTGAAGGCGCTAAGGGTTGCCGATCCGAGCACAAAGAAGGTATTTGTTGCTTCATCATAGTTGATTTCAATGACCTTGTCGCCATCAAGCGTTCCTTTCCAGGCTACTTTGTTATCTGATAAATATTCTAATGATTTCCCATTACTTATCAGAAAATCAAAATTCTTGCCGGCAGCGATCATGTGTGCATCAGCTAAACCATGTCTGATATACAGACTGCCGGCCCAGGCATTGCTGAGTACAGCTTCATCATCTAAATAAACGAATTGGTTCCGGAAAGTCTCCAACTCAGACAGGTTTTTGTCTGTCAGTGGACGATAAGTCCGATCTGCAATCAATTCACCGGGATACAGAAACTGCCCGTCATGCGTACGCAAAACTCCCTCGGAAGACATCACCTGGATCACTCCGTTTTGGTCCATATATGCTTTGGATAGTTTTAATGACTCATCCTGCTTGTAGAACTTAATACTCAGGTCCTGTACGTAGGGCTTATCCTGATAAACAGGTTGTGAAGATGAAGAATTATCATCTGAAGGTGCGGTACATGATATGATAAATAAACTCATTATAACAAATGAGCTATACACAATTTTTTTCATAAAGATTTTAAGCTTAAAAGATTACTTGAATTCAACCTTTATTACTCTGATGTTGAGAAAATAGGCTATTGGTAAGGGGAGTTTTGAGTGATAGTTACGAGGTATAGGGTAAAAGCTAAAGGCTGAATGGAAAAAGCTGAATAACGACCTAGAGTAAGGGAAAAAATGGTGATGTTAGCAACTGAAAATCTCAGTCCTTCAAAGGATCATTCCCAATCACGGTTCAGACAATGAGTACTTATTTCCTCCCGTAAAGGAGAACAGAGCCTTTAATTGTTCTTTTAAAAGCGAAGGACAGCCCTTTGTTGAAATATGATTTTTGCGGATCATTCATAAAATAGGATATAGAATTTGGCACATCCAATTCCCAGGAGGGTGATTTTACCAACTTTCCGGGGAGTATCAAAGCTGTATGTCCTATCTTTTCTACATCATCCATGTAAACTGCAATAACTGCTTTATTTTTATTGGCATAGCTAAGGGCTTCATTTAAGTATTTTTGATCATTCGCATTGCCTAAAAATTGCCATTGATCGCTTGATGCTACAAAAGTAATAATTTCGGTTCCGGACAGATATCTCCCAAGGTTTTTTGCATAAAAGTCATCGATTTCATACACCGTTAGGATGCCTTCGCCGATAAATTGATTGCATGTATAGACCTCATTTTCTAAGTTTTGATGGCATCTTTTAAATGCTTCCATGGAATTTTCAAGTTGTGGATTATGGTACTGCCCATCTACATATTTCTTCATTGGAACAGCAGGTCTACCAGCTGATTTGCTTGCTAAAAGTTCAGTCCTGGAGGTTTCCAACTCCTGCTCTTCATGTGGTTCTTGTTCGGTAAATTGAATTTGATAAATGTCGGTAAAGCCCATGCCTTCTTTTTTTGCAGAGGCATAATACCCACTTTTGCCATTATCAGTAGTAACAAAATGAACATCATCATCCGGTGAATTCATGGGATATCCCAAGTTTACCGGTAAAGACCATGTACTGGATTTTTCATCATAGTTGGACATATAAATATCATAACCGCCCATCCCCTGATGACCTTTGCTGGAAAAATAGAGTTTTTTGCTATCGTAGTCTATAAATGGACCGTCCTCATCGAATGTTGTATTGATTGGCGGCCCAATATTTTTTGCCGGCCCCCAGTGTCCTTGCTCATTTTTAGTGGAATAATATATATCCAAATCAGTTCGATTGGTTTGCGTAGGCCGGTCGCTTGAAAAATAAAGGGTATTTCCGTCTGGAGAAATGGAAATTGAATTTTCAAAATAAGGACTGTTGATGTTTTTACTTAAGGCTTCAGGGTTCGACCAGGTACCATCCATCCGCATATTAGATAAAAAGATATCTCCCCCATTCTGATCCCGAAACAAATAGAGCTGTTTTCCATCAGCACTAATAGCCAGGTTGGACGAATGTAACTTTGTGTTGACCGGGGTGCCAATGTTCCGGGATGAGATCCATTTGTTGTTCAATTTTTTTGTATAAAACACATCTTCGTAATAGAGCATATCGTCAAATACGTCTGCATTGGAATTTCCGATTTGGCGCCTGGTAGTGAATGCCATAAACGAATTATCCCTGGTGACTACAGGTGCAAAATCATCCCATTCAGAGTTGATTTCCGGGCCGGCATTTTTAATAATGTAATTTCTTGGGGACCTTACAAATTCCAGAGCGCTTCGACATTCTTTAATTCTTCTTTGTGCTTTTTCGATTTGCGCCAAAGCTTCTTTATGATTTAGCCTATCCAAATATTTCTGATAGTAGGTGATGGCGTTTTCAAATTCTAATCCATATTGAAATCCCTGACCAATCATATAAAGAATATCGCGTTTGTAAGTTGAATCGATTTCGTAAACTCTCAATAGATATTTTATAGCGTCAGATTTTTTATAAGTTTGAAGTGAAGTCCTCCCTGCCATATAATTGGCTTCAATATTTTCAGGAGCCATCTCCGCTGCCAGTTTATATTGCTCATTTGCAACTAAAATTATACGCAGATTGAAATATGCATCATTAGCAATTTCTATGATTTGCTTTGCAGTATTCTTTCTCTCGTCCTGCCCAAAGCCCTTAAAAAAAATAATTGAAAATAGGGCTATAATAAAAATATAACGGGATTTCCGCATAAAATAAAATAGTTACTGAAAAAAAATGTAATTACAATTCATTGCAAGATCACTACTTGAATAAAAATTAATTTCCAAATATACAAAAATTATATTAGAGCCAGCACTTTATCTTAATATATTTCTTTAAATATTTCAATATGATCTTGAAAGGGTCCTATAAGGAATCTTTTCAAGATTAAAAGAATATTAAGAACCATAGCTTCTTTCTGTGATTTTACTTAATCACAGGGCGGGATTTAAAAATAAAAAAACATCCGACAAAAGCTATTAACGTACTTTTTGCCGGATACTTCATGCATAACATCTTACAAGCGATAACCAACTACTGATTGCAATCATCTATCCCTCCTTAACAAAAGTTACGGCAGGGACAAGCTTTTATTTTATAACTCCAGACTCCAGTATTCTAACTCCCTTACTTCATCACTTTCTTCGGATCAACAATTACGTATTTAATAGATTTTTCTGATTCGCCTATCCGATATGAATAGCTGATGTGCAAGAGCCCTTTTTCGTCCTGAATCATGCAAGGGTAGGAGAAGCTTCCTCCACTGCTTTTTTCTTCATCTTCTACACGAACTTTCCATTTCCAGGTTTCACCCTCATCATCTGAGATGTATAAGCTTAATCGGTATCTTCCATCGACAATGTCATTTCCAAAGAAAGCAAATTTCCCATCTTTTAAATTCAGTAGCTCTACACTTGCCGTGTTGAGGATGTTCGTTTTTTTGGTCGCACTCCACGATTCGCCATTATCTATAGAGACACTTTTATGTACTCTGCTCGGTGCATCACCGCTATCGCGCATAAAAGCCAGGATGTCTCCATTTTTCTTTAGCGCTAAAGCCGGCTGAATAGGTCCCCTGCCTACAATTGGTAAACTTGGCCGCCAAGTTTGCCCATCATCATCCGAGATGGCTACCATCGACAGATTTAATCCATCAGAATATAATGGTAAAATGATTTTGCCATTGTCAAGGATCAGCGGATGGATACGTGTCATCCAACCGATACTTCTTTTCAATAGGTCTTTGCTAGCTTCCTTGATCATGTTGTCATAAGAAGGTGCGTACTCCGCCCAGCCGGCATGATTATCAGGAAGGTCATTAAACTTTTTAGCTACTTCTGTCGCAAAAGAATCATCGGGTTTCAAGAGGATGTTGTCCTGCCAATCCCATTCAGGAGCGCCATCTGTATCGTAATGTGTCGAGGTCCTGAATTTCAAAATGGAGTTTTCCCATCGATTGGCCTGTACAGCGATCCAAACTAAAAATAGTTTGCTTTTACTATTTAAGAATAATACAGGATTGCAATCCGGCATATATTTGGTGTCAGCCATCAGAAAGGGTTCAGTCCAGGCTTTAGCGCTTTTTTGCCATCTCGATCCCATGATGCGGACATCATCAGATTTTCGTTCGCCACTGCCCTGAAACCAGGTAGCCAGTTTATCGCCGGAAGGTAAAATTACTATGCTGCTTCCATGGACGTGCTCACTTTGGTAAGGGAATATCAATTCCTCATGAACGACATATTTTCTATTTGCCTTATTTTGTGCTACAGCGAAAATATTGATGGCCAGTGCCAGGGATATAATTAATTGAATTCTCTTCATATCTATTTTTTCTATACTTCCTTATTCTTCTGTTTCTTATTTTGTATTCCTTATTCTATTATTATTTATTCTAACTGAATAATCAAACTAAATTCTTTTCCTAAAGACAAGGTTCCCGTTTTACCCCTAAATCCCCTACTGCACTTCGCTAAAGCTACATGGCAGCGAAGAAGGGGACTTGAAAAAGTAAACATTTTGAATTTTGTGAAATTGGTCGTTAACCTTTCATTGTTTTATTTACTCATTGAATAGGGAGTTGCTTCAGGCGTGCTGGCCCAATTTTTATTTGGCTCCGGCCCCATGACAAATTCAAGTGTTCCGCCTGCCATAATCTCCGAGTGGTCGATCCAGGATTTGTTCAACTCTTTACCATTCAGGCTTGCTGATTGGATATAAATGTTTTGCGCTGAGTTGTTTTCTGCAATGAACCTAAACGTTTTTCCTTCGCTCAATTCAATTTTAGCTTCCTTAAATAGGGGTGAACCAATGGCATATTGCGTATTGCCGGGAGTGACAGGGTAAATACCCATTGAACTCAATACATACCAGGAAGATAGAGAGCCCATATCTTCATTTCCACAAACTCCACCAGGCCCGGATCTGTATAGTAGCTCCATCACCAGCCTTGCCTTTTCCTGTGTTTTCCAGGGCTTTTGAGCGTAATTATACATGTATGCCACATGATGTGATGGCTGATTGCCTTGTACATATTGTCCTATTGTTCCGACAACACCTACATATTTTGGTAGGCTGATAGTAGGCGACATAGTAAAAAACTCATCTAATCGATTGCTGAAGTTTTCATTGCCACCAAGCAAGTCAATTAGTCCTTTAGGATCGTGCTGTACAGACCATAAGTATTGCCATGCATTTGATTCTGTGTAACTCCGGTTTGGCCTTCTTCCCACTAATAAAGGATCGAAATACTTATAATAGGAATGTCCTCCACTGGTTTTTACGATAGTCTGTTCGTTATCCCCAAGCTTAGGCAACCATGATCCGTCAGCCTTTTTAGGACGAAAAAACTGTGTTTCCGTATCAAATAAATGGGTATAATTTTTGGCTCTCTTCATAAACAATTGATAATCATCCTCTTTGCCCATCTCTTTGGCCATCTGAGCAATGCACCAGTCATCGTATGCGAGTTCCATGGTGTTTGGTACTGCCTCAGTCACCTTGTCGCACGGGGCATATCCGAGTTTGATATAATACATAAGTCCTGATCTGCCGGCAAAATGAGGGATCGGAGCAGGAGGGACGTTTAGTGCCTTTGTCTTCATAGCTTCATAAATAAACTCCACATCGTAATCGCGGTGGCCCTTTAAATAGGCATCCACAATTACCGGGATCAGGTGATCTCCTACCATGCTTTCGCTGGGTTCATTCCTGAAGTGCTGTGCGACCAACCAGCCATATTCCTTCGTCTTTGCAACAATTGATCTTACGATATCATTGACATGATCCGGAGCAATGATGGTCAATAGCGGATGTTCGGTACGGTAGGTGTCCCATACGGAAAAGTTCGGATAAAAATCCCCTTTTTCCATTGTTTGCACTTTTTTATCCATTCCGAAATAGGTGCCGTCGACATCTTGTCCGGTTTGTTGAGCCAACAAGGCGTGATACATGGCAGAATAGAAGATTTCTTTTTTCTCATCAGAAGCTCCATCGATCGTTACTTTTGAAATCTCCTTGTTCCAGGTTTGTCGTGCATCGTTTACGACCTGATCAAAATCCCAATGATCTATATCTGCTTTCAAATTCTTTTGAGCTGCAGCAATACTGGTATAGGAAAGGCCAACCCGAATGATTACCTGCTCATCTTTTTGGGTGTCATAATTTAGGAAAGCGCCGATTTTCTTTCCTTTTTCTTCGTTTTTGTATGGAAACAAACTTGCCCCGGATTCCGGAGTGTAGTACCCGGCATCAAAAGTCCCGTAATACTTGAATGGTTTGTTGAATTCGGCCACAAAATAAACTTTTACCCCTTTCGAATCTTTTACCCCTGTAATCAGGGAATCGTTTACGATTGTGATGGTGGAGAAATCATCTTCAAAACCACCGCCGATGCCATGGCCCAAGTCAAAGATAACGGTAGATTTTTTGTTCTCAGGAAAGGTATAACGATGCATCCCTGCTCTTTTGGTTGCTGTCAATTCGGCTTTGATGTCATAATCTTTCAAAAGTACTGAATAATATCCCGCAGAGGCTTTTTCATCTTTATGATCGAATCTTGAACGATAGCCCTCATCCGGATTTTTTTGTGAGCCAGGAACCACCTGAAGCTTGTCGCCTGTTTTTGGCATAATTAAAATATCCCCGCAAATGGTATTTCCAGGTCCGCTTAAATGCGTATGACTAAAACCCATAATGCTAATGTCCTGGTAGGCATACCCGGAACTATATGTCCAGCCATCGACGCCCGTGTCAGGACTCAACTGAACCATGCCAAATGGAACGGTAACGCCAGGGTAGGTGTGACCAAAAAAATCAGTCCCCAGTTTTGGATTCACATAATCTACCGGGGCCTTTGCGCTTTCCCTGACAGATTCATTATTGGTACACGATACTTGCATCATTAGAGTAATGCAAGCAATCAAAATAATAGATTTTTTATATTTATTCATTTGTTTGATATTAATTGAAACCTTGCCACTAAGTAGATTATAATCATGCTAAGGTGCATTTCGATCATAATCTTAGGCATGGCTTGTTATCCTTCGTTAAAAAGTAGTTTAATCAATTTTTGATGTTGGGAAAAATCAGTGATTATGATGTGCGCTCCTGCTTTTACCAGGCGGGATCGCTTATTCAAATCCTTGCCATATCGTCTGATTTCATTGCTCATGATACCGGTTGCGATGCCTTCAAATCTTCTGCATTCCCTGATTTCTACAGGCCCATCGCCAAAGACCGCCAGTTCGTTGCCTTTCAATTGATTTTCATTGATGATTTTATCCATCACCATCTGCTTAGAGAATTTCGAAACATCTCTCATCGCTCCATAAATCCTACCTTCAAACAGATCTGCATATCCAAGCATTTCGGCTTCGTTTTTCACATCATCAACATCGGTTCCACTCGCCAGATACATTTTTATGCCCCGGTTTTTCAACTCATTCAGAAATGGAATCACTCCTTTAAGTGTAAAATCTTCCACATCAAGTTCGCCAGCTTGCAACTTTGCGCTTCGCTGGTTGACCATTTCCATCAAGGCGTCATTATAGATTTCCTTGTATTCATATTTATCGAGGATTTTATCTTTAGGAACATACCCGAATTCTTCAATAAGCTTTATCAATCCTTCCATTTGGTAAATGGTTTGGATCCCTGTTGTTTTATTGATGAATTCTTTTGATTGGCGCACCACTTCGTTGTATCCCGCCTGATCAACTGTATCGTACTGTTCGCCCAAAATAGCCCTGATCATTACCGGCTCCATAATTTCTTCCCATCCTTCTCGTAATGTGCTTATCGTTCCGTCGTGATCGAATACTGCATGTTTGATGTCTCCCATTTGCGCCAGGCAATGGTCGTCGCAGATTTCAAATTCGGTATCCGCCAGGTATTTAGCTAATCTGGGGCTTTCAGCAAGGTCTGCATTGTAAACCAAACTAGGATCTTTGCTAATTTCGAGTATTTCCTCTGCATTGGCTGTCCCCGTTGTAAATAATTTTTGAACCGTTATCGCAGAAGCGAAGTTGGCAAATGTTGCAGCCTCCCGGGGGGAAATACCTGATGCCAGACACAAAGTTAGCGTGCTAATGCCTGTGTCACCGGCGCCAACAATATCCAGTTTAGAAGTCAATTGTACGCCCGGGATTTCATGAGCGCCTGTCTCGTCTATGGAAATCATTCCCCTGGATCCACACGTAATCACAATCGGTTTCCCGGATTCGCTAAATAATTTCGCACCGTAAGCTTTGAGTTCCTTGTAGGCAATGGACTCAGAAGGATTTACAGAAATCCCGCAAAGCTCGGCGGTCTCAAGGTCGTTGGTTTTGCGGTATACATTGCTGAATTTGTTGTTGTAATGCCGCGAATCAACAATAATTATTTTATCATCAAACTCCTTAAAAATCTTATTGGCTTCATTGATGAAGGCCTCATTGTTCAAACTTCCCGCAACCTGCTGGTTGAAAATAAGGGCGTCATTTTCAACTAAAGCTACTCGGATGTTTTGAAGAATCAGATCGTCAGTTTCTTTCGACCGTTCATTGTAAACACCAAAATCATTCCTTGGATCTTCAATGTCGTTGTTGTACTTTTTTAAGTAGGTGTAGGTATTGAAATTTTCTTTTTGGATTACCAGGTTGGAAGTATCAGCATTCAATCCATTCAGCAGCGAAGTTAATTCTCGACCGTAGATATCATCTCCGATCACACCAATCGCCTGAATTTGTTTTGGCTTGAGTGCAGAAAGATTGGAAACAATGTTTGCTGCGCCGCCCGGAGTATAATAATGCTTCCCTACAGCTTCAGCCTTCTGCCCCGTTTCAACGGAAACTTCAGAGCCGCGTTGATCCATGATCCAATAGGCATCCAAACAGAAATCACCATAAACAGCAATTTTGGCGCCTTTTATTTTTTCTAATATTTCTTTTATCTGTTGTTGATCCATAATGTCTGAAAATTAATCCTAACCTGCATCATGCAGGAATTAATTATTGATATTGTTAATGAGTTAGTAATTTTCTGGAGTGCAAAGAATTTTATGAACAACAAATACTAATAGTTTTGGTCAATCAATTCGCAAATGATGTGATATGCCAGTTCATGAACTTCCTGGCTGTGATTGGTTTTATCAGAATTTGCACAGAGACAAACATCAGAGAGTTCTTCTAAGGGAGTATTGGTTTTTCCTGTGAATCCGATAACCTTAAGTCCTTTTTCCTTCGCCATTTTTACCGCTGCAAGTACATTCCCCGATGTGCCACTTGTAGAAAAGGCCCACAATACATCATTTTCTTTTCCCAGCGCTTCAATTTGCCTTGAGAAAATATCTTCAAAAGAAAAATCGTTTCCGATACAGGTTGTTAATGAAGGATCTGTAGATAGAGCAATGGCAGGTAGCGGTTTTCTTACCTTACGGAATTTGCCGACAAATTCCCCGGCAATGTGCTGGCAATCAGCCATTGAACCACCATTTCCGCAAAGGAATACCTGGTTGCCAGTTGAAAAGGTGTTTTGAACCAACTCAGCAATTTCTTCCACTACTTCAATGCTGTTCTGTTCGAAGTGCTCAACGGTACTTTTATGTGCTTTAATATTTGCAATTATTGTATCTTTCATATTGTATTAATGTCTTTTTTTTATCAATCTCTCTTCAATCTTTTATCAATCTTCTCTCTTCAATCTCCCATCAATCTTCTCTCTTCAATCTTTTATCAATCTCTCTTCAATCTCCCATCAATCTTCTCTCTTCAATCTCCCATCAATCTTCTCTCTTCAATCTTTTATCAATCTCTCTTCAATCTCCCATCAATCTTCTCTCTTCAATCTCTATTCAATCTTTTCTATTCAATCTTTTCTATTCAATCTTTTCTCTTCAATCTTTTCTATTCAATCTTTTCTCTTCAATCTTTTCTCTTCAATCTTCTCTCTTCAATCTTTTCTCTTCAATCTCCCATCAATCTCCCATCAATCTTCTCTCTTCAATCTCCCATCAATCTACATCAATTCAGTAACATATTTATAGAAAAGGGGAAAGGTTTCTTTTTGGTTTCCTTCCACGTAATATCCCTTGCCATTATAAGCCTCCGGCACACGTACCACAATACTTTTTTGATCGCGGTAATAATATCCTGTCTGTGATTCATTGGTGATGTGTGATCGGTGAAATGGCCTGATGTCAAAATCTGCGGTAACAATTCCTTTAGGTACCTTACCAATATTTCCTGTCATGGATGCAGCTTTCAGGAATACTTCAGGGCCGGTAACTGCACTGCCGATATTTAATACCATGCCTCCTTCTGAAAGCTTTGCAATCTCATTAGTGTAAATCAGAAAATCTCTTCCGGAACAGGCGCCTTTTGCTGCGCCGTCAAATGAAACATGCTGATCTGTGACATCTGTACCAATACCCACATGAATGGTAAACGGGATGTTCTTTTTATAGCATGTCGCTAACACACTTTTTTCAGGGTGAAGAAATTGATCTGGCGATCCTTCTTTCCAAACCTTGGCCAGGACTTCGCTTCTGAATGTTTCATCCATAATGGTTTTTCCCAAGGACTCTCCCAAACCTAATTTATAGGTATTGCCCAGGTTCATCGCCGTATTGATATAGGCAAATTCATAAGCCATGCCAAATTGTCCTTTTTCCAAGGCCTGAGGAACATATTCGCTCGTTTGCCCGATCATCGCCAATTCAAAATCATGGATAGACGTTGCCATGTTTCCTCCAACACAGGTGAAAAAATCTCGATCTACCAAATCAGCAAGTAGCAATCCAAGCCCATTTTTTATTAAATGAGCGCCTGTGAAGAGAATAATTGGTAGCTTTTCATTGCGGTGACGGATCACTTCTTTGGCAAGTAAACGTAGGTTTTTATCGACTTCAGGCAAAACGTTGTAATCGTTTGAAGCAACTTGCTTTGGATCCAGCAGATCTTCAAGCTGTACCTTATTATCCCGCTCGCTAATCGGGTAAGTTTCAATTTTTGTAGAATCAAATATCTTGTATCTTCCCTTGTATTCCATGAATGTGGTAGTAATTTTTTTTGACTTGCTTATTATTGAATTAAGATGTGTTCCCTTTCAGGCAATATTAATTATATTACCCTTAAAAGGTTAAATCAGGCTATAAAAATATGAAAAATCCAGGTAGTAATTTTAGCCTGGAATGGAAATCAATTGAGAATCAATTTATCTCAAGCAAATCAACATTTTGTTGGATTGGCAAAGCAAATTGA
>SDBV01001610.1_pt1 | contig 33983 bp, 41 predicted proteins | sample 2277081 | NCBI WGS metagenome assembly SDBV01 (sample SAMN10402039, study PRJNA504765) | marine sediment metagenome | isolation source: marine sediment core GS10_PC15, 223 cmbsf | place: Arctic Ocean: Southern Knipovich Ridge | collected 2010 | reverse complement strand
AACTAAAGGAAATACTAACAAAAATAAGAGCAGCAGGCCAGGAACTAGAAATTGATGAAACAGCAGAAGTTGAAGTAGAAGAAGAGGAAGAAGAAGTTGAAGAGACTGAAGAGGAAGAAGAGGAAACAGGAGGTGTTGACAATGTTTAAAAAAATTTTAATTATATTGGGAATAGTGGCACTACTCCTTTTTGTTGGATGTGCAAAACAACCAACACCAGAGGTACAGCCTGAAGCTCCAGCAGCAGTAGAAGAAATTGACGAAGTAGAAACAGGTATTTCTGATATAGCTACTGTTGATGAAGAGCTTGATTCAAGCGACCTTGATGACTTGGATACAATCCTAGAAGACATAGAGAACATCTAATTTAACAATTTTTAAATAATAAGCTTAATTCTTTTATTTTTATGATAGAATTAGATGGCTCTTACCTTGAAGGCGGCGGTTCTATAGCAAGAATAGCGCTTGCTTTGTCAACAATAACTCAACAACCCTTTGAAATAACAAACATAAGGAAAAACAGGCCGCAACCAGGTCTAAAAAACCAGCATTTGTTCTGCATCAAAGCACTTGAAAAGCTATGCAATGCCCAGGTTGAAGGTGCTTCTTTAGGTTCTACATCATTAAAATACACTCCTGGAAAAATAGAAGGAAAAACAATAAACATTGACATACAGACAGCAGGCTCAATATCCTTATTCCTGCAGGCTGTTTTATTGCCATCTATGTTCGCAGACAAGCCGGTAAAATTGGATATAATTGGAGGAACAGATGGAAAATGGTCTGCACCAATGGATTATTTCAGCAATGTCTTCTTACCACAGCTGCAAAAATATGCCGATATAGAATGCAAGCTGATAAAGCGAGGTTATTATCCAAAAGGTAATGGAAAAGTTCAGCTAAAAATAAATCCTATATACAAAATCTCTGATTTTACCGATTTCAATGAATTTTCTAGAAATTTGAAAGAAAATGCCCCAAAAATAAACATAACAGAACAGGGATATTTAATACAAATAAAAGGTATTTCCCATGCTTCTTTGGACTTACAAGATGCAAATGTTGCAGAAAGGCAGGCAAAAGCAGCGGAAATAGCCCTAAGCAACTATAAATGCCCAAAAAACATACAAACAAGCTACAGCGAAACACTATCAACAGGCTCCGGCATTACATTATGGGCAATTTTTTCAACAAACGAAGACGAAATTGATATTAAGAATCCGATAAGGCTCGGATCAGATTCATTGGGAGAAAAAGGAAAACAAGCAGAAATTGTCGGCAGGGAAGCCGCCCAAAAACTTACAGAAGAAATGAGAAGCAGTGCGCCAGCAGACATGCACCTTGCAGACCAAATTTTAAAATTTATGGCTTTAGCATCCAATAGCAAAATCAAGACATCAAAGATAACAAACCATACTAGGACAAATATATACGCAATAGAAAAATTCCTTGGAAAAGTATTTGAGATTGATGAAAGTGATAACATCATTTCTACAATAAACTAAAATAAAAACAAACAATAACATTTATAAACAAAACCTCAATTCTAAAAACTATGGAAAAAGAAAAATCAGTATGTTCGTCGTGCAAAAAGAATGTTACAAATTCAAAAGGTGCAGCTAGATTTAATTGCCCCGATTGCAACAAGCAGGAAATTATCAGATGCATGCATTGCAGGAGAATAGCAGCTAAGTATATATGCCCGGAATGTAAATTTGAAGGACCAAATTAAAATGGCTGTTGTAGTTGTAACATTAAAAATAATGCCCAAAAGCCCGGATGTTGATTTAGGCAGCATAGAACCGGAAGCAAAAGCAAAAATTATTGAATTCTCACAAAGCAAGGAGATAAAAACAGAGCAGGAACCAATAGCATTTGGTCTAAAAGCCCTGAAAATCATATTTGTGATGGACGAAAGCAAAGGTTCAACTGACTCATTAGAAGAGAGCATAAAAAACATTGAAGGAGTTAATTCTGTAGAAGCAGTTGATGTAAGAAGGGCTATTGGTTAGCTAAACAACTTCCATTTAAGCTCAGCATTTTCAGTATCATCCCAGGTTCCGCCTAATGCCCCTATCTGATTTTCTTTTGTTATGAAGCACAAGCTCTTCCCCGAATACAAATACTCGAATGAACCACTTACCCCGATACAATCTCCTTTTTCCACACTATCAATACCTTTATCAATAGTTTTTATACTTGCAGGATTTATTCTTGTAAAAACAAGATGTTTGGCATATCTTTGTGAAAAAATATCCTGCTCCAAATTCCTTTTATCTGTAAATTCTTTTTCGCTGAAATCATAATAAAGCAGAAATTTCTCTCCAATATTTACTATGTTTCCGGGTTTTGGAGTTTCTGCAGGAATTTCTTCTTCAACAATCTCTATAACTTCAGCTGCTTCCTCAATGGTTTCTATAATTTCTACTTCTCCTGTCTTTGTTAATACTAAACTAGCTTCCAGAAAAGTTTTCCTGCCCGCCTCTACACTTACCTCGCTTACAAAATCCTCATAACCCTCTTTTTTTATAACAACATTATGGATTCCTGCAGGAATATTGTATATAGTAAGCGGGCTTAATCCATTATAGCTGTCATCCAGGAATATTTCTGCACCACCAGGCAATGTTTCTATATCCAAAAATCCAGAACCAGTACTTTCTTCTAAACCCTGGTTTTCTTCTAAGACATCAACATCCTCTCCACTCTTTCCCAGAACAAGCATAAGAATAGCTATAACAACTATTATCAGGTATATCAGGTTATTACTAAACTTAATCTTCTTCCTTTCCATAGCGCCTCTTTTTTATAAGATACCTGTAATATCTAATATAAAAATCTATTCTTTTAATAATGCCAGTAATTTATCATAAGAGATATTAGACCTGATTCCAGTTCCTAAAAAATGAGTATTAGAGGCCTTAAATTCCTTTTTCTTTATTTTTTTAATGATGTCCTCTTTTCTTGTCATTGTCCCTAATTTTCTTTTTTTGGCAATATTGTGTAAATCATAGAAACCAATAGCATTTATTTTTGACTCATCTTTAATGATTTTTAAGAATTTTAACAGTTCATTGTTATTTTGATTATTGTTGTTTTTTATCATTTTTATTGGCATTTTTTCACAATGTACTATACATCTTATCGACTAACCTGCCATCCCACAACTGCCCTATCCATAGAGGCCCTGCACCATTAAACATGCCATGTTGTAAAGCAATTTCATCACATAACTTCTTCCCCTTAACGCATCTAAAGAAAACCCTGAAATAATGGTTTTTAAAATATGAAAATATTGGAAACAATCCCTTCTCATACTGCATCCCAATTAACTGTATTTTTCTGATTAATATTCTAATTCCTGTTTCATGCATCATATAATCTCTTTTAGGTTTGCTCCAATATTTCCTAACACATGCTTTTGGATAAGTCCCAGTCAAAGCCGCAGTATCTGTATTAGTCACAGCCAAAATCCCATTCCTTGAAATCCTTTTGATTGCTGATTCCAGATATGCATTAGAAGTCCCGAACGGATCAATATCAATATAATCAAAACCACTGGAATTCAGCAGGAATAAGTTAGCATCCTCATTATATATTTTTATTTTTATATTTTTATAATTTTTATCATCGTTTAATTTTTTTATTGGATTTTTTATCATTGCAAAATTATTGATTTTATTGAGCTTCAAATTATTTTTTATTGAACCTGCTGCTTTTGTACTGTAATCATTAAAACTTATGCTCTTAATTTTATTCTTCTTTAACTCTTTCAAAAACCTCATTCCTCTAATTCCAGAGCCGGCTAATGGCAATGCAATTTGCATATTCTTATTGTCAATAGAATTCAACAGTAAAATAGAGATATCCCTATTAAGTTTCATTACAGGATTATAGAAAACAGCCATTTCTCTAGATACCTTATCAGCTTTCTTTATTTTTATAACTGCAGCTCCTTCCCTTACAATTTCATACATAAAAAATAAGAATTAAGATAGAAATAAAAAACTATTGGATTTAAGCAATAGTAACAATCCTGTGCCTTACGCCCCTAACATCATCATTACTTGCGCTTATTCTAACCAGGTAATTCCCGGGTTTTACATAGCTTGGAACATCCCAAAAAATAAGTTTTCCAGTAGAATCACCATCGTCTAAGTCAAAGGAATTTGTTTGCAGAACAATACCCAAATCATAGAAAAGTACCCTTACACTTAAATCATCCAAATCTTTATCTCCTTCATTGTTAACATTGACGTGCATAAAAAATAAATCATCAGAGCCAACAGGGTCGCTGATTCTAATTGCGCCTATCAGGCCAAACACCAGAAACACAACAAAAAAGATTTTATGACTTTCCATTTAATCACCCCAAACTGATACTATTCTAGAATAGTATCTTGTATATAAATATTTCTATGTTTTAGGATATATGGAAATAATAACAACCTTTAAAAAACAAATTCTATTACTATTCAATATGAAAATCAGACAGCCAATAATAACATTTGTCGGTCATATCGACCATGGAAAAACAAGCTTACAGGATTATATTAGGGATAGCTCTATAACCAAGAGTGAGGCTGGAAAGATAACCCAGCATATTGGCTCTAGCAACATCCCTTTAGAAACAGTAAAAAAACTGTGCGGGAAGCTCTTAGATACTCTAAAATTAAAATTCACAATCCCAGGACTGCTTTTCATTGACACTCCAGGCCATGCAGCCTTTACCAACCTAAGACGAAGAGGAGGAAATTTAGCTGACATAGTAATTTTAGTCATAAATATAAACGAAGGAGTTATGCCTCAAACCTTGGAATGCATTGACATATTGAAACAATACAAAACACCATTCATTATTGCATTAAACAAAATAGACCTGCTCCAGGGATGGCAGAGCAAAAATTCATTCTTAATTCAAAACATAAAGTCTCAATCAGAAACTATTCAAAAAATTCTTGACACTAAACTTTACGAGCTTGTTGGAAAGCTTTCGGAGTTGGGATTTAATGCAGAGCGTTTTGATCGCATTGAAGACTATACAAAACAGATTGCAATTGTTCCGACTTCAGCAAAAACAGGAGAGGGAATTCCAGAACTCTTAATGGTGCTTACAGGTTTAGCTCAAAAATTCATGGAACAGAATTTAAACGTAAATACAGAAGGAAATGCCCGCGGTACTGTAATGGAAATTAAGGAAGAGAAAGGCATTGGAAAAACAATAGATGCAATAATCTATGATGGGAATTTAAAGCAGAACGATATAATTGTGATAGGAACATTGGATGAGCCCATATCCACAAAAGTAAAGGCATTATTAGAACCTGTACCATTGGCAGACATGAGAGACAAAAAAACTAAGTTTAGTTCTGTTAAACAGGTTTCAGCAGCTTCTGGAGTCAAAATTTTTGCTCCAGAACTGGAAAAAGTAGTTGCAGGGATGCCATTAAGGTCATGCCCAGCAAATGAAGTTGAAAAAGTAAAAGAGGAAATCAGGAAAGAAGTAGAAGAAGTTGTAATTGAAACAGACACACAAGGAATAGTCATAAAGGCAGATTCTCTAGGAAGCCTGGAAGCGCTAACTAAACTGCTAAAAGAGAAAAACATATCTGTAAAAAAAGCATCCATCGGTAATATATCCAAAAAAGATATTTCCGATGCATCAATAAATTACGAACAGGATCCTTTAAACGCAGTCATTTTAGGCTTTAATGTTGAGTTAATACCGGGAGTGAAACCGCAAAAAGTCAAAGTAATAAAAAATAACGTTATTTATAAGCTGATTGAAGATTTTGAGAAATATCGGGAACAGGAGAAAAAAAGAATAGAGGGAAAGGAAATAGAGTTTTTAGTTAGGCCTTGCAAGCTCCAGATTATGAAAGGCTATGTTTTTAGGCAAAACAATCCTGCTGTTGTTGGAGTCGATGTTCTTGCAGGAACCTTAAAAGTAGCGGTGCCTTTAATGAAAAAAGATGGCCACGTCCTTACAGAAGTAAAAAGCATGCAGCATGACCAGGATAGTATAGAAACAGCAGAAAGAGGCAAGCAAGTTGCAATATCCCTGCCAAAAGTAACAGTAGGCAGGCAAATAAACGAAAATGATATCTTGTATTCTGCTGTTCCTGAAGAGGATTTCAGGAAATTAAAGGAGCTCAAAAAGCACTTGTCAGAGGAAGAAAAAACTATATTGAAAGAAATTGCATTAATAATGAGGGAGAAAAACCCAATGTGGGGCATTTAATACAATGTCTCAATTAAAAATTCTTAACAGCAAAGAAATAAAAGAAATTCTAAAGCTAATAGAATCCCAGTGGGGAGCTAAATTAAAGCCTGACTATGCTTTTCTCCAAAACCCTAAAAACAGGGTTTTCATTGTCAACAAAGACATTTCAAAGATTGATTTCTCAAAATTAAGAACAAATTCTATAGGAATATATTTCTGCGAGGTAGACAGAGTAGGAATAAGATTAAGCATTGAAGGCTCCCAAATTGTTGGTCCAAAAGCAGCAAAAAACATTGCAGAAATCAATGAAGAACAGGCAAAAGCATGGCTCAAAGGAGAAGGCCTGGAAATTAAAGGAAATTATTCAGATTTTGTAATAATAAAATATAATAATGATTTCTTAGGAACTGGGAAATATAAGACTGGAAAAGTTTTGAATTATGTGAATAAGAGCAGGAGAATTAATGCAGTTTGAATTGTCAATTATTTTTTCATCATTGAAATATGGCGTAATATTTTTTCAATTAAATCATCATTAAGTTGTTCAAATTCTGGAGTTAATTCTATCCTTACAATTTGGGACAACATACTAGCTATGTTTTTATTAGTAGCTGTGTCTGGAGTTACACCTTCTAGTCTATGTATGGGAATACTATCAAAATTATCAACATATGACCAACCCAATTCTCTTTTTTGTGACCTATATAACTCAAAATTAGCCTCAAAAACCCTATCATTTGCCATAATGTTAACATTATAGGTGAGTGGGCCATACCATTGTCCATGTTCTTCTTGAGTCATTTATGCCACCTAATTATAATTTAATTTTTCATCTATTTTTAATAATCGCGTAATCTTGTCCATTTTATTATATTATCATTTAGGTTTACTTTTAAAAGCATCAAGACTAAGATAAGGTTCATAAAGAACATTAAATCCACCAAGCAGATACTTATCAACAAAATAAGGTGCAAGTCTTCTGGCAATATCCCAATGCCATGCAGTAAGGCCTTTCAACATAGCTGCCTCTCTCTTAGATTTATACGTCTTATGGTTTAATTCCCTATCTCCCTGCATTTTTGTGTAGTCATTATCATTAAAGACCTGCCACTCTATCTTATTTGATCCGATAACATTATCTTGTGGACCGCATGGCAGCCATATTTCTCCATATTTTGCCATTCTTTTATTTTTGGGTGTCTTTTCATAATTAAATTCTAAGTCACCTCTACCACCTACAAAACCCCCTACATTGGGGTCATTTTCAAGTTCACGTCTTAAGTCTTTTATATCATCTCTAGTATAGCCTTGGAATCTTAGCATACCATCAAGTTTTTCAGGATATTCTTTAGCTATACGTTTAATAGACTCTATAACCCCTACCCAGGTTTTAGCAGGGTCAATTCCTCTTATTGTAGCAGCAAGATAATCATCTATACTATCCCTCACCTTTCCATTATACCTAACGCCTGTAAGCAATTCAGCCATTTTAAAAATATAATTCGCTCCAGATTTTGTTCTGCAAAATGCTATATTTTTTCCTAAGTATTTCCCTTCAGAATTGACTAGTCTTAATTGGTGTTGTGTGGATAATATCGCAGCAGGAATGATAGTTTCACCATGCTCGCAGCGTGGAGCATATTTACCCCTAACATTTTCATTTCCTTCTATTTGCTCATCAAAGATGAAAATTTCTTTCCAGTTTTGTACTAGGTCATCAAGTGTATATGACTCAATATTAGCTATCGGTTTCTTCAGATCTACAAAACCAAAATCCCTCTCATTTTGGTTATGTGATGGATCACCGCATCTTCCCTCTGTTTTTAAAGCATATCCATAACGTTCATTAGGGTCCCTATCAACTTCCATATTCATTCTTACAATAACATCCAAGAACGTAGTAATGAGCATCTCTTCAAGTGCAGGTCTTTGTTCAAACCAGGATTTGAAACCATCTGTTACAGGTTCAGGCATAATTATATCGAGTGTATCCCTAACCTTTTTAGGAGAAGCACGCAATCCAACCTCATCTATTGCATTTATTATCTGTCTACGCAGATTAGTAACTAAGTAATAAAATCCATCATCTGCAGTAGCTATTTCCTTATAGTCCATTTTCCCAACACATCTAGATTATAGTATTACCCCTTTATAAATCTTTCTATTTTATACTACTGAATAGTGGTACATATATTTTTAATCTATTAGGATAAGAATTGATGCAGTAAACTAAAAATATATTATGTTTGATTTAGGCCATCTAAGCCCAATGACATCGTTTGCCACTCCTTTTATCATCTCTCCCATGTGATGTCTTCTAACTCGAGAAAATTCCCTTCTTGAGGCTTCTAATTTTTCTTTCATAAGTGTAAAAATCTTCAAATCCAAATCCCAATGATCCTCAGCTAAATCTCCGGTTCTTTTTTGTAGTTCTCTCAAATGATGGTTTACAGATGCATCTAAATTTCTAAATAAATAATCAATACCCCTCTCTAATCTTTTATAATCTTCATTATTTTCTTTTAAATATTTGCCATGTTCTATATTGGCGTTAATCAATATCCTTGCTTTTCTAAAAATACTTGTATCATTCAAAAGAGAAGTATGATCCATTGTAATAACATTATCAGTAGCATCTGCATTTTTTGCCATCATACTCTCAGCTATATTATCTATATAATCTCTGTAAAGGGTTTTTTCAAGAGTGAGTAAAAATGGTGCAGAACCAGGAACCACAAGATTTTCATCAACTTCGATATAATTACCTGCTTCCATGATTCCCATAACATGTTCATACTGTTCCAATACAGACTGTGTTGCGTCATCAGGTGTTAAAATATCAATGCCCCGTGTTTTGTTTAGACTACTGCTCATTTTTCCTATTCTCCCTAATAAATCTTCTTTTTGTCCCCTGCCCATATAATCAGAATTTTGGCTAACATAATCTCCAAAATCATTTAAAGCACTCAAGAATCTCTGATAATGTGCCCTAATATGTGAAGCCTTAACTTCCACAACACTCATTTCTTCTTTTAAGATATCATAAGTATGACTCTGATAAAGTTCTCCCATTTCTTCTTTTAAGATATCATCAATATCATCCTGGTCACGGCCTTCCTGTAACAAATCATCAACTTTATTTTGAATCTGATTAAGGCGTTCCTGTGGCAAATCATTAACCCTATTTTGAAGAGAGTCCAACACCATCCCATTCTGGTTTGTCAACCGATTAGCAGCTTCACCCTTATTTTTTCCTAATAAATAACCTATACTACCATTTACAACTAAAGCACCTAAAGGGCTATGGCCAAATTCTTCCCCAAGATCATGAATTAATATTTCCCCAATTTCCTCAGATGTTAAATCATAACCTGAAGGCAATCTACGATCCCAAAGCCTACGATACGGTTTAAATGCACTATCATAAGGATGTATTTGCATTGCTTTTTGGTCTCTCCTGCCATAATTTATAATTCCTGTTCTCTGCCCATATTCCTGAGAATGAGTTAAAGCATGCATTACATAATAGGGATCTACATTTTCCTCTCCAAAAACTCGGGATATCTGGTCAGGTTCAGGAACCTTCCTATTCAGGATGGTTTTAGCTACTGTTTTTCCTAAATCACGTGTTTCCTTGTAATCTTCAAATATTGTGTTTGAATATAGCGGTATCATTTTTCTAATCTCACAGTCCCCTACCTAACACCCCTTTTGCTTCATAAGAATCTAAAACGATTAATATACTCTAGTATATATATTCTGATTTAAAAATCTATCTGTTTTTGCATTTCAACAATAACCCCTATTTTGCCCTTTTTTCCCTTTAAAAACTCAATTAAATCCATATTCAGCTCAAAAGCAGCCTTATTTGCCCTTACAGCAAAAGTCCTTTCAGAAATAAAATCAGTCTTTCTAATTACCATTTCTTTATCAGAATTGAAATTAGGATTAATCTCAGCATTTATTTTTTCAACAATATCATTATTTTCCATTGTTTTATTTATTTTATTTTCATTATTATTGTTATTATTTTTAATTAATTTTTTAATATTGGAGTTTTTTATTGCAATTATCTTTATTGTAACTTTATTATTGCCTTTTAGTGTTTTAATGAATTTTTTTAATTGCAGCAAAGAAAAATCAGCCCTAACCCCCACAATACAATCACCTTCCAAGCCTAAATCTTTTTCTTTTGTAAATTCCAGCGTAGTTTTATGTCTAGCAGTAATATTTTCATGTCCATAACATGCAAATGAATATTTCATATCAGAAAGAAGTAATTTCTACTTTAAAATATCTTCTATTGGCCTGTTCTTTACCTCTTCTTTTACTGGACTGCCTTTCATATTCTTTGCAGCCTTTTCCAGATCCACACCCAGATCCTTTAACGATTTTATGTGCATCTGCATCAGCTGTTCAACTATCTGCAGTATCCTCATCATCTCTTCTCTTTCTTTTGCCAGAGTTGTTAAAGATCCTTTGTGGAATCCAATTTGCTCTTCTTTGCTCGCTTCAGATTTTTTTGCCATAAGCCGGGTTATTTACTTTAATTATTTAAATCTGTCGGAAACAATAATCAATAAACTTTTTAAAACCCCCCTTTATCCTTTAACAAATGGAAATCTACATTAAAGAAAACAACCTGATAAAAGAAGAAGAATGGGAGAAATTTATCTCTTCTATAGAAACCAAATATGAAAATCTCGAAACTAATAAAGAAAGGTCAAAAAGAAAATTAAAGGATTTAATAGAAAAAGCAGTAACAAGCAGGGCAGCAGACTGCAAACAGCAGTCCATTAATGGACAGCATTCTCCCACCCACCTCCCCACGACCCACCCCAAATTTGGAATATTGTTTTCCGGAGGTATTGACAGCACCTTACTTGCTTTCTTATGCAAAAAACATAATTATGATTTTACATGCTTTGCCATTGGTTTGGAAAATTCTCAGGACATTGACTATGCAAAACGCATTGCAGACAAATATAATTTTAATTTAAAGTATCAGATATTAACATTGGAAGAGCTCGAAAAAACAATAAAAGAAACCATAAAAATACTGCAAACCACTGAGATTATATGGATATCTGTCGGTTCTGTTGTTTATGCAGCCTCCCAATTAGCTCTGCAAAATAACATAAAACTCTTATTTTCCGGATTGGGGACAGAAGAATTGTTTGCAGGCTACAAAAGGCATGAAGACGCGTTAAAAAACAACGACTTTGAGTCTGTACACAAAGAATCATGGAACGGCCTGAAAAATATGTGGCATAGAGACTTGCTAAGGGACTACAAAATTGCAAAACATTTGGGTATAGAAATAAAAACCCCTTATTTGGACTTAGATGTTATAAAAACTGCTATGCAGGTAAATCCCATGCACAAATTAGACAAGGAAAACAAAAAAATAATTTTAAGGGAAATTGCAGAAGACTTTGGAATAGATAAGGAATTTGCGCAGCGCAAAAAGAAGGCAGCACAGTACGGAAGCAATTTTGTAAAAGGCATGGACAAATTAGCCAAAAAAAACGGCTTTGAAACAAAAAAAGAGTATTTGCAGAGCTTATTATGAGCTAGTTCATCCTTAATTCCACTATATCCTTATCCTGCAGTACATAACTCAATTTAGTTATATGCTGACCTGGAAATTTTGATGACCCCCAGATTCTGGCAAACTTAAACTTATCCACAAAATCCTTGTGCAGTTTAAGGCACAAATCCTTTAATGTTGCATCTTCCCACATTATTAACGGCTCGTTCATGTCTGCTTTCTTATTAAACTCCTTGAGATAGATCCTTGTAATCTTAAGACTATTGTAAATCAGCTCTTTTAATTCATCAATTCCTGTACTTTTCTCTGCAGAAATGCAAATATTAGGCTTTACATTGTTTTTTGCTTTCTTTACCCCTTCTTCTGCAATCATATCGATTTTATTCAAAACAACTATTGCCGGAAGGTACGCTTTATTGTATTCAATAACATCTATTAACTGGTCTGCATCTATGTCTTCTCTAATCACAACATTGGCATTATTTATCTTAAATTCCTTTAGTATGTCTTCAACAGTTTTCTTGTCCATCTTTGTCAGCTTTACTGTTGAACCCACATTAACGCCCCCTCTTGCTGTTTTGACAATTTTAACATCAGGAATCCTTTGATTTATCCTGACATCAGCATCATACACCTCTTTCTTTAATACATCAAAATGCTCTGGATGAAATACATCTATCAAAAATAAGAGAAGGTCAGCATTCCTTATTACAGCCAAAACTTCTTTTCCTCTGCCTGTTCCTGCAGCAGCACCGTGCACCACACCCGGGACATCTAATATCTGTATTTTCGCAGACTTATGGTTAAGAATCCCCGGAATAACAGTTAGGGTTGTGAAAGCATAACTTCCAACAGGTGAATTTGCGTTCGTAAGCGCATTCAACAACGTGCTTTTCCCAACAGACGGAAACCCCAGCAAAACAACAGTTCCATCTCCTGTTTTCCTTACAGAATAGCCTTCTCCTTTTTTACCTCCTGACCTTGCTCTCTGCTTTTCCTTTAGCTTGGCAAGCTGCGCCTTATACAGGCCAATGGCATGCTGCGTCTTTTTGTTGTACTTTGTTTTGGATATTTGTTCCTCTAATTCCCTTATCTTTTCTGTTGTAGGATCTTTCCTTTCTTTCTTAACATCAGTAGTCTTTTGCATTGTATCCAACTTTAAAACATAAGAAATAGTTATCCTATATATTAATTTCACCTATTTACTTAACTCATTGTATAGCTTCATAAACTCATTGTAAAGTTCCTTTTTTTCCATATACTCTAATTTCAAATACAAATCCCTGCCTTTCGCGTACAAACTCATCGCTTTGTTTACATCAAGCTCCTCCAAAGCTTCATTCGCTTTTAACAGTAATTTATGGCATTTAATGAAGTTCCTGCTTTTTCCCTCCCTCTTTTTCCTGGCCTCTTTTTTTACTTTTTCCCGAGCAATTTCAGGCTTTGTTACCCTTACTTTTTTAGCTTTCGGCTGTTTTCCAAACATCTTTTTGTAAATAAAAGCTCCTATAAAAAAATATAAGTATGCTCCCAGTGTAAATATCAGCAGCAAAATAACAATAGACAATACCCAGCATAACGGATCATTTCTGCAGAAGCCTATGAATCCTATAGATTTGCTTTCTTTTGCATCTTCAACTTCAAAAAGATAGCTTGCGGTTCCAACAGAATCCCCAAAAGAAGCCTCGGCAATAAAAACATAGTTGCCTGTTTTTAGGCTTTCAGGAATTTTTATGGTTTTGAAAAAAGATGCCTGTGTTTTAATAACTACATTTTCTTTCTCACTTATTATGGTATTTTCATTCAGATCTTTTACAAAATACTCCATGTCAACATTAAAAGACTTTATGCTCTGCAAGTTAAACAACCTTACCTCTATTGTTTTACTCTCCCCTTTCAATATACTCCTGTCTCTTGCAATTGGGTTAAGATTCATATCAAAAAGCACATTCTTGCTCTCTATCTCAACTATTAGCGGAATCCCTCTTTCATAAGAATCTGTTTTGACTACAATCTTCCCCACATAAACACCCGGGACCTTTTCCACCCTATATTCCTTATTAAAACTAGAGAAATTAAATCTTGCAATTTTTGTTTGTCCTGGCTTTAGCTTAAATTCCTTATCAAAATCAACTATATCATAAAGGCCTGAAACACCGATCTCTATGGTCTTTTCTTCATCATCTACATTCATAATCCTTATGTCTTTTTCAAGATGCTCTCCAGTCTTGATTAACACCTTCATCAAAATCTGGTCAACTTCAAAAGGTACTTTTGCTTCTTCAACAGCCTTTTTACTCAAAACAAGGCTTCTGTTTTGGACAAAAAACAATGCAGAAATCACTATCAATAGTATAACCAAAAAAACTATGGTAGCCTCTAATGGTCTTTTACCGCGTCCAGTAACTTTCCCGAGATAAATACTCTTTACCTTGCCGTCCTCATCCCTGATATTCTTATAAGAATAAGGGCCAAGCTTTTTCCCTTTTTTATAGATATATCTTGTATAAGTCAATAAGACCACCAGAATTCATTTTTATATATAACCGGATTAATATCTACCACCCTTTTTTGATAACAAAATACCCTTTACACTACTTACTTTGTAGTGTAATCTAATATAAATTTGTAGTGTAATGTGATGTAAATTAGTTACACTATAACTAAATTAAATAAGTTTCGGTTAAAAAAGGCTATTTTCTCCTCCTTCCGATACTGCAAAACTTATTATAGGCATTCATAAACTCTCTATGAATCTCTCTCCTCTCCGTATATTCCACTTTTGCATATATCTCCCTGGCTTTCATATATAAGGCCCTTGCTCCCCTTACATCTTTCTTCTGTAAAGCGTCATTCACTTTTAACAGCAATTTATGGCATCTAATGAAGTTCCTGCTTTTTCCTTTCTTCTTGCGAGTATACAAGAAAATTAGTAATAATATAATCAAAATCATCCCCATCAGCATCAACAAGAGCATTCTGCATTAAATTTCCCTTAATATCTGCATTGCCAAAGCTGTCAAATACAGCAAGAGTATTGCCTTCATTACCTTTTATCTCAAAAACTTCCCTCAAAATATCTTCTAAATAATCAATACCAGCAATTTGTACCTTACTGCTGAAGTCAAACTCTAGTACACTCTCGCCTTTTGTCAATACTCTTGTAACATAATATCCAATATCATCGCAATTGTAGTTTTCAATATACAGGCCTTTTACCAAAATACTCTCCTCCATTAGGTCAATTAACTTAACCCTTGAATCATCCATCAAAACAAACCACAAATCTCCAGTTTCTATTAAGTCATCCTTGTCAAAAATCTCGTAATCTCCGCATCTTAATTCCAAGATACCCAAATTGTTAACTGTAGAGGCATTGTCATCATGCATCTCAGAATAAGTTGCTCCGTTGATTGCAGATATTGTCAAATTCCCAGTCCCGGTAGTTCTAAAACCTACAGTCCAGTCCCCCCTTATTATTACAGAGTCCAGCAGCTCTATGCCCAGCTTTTCTTCTTTCTTTACTTCCACCGCAAACAAATTTGAAATGGCCTCTCCAAAAGAATCGCTTGCAGTTATGAAAGCAAATACAGCACCAGTAAAGCCTTTATCAGGAATTATGTAAGCAAGATTATCTTCAAATCTTATAGTTATGTTATCCATCTCAGAATAACCATAAACTAATTCATCACCATCCTCATCAGAGAAATATTCTTCTAAATTCAAAGTATAATTTTTATTTTCTATAACGCTTATATTTTCAATATCTTTAATTAATAAAGGATAATTGTTGATTAGCTTTTCTTCAATTGAATATTTTATTTCATCTATCCACAATTTTCCATCTTCCATCTCAATTACCAATTTATAGCTGCTCAAATTGCCGCTAAACACGCACGTATCAATACACACATCTTCAAACTCAATAACACCCTCCAAAAATTTAGCTGTCAAATTATCCCATGAGGAGTATGCAACATCAGAATACGGCTCATCAGCAGTTAAATCATAATCAACATAAAGTATTTGTGAAAAAACAATATTGTCAAAAGCGCTTCCATAGCCGCCATAACTCAAAAACAAATTCTCATTCCACAATTCCCTTGAACTTTCCAGGCCAACAAAATTGCAGCAGTCCTCATCACCAAAGCATGCAAAACCACTATCTTCATTTTCAACAGAATAAATCTCATACCTGGTGCATAATTTTCCTTCATCAACTTCCCAATTGAAATCAGAATCATCAACACTAAAATCAATTACTCCGTTTAAAGTCTCAACACCATCATTATTTGCATCATAAACTGCATTATCCCCGTACTCCAGATTAATATTAATTATTTTTTCAGTTGTGTCGTTTATTGGTTCTTCCTTAAACTCAGACTCAATCCTTATCTTTATGTTCTCAATAGAACCTTCAAGGTTTAATGACAAGTCATTTATCAGTTCATTTTGACTTTCTGTTGTACTTCCAATTATCTTTTTGATTACTTGCCCCTCATCTGTTTTTATCTCTATTTCAACATTATTCCTTGTTTTGCTTATATCCAAAACCAATAAATCAAACAGCTCCTGCTGCTCATCATTTAATGTTCCTTCAATCTCTGTTTTTATTTCAACTCCCATTTCATCCAGAACAGCAAACCCGGTTATTCCAAAAATTCCGGAAGGACTCCCAACCAGCTGGGAGCTGTCAAAAATCAAATATCTTGCACCTTCGTCCTCAATATAAACTCTGGCTTCTTTATCCTCAATCATTCTTCCTGAAATTTTTATATTTCTCAGATCCCCGGGATTAGTTAATTCCCATAAATATTCCCCGGATTCACTAAACTCTAAATTGACTTCATCAGTATAATTAAGCTGCTTTGTTACTGTAACAAAACCAGTTATAGCAGGCTCTAAATAATATACGCCAACAAGCACTAAAGCCAATATACCAAAAACTGCCAAAGCCTCTAGGAAAAGCTTAACATCCACTTCCGTATGAGAGAGTTTTATTTTCCTGCCCATTTTATTTATATCCTTTTTTTCTCAGCAATTCTCTAAAGTCCTTGCATCTTTCTGAAGTCATTCTGTGTATCATTAGATTTTTTTCAGCATGATGTTTACTAAAGCCTATAATCTCTTTGTCACAGTCCTGACACCTTACCTTAAACTGTTTTTTTTGCTTCATTTTTTATGAAATAAAAAATGACAGGAAAGCGATTCAAAATTGTCTGTGGCTTTCCGCTTCATATTATGATACCATAGCTACTCTATATACCCTATACTATTTAAATGTTTCGTTATTTATTGTGCAAAATCAGGAATATTTGTGCAGAACTGATTTCTTGTGCAAAGCCAAAAAAAACAATTAACTTTAAATACCCATAATAATTTCCATCACCTTACCCGTTAACTACTTAATGTAGGAGGGAAGATGGACAAGGAATTAATAGAAAATACATTAAAGAAAATAAAGGAAACTTCTCCTAAAAGAAACTTTAAGCAGAGCATCGACTTAATCATAAATCTCAAGGGTCTTGATCTAAAGAAAACAGAGCACAACATAAATCAGTTTGTTGCACTGCATCATGATACTGGGAAGAAAATTTCTGTCTGCGCCTTTGTTGCACCGGATATGGAAAGCAAAGCAAAGGAAGTTTGTGACGAGACAGTACTTGTAGACCAATTTGAAAAATATAAGAAAAAATCAGAAATAAAAAAGCTTGCAAGTAAGCACGATTTCTTTATTGCACAGGCATCAGTAATGCCAAAAGTAGCAACAGCCTTTGGAAGATATCTGGGGCCAAAAGGTAAAATGCCCAATCCAAAAATGGGCGGAGTTCTTCCACCAAATGCCAATATAAAACAATTGTATGAAAAACTGAGAAAGACGATAAACCTGGCAACAAAAAACGAGCCAACTATAAAATGCAAAGTAGGTATGGAAGGCCTTGAAGATAACGGCATTATTGATAATATATTGACAGCTTACAATTCTGTAATACAAAAGCTTCCAAATGAGAAACAGAATGTGAAAAGTGTTATGCTGAAGCTTACAATGGGGCCTGCCTTTGTTGTAGGAAAAGAAGCAGCAGAGAAGCCTGATGAAAAAAAAGGCAAAGACAAGGGAAAAATAAAGCCAAAAGAAAAACCTAAAGAGCAAAAATCAGAAGAAAAACCAGGACCACAAGGAAAAGAAGAGCAGAAAGAACCATCAAAGCCAAAACAGACTAACAAAATCAAGCCTAAGGAAAATAAAAAAGAAACCAGAAAAAAGTGAAAATGGCAAAAGTAGCAGAATACAAAAAGAAGCTCGTGGAAGACATGGTTAAGTTGATGAGACAGTACCCTATGGTAGGGGTAGTTGATATGAATAATTTGCCAGCCCCTCAGCTGCAGTCAATGAGAGCTGAATTAAGGGGAAAAATCAGCCTATTCATGACAAAGAAACGGCTTATGAAGATTGCTCTTGAAAAAATAAAAAACGAAAAGAAAAACATAGAGGAGCTGGAAAAATCTTTGGGAGGAATGCCTGCGCTTATATTTTCAAATGACGATCCTTTCAAGCTGAGCAGAATACTCCAAAAAAGCAAAACAAGCGCTCCTGCAAAAGCAGGACAAATTGCACCAAATGATATAATTGTTAACAAAGGCCCTACACCATTTGCCCCAGGGCCTATAATAAGCGAGTTAAGCTCTGCTGGATTAAAGGTAGGTGTAGAATCTGGAAAAGTAGCTGTCAAAGAAGACACAGTCATTGCCAAGAAAGGCGAGAAGATAAAGCCCAATGTGGCAGAAATTTTGACAAGATTGGATATAAAGCCAATGCAGGTAGGCCTTGGCATGGTTGCTGCATATGAAAACGGAATTATTTACCAGAGAGATGTATTGGAGATAGACGAAAAAGCATTCAATGAAAAAGTGAACCTTGCAGCAACACAAGCATTCAACCTGGCATTTAATATTGCTTACACAACAAAAGACAACATTAACCTATTATTATCAAAAGCATTCAACGATGCAAAAGCTATTGGAGTCAGCCAGAAAATATTTGACAAAGGCATTATAGAACAATTACTAAGCAAAGCAGAGATGGAAATGCTCAGCCTAAAAGATAGTGCAAATATTGAAGCCAAAGCTCCAGAAGTTAAACTTTCGAGCGAAAGCGAGAAAGGTTTAGAAAAGTCGAAGACTTTTCAAAAAGAAGAAAAGAAAGAAGAACCAAAGCCAGAAGAAAAAAAGATTGAAGCTCCTACTCGGGAAAAAATTGAAAAGAAAGAGGAAAAAACCCTTGAAGAGGAAAAAAAGATAATTGAAGAAGAAAAGGAGCTAGAGGAAGAAAAACCCAAAGAAGCTCCTGCAGAGAAGGAAGTTCAGGAAGAAATAAAAAAAGAAGAAGAAAAAAAGCTTGAAAAAGAAAGAATAGAGAAAGAAAAAGAGCTGGAAAGAGAAGAAAAGCAAAAACAAGAGATAAAAAAAGCAGAAAAACCAGAAGAAGACATTGACAAAAAAGTCAAGGCAATGGTCGAAAAGACAAAAAAGTTTGCTGAAGGAAAAGAAGAAACAGCAGAAGATATTCTCAGGGAAGTAAAGAAAGAAGAAAAGCAGATTCCAACCACTCATGATTTAAAAGTCCAAAAGGAGGAGAAAGAGAATAAAGAAGACAAAGAGACTGAAGATAAAGACAGGAAAGAGGTTGAAAATCTTACAAAAGAATTAGTGAAAAAAGGGACATTAAGGAAGTGATAATCACATTCAACCAATCGAAAATAAATTTATGGAGGTAAAAAAATGGAATATGTGTATACCGCAATGTTGCTGCACAAGGCAGGGCAAAAAGTAGATGAAGCTAACGTAAAAAAGGTTTTAGGAGCCGCTAATGTCAAAGTAGACGAAGCACGCATTAAAGCCTTAGTTGCCTCTTTGGAAGGAGTAAACATTGATGAAGCAATAGAAAAAGCTGCAATACCAGTTGCTGCTGCACCAGCTGCACCAGCCGGAGATGCACCTGCAGAAGGAGCAAAGAAGGCAGAAGACCCAAAGAAAAAGGCAGCAGAAGAGAAGAAATCAGAAGAACAGGCAGCAGCGGGGCTCGGTAGTTTGTTTGGTTAGATTATTTTTTCCATTATTTTTATTTTTGGAACTTTAAGTATTTTATACCCTAATAAGGTTTAATATTAAAAATATTTTTATACTTCTTATCTACACAGATAAAAAATGAATCCAAGCAATGAGATGCAAAAGAATCAGGAAGCTAGGGAAGAAAACAAAGGTACGGCTCCTACGCAATCAAAAAAAGAATTATTTGCAGAGCTGGATAAATTAAGGAAAGAGATTAATCATTCTAGAAATGAGCTAAACAAGATTGACAATGATAAAGAGGCATGGTTTAATAAGAAAAAAGAATTATTCGTCACTATAAGGAAAAAGGTTGAAAGTATAAGGGAAAACAAGAAAAAAAGAGACAGTTTAACAAAAAATGTAAAAGACCTGAAGAAAAAAAGAGATGCATTTAATCAGGAAATAAGAAATAAAATTTCTGAACTTGCAAAATTAAAAGGGGAAGTGAAAAATTTAACAAAGAAAACCAGAATTAAAGACCCTCACCTGATAAAAGGGGAAATAGACAGGATAGAAGTAAAATTGGAAACAGAAGCTATGCCATTTGAAAAAGAAAAAGAGATGACAAAAAAACTTAAACTGCTGAAAAAATCTATTGCTGAAGCAAGCGAAACTATTATTATTCTGGATAAAATTGAAAAATTGAATTTTGAAATAAATTCGGTAAAGAAAAACAGCAATGTGGCGCATAGTGAAATCCAAAAACTTGCTCAAGAAAGCCAAAAGCTGCATGAAGGCATAATAAAAAACTCAAAAGAAATTGGCAATTTGGAAATCAAGGAAGAAGAGGCATTCAAAAATTTTGCAGAATTCAAAAAAAAGTTTAACATAATAAATAACCGGCTGAAGGAAAAATTAAGCCAGATGAATGGGGTAAGAAACAAAATCAACAAATTCGAATTGGAAGAAGATGAAAAAAGAAAGCTGAAAGAGAGCATAATGATTAAAAGCAAAGAACACGAATTGGAAGAAAAGATTAAAACAGGAAAAAAATTGACCACTGAAGACTTCCTCGCATTTCAGGAATCTATAAAGAAAGGCAATTAATTATAAAAATAAAAAATTATTCTTTTTTCTCAAAACTTGTAAAGCCGCATTTCCCGCATGTTTCCCTGTCTTTATGCTTTGCCAGAAAAACCCCGGAGCCGCATTTGGAGCAGAACTTGTTTTTCCTCTCTGCTTTATTTCCAGACACCTGATAAAGTTTCCATACCTGCGTAGCCTTCTTTTTGTTTTTTTTCTTCTTTGCCATGTTTATTTACCTTTTTCTTTTATCTCTTTCTGCTCTTTTGGTTTGTCACCTTCTTGCTTTGCATCAGCCTTTGGCTTCTCTTCCTGCTTAGCCTCTTCTTTCTTAGCCTGCTTTTGTTCTCCTTCTGGCTTCTCTTTTGCCTCTGCAGGAGACTTTTTCTTATCATCTTTCTTTTTTTCCACTTCTATTCTCTTTAAAGATTCTTCATTCTCATAAATATAAGCTATATTTTTTGCTTTCTTTGAACCGTACTGATTGTAAATGCCTTTAACTACAACCAACTTTTCATCTTTACCTAGATCCTTAGCCAGTTTGCTTTTAATTTCTGCTCTGGAAGGTGTCGCGCTTTCAAATGCCATTTCAGATTCCACTATTGTTCTCGAGAGCAAAGGATCTTCTTTCTTGTTAATAATTTTTAGTTCCATAGAAAAATCACCTGACTTTTATAGCATATTCTCCCTTTACTGTTATGCCTATTTTACCTGCAATTTCTGATTTGTTTGCATCCAATATATGCAATCTTCCCTGCCAGTTCATGGAAAATTGATTGCTCTTGCAAACAGGACAAATATTCCCGTCAACAAAAAGCTTGCATTTCTTACATACTTTTTTTTTCATCTTAAATCTTTTCTTCCAATGAAAAAAAAGACCAGAAAATTTTTTTTAAAATTTTCGCTGCTTTCTTCTTCATTTTTTGTTTTTCTTTTTACCTTCCTTCTTCTTTGTTTCCTTTTTTATTTCTTTCTTTGCAGGCTTTTCATCCTCTTCCTCTACCCAATCAAGTCTTCCAAGTCCCTGTTGCCTCATAGTAAGGCCTAATTTTGGATTCAAAGGATCTTTAAATGAAACAGCTATTATCCTTGCCCTGCAGACATCATTCATTTTTAAGGATTTTTTGCTTTCTTTTCCAGACAAAGTTTTTTCCTTGCTGAAACTTACAAAATCATCCATTGTCTGGCTTATATGTATCATGCCGTCTATTGGTCCCAGGGTTATGAAAGCTCCAAAATCAACTATATCTCTTATTCTTCCTAAAATAACTTCCTGCAGCTCAGGTTTAAAACTCAAAATATTAAATGTTGTTTCATAGTAAGAAGACCCGTCACCAGGTATTATAACACCATCTCCTATCTCTTTTACTCCGGAAACATCTATTACAATACCAATATCTTTGGAAATATAGCCGTCATATTTCTTTTTTATGCTCTTTATAACAGCTTCTTTAGCCTCCAGATTAAACAGGTTTGGAGGAACTCTTACACGGTCCTTAAGTTCTATCTTATAGTACATTTTTTCCTACAAAGGTATGGGTTGTTTTATAAACATTTCTTAACTTTTTTACAAATAAAACGCTTAAAAAATAGCATCCTACTTTCCAATTGCACATTGGAGGACTTTAATCAAAGCCCTTATCATTGACTAAAGCAAGAATCTTTTTCTGCTTCAAGACAATAATGCTTATACTTTGGTTAATAAGCATCCTTTTTAAATCTTTGTCTTGTGTAGCAACAATAAAATCATTATCAGAAGCAACCTCCAATATAATATCATCTGTTTTCTTACTGCTCTTGGTCTTTATTACCTTAATGTTTTTAATTGCTATGAGTTTTAATGCAATCTTTGCAGCATCCCTATGCTTGCCTTTCTGCTCCTCAACAATCTTTTTGAGTTCCTCAATGGTCTTATCCAGGACAAAGAGCCTGTAATTGAACACACATATCCTGTCTATTTGGGTAAATATATCTACTTTGAATTGGTGAGGTATAAGCAAAAAGTTGGTGTCCAGCAGTATTTTTTTCATTTTTACCATTGTACTACTCCACCAATTATAAACATTTTTATAAATACCCCTAAATCAAATGCTATTATGAAAGGCCTTTTAACCACACATAAGGGGATGGAAGATATTGCAGCTCTGGAAGTAAAGGAACTAATAGGCAAAAGCTCAACAACAAACGAAGCATGTATTGTTTTTAACATAAAAAAATACGAAGAATTGTTTAAATTATGCTACAAATCACAAACTGCTGCAGGACTTTACTATTTATTATGTGAATTTAATCTCAATAATTTTTCTGATTTTTTTAATAAATTAAAAAAAAATATTGGAAAAATTGACTTAAGGGAATGGCTAAGCAAAAACACACAATTCAGGGTAAAATGTGCAAAAAACTACGATAGCAGCATACCAACTCCGGAAATAGAAAAAAAAGTCGGAGAAATTATCATAGGCCATATTCAAAAAAAATACAATTACAAGCAAAAAGTCAACCTTAACAATCCAGAAGTAATAATATCTGTTTATTTAACACAAAAAAAGTGCTATATGGGGATAGATTTTGCTGGATTTGATTTAAGCAAAAGGACTTACAATATCCTTACCCATCCGGCAGCAATAAAAGGCACAATAGGGTATTTTCTTGTTAGATTGTCTGGCTACAATAAAAAGGAAACACTCATTGACCCATTTTCAGGCTCAGGAACAATACCCATAGGAGCTGCTTTGTTTGCATCAAACTTCCCGGTTAACTTCTTCAACAAGGAAAAATTTATTTTTTTAAAATTTAATAAATTCAAAAATTTTGATTTCAACAAACTGTTTAAAAGATGGGATAAGGAAATATCCGGTTCTAAATCAAAAATATACAATATTGATTCTTCAATGCAATACCTCAATTATGCAAAGAAGAACAGCAAAATAGCGGGTATTGGCAAAAAAATAAGATTCAGCAGAATGGGCATCGAATGGCTGGACACAAAGTTTGAGAAAGGCAAAGTGGACAAAATAGTAACAAAACTCCCTTCACCCCACACTAAGGAGATTGAGAAGTTATACAACGAGTTCTTCTACCAGACTGAATTCATCCTCAACAAAAAAGGAAAGATGGTCCTGATTGGAAACAGGGATTTAGTCAAGAAATATTCGCTTAAACACAAATTCAAAATTTCTGATGAACTGAAGATTTTTAGCGGAAAAAAGGAATACGAAATTTTTGTATTAAACAAATAAAAAAGGGGTTGTTGCGAGATGAAGGTTGCCATCAATTTTGCAAATCCATTCAAATTTGACATCAAGTCGACAAGGGGGATGTCCGTGAGATGCGAGTGAGCTCGTAGCGAACTCGCTCACAATTCACGGGAATGTCGACCTTAACGAAAAAACATAAAGGATTTGCTCGATGGCAACCCGAGTGAAACGAGAATTTCGCAACAACCCGCAAAAATAAAAAAGTATATAAATAGTAGATTTAAGGGTTAATGCCCAGATGGTAGAAGTAAGAAAGACCAGTTCTTTTGAAAAGATGCTCCTTATAGTAGGACTGCTTGTTCTTGTTATAGGCTACATGCTCATAAGCAAGGCATATATTGTAGAAGGGGGCCAGTTAGCTGGGGATTCCTGCAAACTATCTTTTTATGGCCGGTAATTGTTATATTCATTATTCTTCTTGCAATAGGTGAAGATATAAAAGAAGGCATTCTTATAGAGCAGCTTAATGAGATAAAATCCCTCAAAGATGCACTGCTTAAGGGAAAGAAAAAATAATTCTAAAACAGGCTTATACTAATTTAGGGCTGTACCTCTCTAGGGGAGGAGTGAATTGTGAGCGAGTTCGCGAGCTCACTCGCATCTCACTGGGCAAAATCACTAAAATTTGTAATTAAAAACTATTTTTTGACTTCAGTCCGCTCTGGTACAGCCCACAAACACAAACCAGCTCTGGCACAGACTAAAAGGGTTAAATTTATAAACTTCTATACCTTACTTTAACGTGCAGGGTTGGTACTTAGCTAACGGTGTTGTTATATGCAATACTGAGGAAAGTCCACCCACTTAGGCTTTGCCTAATAGTTACTTGCGAAAGCAAGATCCAGTAATGGATGGCAACCACTCAGAAACGAGACCACCTGGAAATAGGATGATAAAAGCGAAGAAGCTGGTGACAGCTTTCAGTTAACCTTTTGACATTTTTTCAGGAAAGGATGAAACGGTGAGTCCTGGCTGGTGCAAGTCAACGCTACAAAGCTAAAGACGCTTAGTTAAATGCTAAGACAGATGATGTCAGCTAACGCTGATAAAAACATCTGACAGAAGGTGGCTTATTCTGGCCCTGCAATTTTTCAAAAATCAATTAAAATTAAAATGCCGCAAGACAACAAAATTTCAATGCCCTCTGGAATGGGCGGATTAATGAGGTACTTTGACGAGTACAAGAGCAAGATAAGGATAAAGCCAGGGCATATAATTATCATGGTTTTGGTTGTTATAATAATAATGGTATTTCTTTACACTTATGGAAACAAACTTCTAGGAATATAAAAATGATACCGGGTATGAATCCAAGAGAAATGCAGAAAGCAATGAAAAGGCTGGGCATTAAACAGGAAGAGATAGATGCAACAGAAGTCATAATCAGGACAAGCGATAAGGAAATCATAATCCAGAATCCTCAGGTAAGCAAGGTTAATATGATGGGGCAGGAGACTTTCCAGGTCATTGGCCAGCCTGAAGAAAGACCTCTTTCAACTGAGCCGGAAATAAATCAGGATGATATTAAGACAGTCATGCAGCAAACAGGAGTCTCTGAAGAAAAGGCAAGAGAAGCAATTGAAAAGAATGATAATGATTTGGCAAAGGCCATCATGGCCTTGAAAGGGGAATAATAAATCAAAAATGAGTTTTTCCTTCTAAAATGGAAAAATTTCAGGAGTTAAGGTATGCAGCAAACAAAAAACTGCAGCTCGCAGACCATATACTGACAATGACATATCCCCTGGTTAAAGATCCCCATCTCCTATTGTCATCCATTGAGAACTTATTCCTTGCATTTTCCTATGGTATGGGCTCTGTGCTCTATTATGAAAGAATATTTAAGCGCATACCCCAGTTTCCAGACACTTTTGCATCAAAATTTGAGTTGTTCAGGGATAAATGCATAAAAAAATATAATATAGACATCGAATACTTAAAAATAATAAAAGACCTAAGAGATATAATAATTGCGCACAAGAAAAGTCCCATGGAGTTCTCAAGAAACGAGAGATTTGTTATCTGCAATGGAGACTACAGGACAAGGACAATATCGTTAAATGAAGTTAAATCCTATGTGCAGAAGGCAAAATTATTTATAAAAAAGATGACTGCCATTGTAAGCAAAGACGAGGAAATATTTAACAGATAGAATGAAAGAAGCTCTGGATAATGCAAGACAGGAACTAAAAAGAGTCGACCACTTGTTCTATGTAAGTTTGAAATATACGCGTACTGCCGATATGATGAGGCACATGGTTGAAAGGCTCATAAACGCTTTTTCTTTTGGTGCAGAATCCCTGTCTAAATGCGCAAAAGAGCAGAAAAAGATTGATGAAATACCGACTAATCCAAAAATGCGCGCAGAATTACTGATGAAAACCTTTACAGACGAAGAGATTACTGAATATATGAATCTTTATTTGAAACTAAGAAAGATAATAAGAGCTGATTACACCAAAAGGGAAGAATTCAGAAGGCATGTTACAATGACGAGCACAATCGACAATGGAGAGATTGTAGAAACCAACATTGATATTTTGAAAGAATATTACGGAGCAGCAAAAAAATTTATTGATTACGTAGAAAGAGTTGTCGAAGGAAAGGAAGAGGAGTAATGAAAGACATAAAAAACCGCCTTATTGAAAAAGGATGGGCCAAAAAAGATGTAAACAGAACTATAAAAATCATAGAGAAGGCAAAAAAGAACAGGCACCCTAAAATAAAAATTCTGGATAAAACAGTTTACTGGCTTTCCTTGCTGATTGCTGTAATAGGAAATTTTGTAATGGCAATTGCTTTGATACCAGAACTTCTTGTGTTTAAAGGCTTTCAACTTTATCTTGTAGTAATTACTTTAGGACTTTCTTTTGGTTTGTTATTTGAACTGTTGGTAAGATCAATAGAACATCTGAAGACCAAACACCATATATTCTTAGGAATAATTATCCCCATACTTGCTGTAATAAATTTTATTATTGTATCGAACAATATGAAAAAATTCATAGGAATAGGGAACCCGCAAAATCCCTTAATTATCGGAGCTGTCTATGCCATAGCTTTTATGCTGCCATATTTTGTTTATCGGGTATTTCTTAAAAACAGATAAAAAATAATCACAAAACATTTATAAGCTAAAAGTCAGTTCTAATTAACTATCTATAACTGGCGGTCGTAATTTAGTGGTAGAATACAAGACTGTGGATCTTGTTGCGCGAGTTCGATTCTCGCCGTCCGCCCCATTTTTATATAATAACATATTTTATCTATTCTGCATTGTATATTTTCTGGTAATAACTAAATCAATAACTTTATAAATTTTAAAACTAACCCAGTAGTCAATGAAAACCGGCTACAAAGTTGTTGACGCAATGACCATCAATCCTATTTCTGTAAATGCGGGCATTACATTGCTGGAATGTGCAAAAATAATGTCAGAAAAGCATGTTGGAACTGTCGTAGTTAAAGACTGGAATTCATTGGGAATCCTGACAGAGCAGGACATCGTAAGAAAAGTCGTAGCTAACGGTATAAACATAAATGAAAAAGTTAGGGACTTTATGGAAACAAAATTAATTACAATCTCCCCGGATGCAGATATCTATGACGCAATTATAAAAATGAGGAACAGCAATATTAGGCATTTGCCTGTTATTGAGGGCAATAATATGGTTGGTCTGCTTACAATAAAAGATATCCTTAAAATCGAGCCTCAGCTTTTCGACCTGATTGTTGAAAAATTTGAGTTAAGGGAAGAAAGCAGGAAACCAATAAACCGCGTAATACCGACAGAAGGCATTTGCCAGGAATGCGGGCAATATTCTGAGAAAGTGAAGGAGATAGATGGAACTGTTCTTTGTGATAACTGCTCTAAACAGCAAATAGAATTGTAATCTAACAAGGTTTTTCCGCAACATTTATATATTTTCTATCCAAGTTTTTCCTTATGGAACCTCTACCCCCAACCCTCAAAGGAATGCCTATGAATACTGGCTATTTCCAGTACAAAGGAGTTTGGGATATGCAGGACTTGTACGAATTCGTAGCCTCTTTCTTCAGCAGGCATAAATTTAAGTTCTATGAAAAAAAGTATATACAAAAGCGTCCTGGGCCTTTCGGTCCTGAAACATATTATGTATGGGAAGCAACCAGGGATATAGAGGAGTATTACAGAGGTATACTAAATCTTTTTTTGCATACATATGATACACAGGACGTAGAGGTTGTTATGAAAGACGGCAGCAAAAAAACCTTTACCAAAGGAAGATTGTGGATACAATTTAGGGGAGGAATAGAAATGGACTATGATAATAGATGGGAGGAAAATGCTTTCTATGCTAATCTAAGAAATTTCTACCATAAGTATGTTATAAAGAAAAAAATAGAAGGTATCTGGTGGGATAATTTTTATTATACTGTTTTTTTAAAGCTGCAGTCATTGGTTAAAGAAAGATTGAAGATGGAATCAGAAGGCTACGAGCACAGGTATTTTGCAGGAGTAAGATAGAATGTCAGAACTTAGACTGGTTGTGGATCATTTAAGGCTTAATTATACTGGCCCGTTTGATGCCAATGCCTTATTTAAGCATATAAATGCCTTCCTCTTTGAAAGAGGTTTTGATTTAAAGGTTGAAAAAGAATTTGAGCAGAATACAAAAACAGGAAAGCAGATAGAATTTCTAATAGTGCCTTGGAAAAGAATAAGCGATTATACCAGACACCATATTAAGGTAAGAACATTAGTTTATGATTACAATAAAGTGGATGCAATAGTAGACAAAAAAAAAGTTAAGGTTGGAAACGGAAGAGTTGTAATGTACATCGACGGTTATCTGGAGTTGGATCAAGAGGAAAGATGGGAATCTGTACCTTTTTTCCAGTTTTTAAGAACAATTTACAATAATTTTATCTTTAAGGTCTATACAGAGAGATTTGAGCAGAGATTGAGCCATGACGTGCATCATTTATACGATACAATAGAAAGGTTCTTTAATATGTACAAGAATTATAAGGTGGTATCAAAAGTGCCTCCTTTTGTTTCAGTAAGCTAAAAATGGTGGAAAAAAAACACATAGTATATGATTTAAGGGTAACTTATAACGGGCCGTTATCAATAGAAAATTTTTATGAAGAAGTAGAGAAATGGATGGAGGAAAAAGGCCTGCAAAAGGAAATAAAAAGAAAATCCGAGGACGTAAACCCAAAAGGAAAAAGAGTGGAGTGGATAATAGAAGCATGGAAAAGCATTACTCACGAAGACAAGCACATAGTCAGGTTAAGAGCGTTGTTCGACAATATTAAAGAGATCAAAATCAAAAGAAAAGGGCATACTGTAAAAATAAATCAGGCAGATGTTTTGATAGTTATAGACGGATTTCTTGAAACCCACTTAGCCCATAGATGGACTCACAAGCCTCTAATAGAGTTTCTAACCAGATTATACGACAAATATATATGGATGATAATGGAAAAGCATGAGCCGCCTATTAAGGAAGACTGCTATGACCTGCATAAGCGGCTAAAGGCTTTTTTCAGTTTGTCTAAGATGAAAGTAGGGTAAATTAGTATATCTTAAACTATTTCTACCATTGGCAAAATCTATGTTGCCATCAATTTGCGAGCATCTTAAAACAAGTTATTAAAGCGGACAAGGGGGATGTCCCTTACGGGGAATGTCCACCATCAGCAATAAACATAAAATGCGAGCCCGATGGCAACTGCGTAGCATGATTTTGCCAATGGCTTAAAAGAAGTTTGCTTAATACATAAATAAATTAGCAATATTTAAATATCGTCTTCCTTTCTTTTCTAATGCCAGGCAATATGCGAGGGTAGTCACTAAGTTAATTCTTATGATTCCTTAGAGCGAAGCCTGGTCAAACGCGCAGGACTTAAGACTAGTGTCATAATGTGGCACCCATCTGTAAGTGGGATATCCTGTCACTTAGTGTGTTCGAGGGTTCGAAACAGTTCTTTCGCCAACTGGGAGCGAGGTGCGGCATTCGCTTCGCTCAGTCCCACAAAATCGAAGGAACTGACGAAAGTCCCTCCCCTCGCATTACGCCTCTGTAGCATAGTAGTTATTGCGTTGCCTTGGTATTCCTAACAATAAGGCAAAGGTCGGGAGTGCAATTCTCCCCAGAGGCTTCCCATTAAAATTAAAAATTTCTCCATAGAAAACTTTTTAAACAATAATTATAGTAATTCAGTTATGGCAAAAATAAGTAAAATAATGAACACTAATGTTCCAACCTTAAAAAAAGAGGCTAGGATTTCTGATGCGATTAAACTGATGGTAGACAAGCCCCAGGGCTGTGTGGTAATAGTAGAGGGAAAAAAGCCATTAGGCATAATTACAGAATCTGATATTGTAAGAAATATGGTTTCTGAAAAAATAAGTCCAAAAGAAAAAGTTACAAGAATAATGAGCTCCCCCATCACCTCGCTGCAACCCGGCATAAACTTAGAAAAGGCAAATAAAATAATTGATACAAAACATTTTAAGAGATATCCTATTGTTGAGAACGGGGTTTTATTGGGCTTGGTAACTGAAAACAACGTTGTACACACAATAAACGACAATATCAGGTTTCATAGGAACATACAGAATATTGTGCTCCTGCTCTTTGTGGTATTTGAACTCTGTATTTTTATTTTATACAAGTATTTAGTAGATTTCCTCCCGTTTTTAAGGTGATTGTATGATAAAAGCAAAAACAATAATGACTGAAAACGTAATAACAATAAATGAAAATTCAACTATAACAGAAGCAGCGGAATTAATGGTAAGCAAGCATGTTACAAGTCTGTTGGTCACAAAAAACAGCATACCCATAGCAATTGTTACAGAGAACAACTTAATTAAGGGGGCATTAAAAAAAATCCCGAATAAGGTTAAGATTAAAGACATTATGAGCAAGGATTTCTTAATAATAACCCCGGACACAAATTATTCTTACATAATCAAAAAACTAAAGGAAGAAAAAATAAAAAGGTTTCCCGTAGAAGAAAACGGCAAATTAGTGGGAATAATAACAGAAACAGATATTGTGGATGTAACAAGGGACTTTACAAGATTCCACCAGATAATGCAGGAGGTAATATTGACAGTCTTCGGATTAGTAACAGCATTCTTCCTGTTCTTCTTTAGTCCAATAGGCCAGTCAATATTTGGATAGCAATCTTTTTAAATATGCTATTCCCAACTATAGTACACGGGCCTGTAGTCTAGTGTCTGTGAATTGCAAAATTTGTTCGTTGCATATCACGGCTAGAAGCTATGACGTCGCCTCGACATGGAACTAAACTTGTTTAGTTAACTAATCGAAATGGCGGAGATCAAGGGTTCGAATCCCTTCGGGCCCATAAAAAACCCTAAGTTCACTAAAATGAAATCAGGAGCATACCAAAAAATTGTCTTTACCTCTATTTTTATAGCTCTTATTTTAGTGTCGTTTTTGATTATAAAACCTTTTCTTACTGCCGTGCTTACTGGAATAATTTTTTCTTACCTTTTCTACCCATGGTATTCAAAAATCAATAAAAAAATTTCAAATAAGAATGTTTCTTCCTTAATTACCTCATTATTGGTTATTTTGATAATAACTATGCCTATGTTTTTCTTACTCAACACAATCTCCAGAGAGGCTTACACTACCTATATTCTCTCGAGACAGAAAATATCAAGCGGGCAGTTTTTAACTCCCTGTGAACCCGCTGATAAGCCTGTGTGCGAAGCTATAAATTATTTTACCGATAAGGCTAATGACAAAAAAATAAAATATTATTTTGATGCCACTGTTAAGGATGTTACTACAAGAATAACAGAAGGCATCTCAAATATACTGTTCTCAATCCCAATATTTATGCTTGACCTGTTTATTATTTTGTTTATTATGTTTTTTCTTTTTAGAGACGGAAAAGTTTTTGTTGACAAAATCGAGCGCATCCTGCCGTTAAAAGACAAATACAGAAAGCATGTATTCAAAAAATTTAATGATATGGCCTATGCAGTGATTTACGGAAGCATAATAATTGCAGTAATTCAGGGAACTTTAGGGGGTATAGGGTTCTTCATATTTGGGGTGCCTTCTCCATTGCTATGGGGTGTAGTTATGGTTTTTGCATCTTTGATTCCCTACGTAGGCTCATCCATAATCTGGTTTCCTGCAGCTTTGGTCCTCATATTTAATGGCTACCTCAACACAGAAACCAGCATGATAATAAAGGGAGTCCTCCTTATGCTCTACGGTATATTTATTGTAGGAACAATAGACAATATACTAAAACCCAAAATAATAGGGGACAAATCTGGCTTGCATCCTGTGCTGGTGATGCTCGGAGTTGTAGGTGGATTAGCACTTTTTGGATTTATAGGTATAATAGTCGGCCCCATAATACTTGCAATGATGGTTACTTTCATAAAAATATATGAAGAAGAGAAATAGGGGGTATACAATCTTGCTCTTTGATTTATGATTTTCAAACACTAAAATGAAGCTCAATGTTAGGGACATAGATATCGCAACCGGAGGCCCTTTAGTTGTTATTTTGAATGGAAAGGATGCTATGGAGTTGGATATACATCATATGGACAGGATTAAGATAAAAAAAGGCAGAAAAACTGAAACCGTTGCAGTAAACATTTCAGAGAGCTCCAAAACAGTCCCGCAGGGAAGCATAGGCGTTTATGAAGAAGTTCTTGATTCTCTAAAACTGAAAAATAATGATAATGTTAGCATAAAACTGGCCCGCAAGCCGCTCTCTATAGATTTTATTAAGAAAAAACTGGATGGAAAGAGCTTGAGTAAAAAGGAAATAGACCAGATTGTGTGGGACATTGTCAATAATAAGTTAAGTGCGTCAGAGCTTACATTTTTTGTTGCAGCATGCTATACAAATATTATGTCTATAAACGAGACAATAATGCTCACAAAGGCAATGACCAAGCACGGCAATATTCTAAATCTGAATAAATACCCCATAATTGACAAGCATTCCATAGGCGGAATACCCGGCAACAGAACTACAATGGTTTTAGTTCCAATAATAGCTGCTTCTGGATTAACAATCCCAAAGACATCAAGCAGATCAATAACAAGCCCTGCAGGAACTGCAGATACAATGGAAGTTCTTGCCAAAGTAACCTTTCCAATAAAAAAGATGAAGCAGATTATAACAAAAACTAATGGCTGCATTGTGTGGGGAGGTTCATTAAATTTAGCCCCTGCTGATGACAAAATAATAAATGTTGAGAAAACTCTTGAGATTGATGCTGAAAGCCAGCTTTTAGCTTCTATAATGGCCAAGAAATATTCTGTATCAAGCACCCATATCCTGATTGATATTCCCATAGGTAACGGAACCAAAGTAAAGAATAGGGAAGGGGCACTAAAATTAAAGAAAGATTTTGAAGAGATAGGAAAAAAACTCAAGAGACATGTTAAAGTAATAATTACAGACGGCTCCCAGCCAATAGGAAACGGAATTGGACCTGCACTGGAAGCAAGAGATGTCTTATGGTTGTTGAGCAGAGACAAAAGAAGACCTTTGGATTTGGAAAAAAAGTGTATTGCAATGGCTCGCGAAATTTTTAATATGGTGGGAATCAAAGAAGGCAAAAACAAGGGTTTGAAAATATTGAATTCAGGCAGGGCTTATGACAAGATGAATGAGATAATCAAAGCCCAGCAGGGCAATATTTTCAATCCTGATAAAATAAAAATTGGAAAGTTTAAATGCCATGTTACAGCAAATAAAACCGGAGATGTGAAAAGAATAGACAAGAGAGCAAAATCAAGGATAGGAAGTATTGCAGGCG
>SDBV01001609.1_pt1 | contig 33983 bp, 30 predicted proteins | sample 2277081 | NCBI WGS metagenome assembly SDBV01 (sample SAMN10402039, study PRJNA504765) | marine sediment metagenome | isolation source: marine sediment core GS10_PC15, 223 cmbsf | place: Arctic Ocean: Southern Knipovich Ridge | collected 2010 | reverse complement strand
TTACAATAGCGCCGGCCATCACCAGCGTTTCCTTGTTGGCGATCGCCAGGGTTGCTCCGCATTCGATCGCAGCCAGCGTCGGCGCCAGGCCGGCCGACCCGACCACGCCGGTCAGCAGCACGTCTGGTCGGGCCCTGCGAACTATTTCGCTCATCGCGTCGGGGCCGGTCAGTAGTTCCGTGCCGACTGCCAGGCGGCTGCGCAACTGTTCGCCCGTATCGTCGTCGGCAAGGGCAACCCACTGCGGCGCGAATTCGTCGGCCTGGTCGGCCAGCAGCTCCCAGTTCGCACCGGCGGCCAGGGCGCACACGTCGAACCCGCCTTGCGCGCGAACCACGTCAAGTGTCTGGCAGCCAATGCTGCCAGTCGAGCCCAGAATAGCCAATCGTTTTGGTTTCTCGTTCATAACAGGTCCCCAATCTTATTCAGCGGCGACCGGCGAACAAGCGAATTCGCATCGCTTCTCGACCTGGCGATTCAGCAATACGGCAGTTGCGGCGTTGTTTCGCGGGCGGGACGATCATATAATCGCCCGCATGACCGAGAGATTCGTACATCAGGAACTCGTCTTCGACGGCAAAATTGTCGAAGTCTACAAGGTCGGCGTGCGAATGCCGGACGGCAACGTAGTAGATCGCGATTTTTTCCACTACAGCGGGGCGGCCGTGATTTTACCGATCCTCGACGACGAGCGGATCGTACTGATTCGCAACTATCGCTTCGCCGTCGAAGAGCATTTGTGGGAACTGCCGGCTGGCATGTTGGAAGATAACGAAGACCCAGCCTGCTGCGCCGCTCGCGAACTGATCGAAGAAACCGGCTACACGGCCGGCAAGGTCGAGAAGCTCGGCCAGTTTTACCCCGGGCCCGGCACGAACGACGAACAGATGCACTCGTTCCTCGCGACCGACCTGACCGACGGCGAGCAGAACCTGGAAATATACGAGCAGATCACCGTGGAAGTCTTTACCGAGCAGAAGGTCCGCGAGATGATCTGCGACGGAACGATCCACGACGGCAAGACGATTGCGACGCTTTCGCTATACTGGCTGAAAAAGGAATTTTAACCAATCACGGGTTTGGCTCGTGATGCTCCTGAGGATATATAAAGATGGGCTTTAGCGATCGACCATATTTGAGAGACGAAGGCTCCGGCGGCGGCGGAGGCGGAGGAGGCGGGATGCAACTCGGGCTGCAGAAACCCGGGCCGGCGGTAAAATGGCTGCTGATCATCAACATCGGCGTCTTTTTCGTGCAGATTTTCATGGGACGCCAGATGTCCGCACTTTTCGCGGCCGTGCCGTATTACTGGTGGCAACCGTGGCGATACATCACGTTCCAGTTCCTCCACTCTACCCAGAATCCGATGCATTTGGGCTTCAACATGATCGGGCTGTACTTTCTGGGGATGTACCTGGAACGGTCGTGGGGCGCCAAGCGGTTCTTGCGCTTCTACCTGATATGCGGGGTGGTTGCGGGCCTGACGCACGTGGGGCTATCGCAGCTTTTGGCTCACAACTCCAGGATACCGTTGGTCGGCGCTTCGGGCGGAGTCTTTGCCGTCGTGATCGCCTGTGCGATTCTGTTTCCGCATATTCGCGTGATCGTGCTGCTGTTTCCGATGTCGATCCGCGCCGCAGCGATATTGTTTTTCGCAATGTCGAGCGTCGGTGTGCTGATGGGTGTTCGCAATGCACTTGCTGGGGATAATATTTCCGGCGGCATCTCGCACGCTGCGCACTTCGGCGGGGCGATTGCAGGGGCTATTTGGATCTGGCTGCTGCCGCGCGTCGGCGAGGCCCACCGTCAAAGATGGGAAAAACGCACCGAAGGCGCCTGGAAAAAGGGTATGCAACAGCGCCAGGTGGAGCAGGAAAAAATCGACCGTATCCTGGACAAGATCCAGCGGGAGGGCCTCAACAGCCTATCCAGCAAAGAACGCGAAATGCTCCGCGATGCGACGCGCAATCAGCGCAGCGAAGACCGCAAAGCGCCCCGACTGTGAGCGGGCGAGCAATCAATGAACCTTGACGGATGATTATCGGCCGGCCGCACCGGCTGAAGAGGACGCAGGCAATGAAATACGTTTCCACGCGAGGACAGGTTTCGCCCATCGAGTTTCAGGACGCCGTGATGATGGGCCTCGCCGACGACGGCGGGCTGATCGTCCCCAAAGCCATCCCAGACGTTACCGATCGCCAGGAAGCCTGGCGGGATCTGTCGTATCCGGAACTGGCCTTCGAGGTGCTGCGACTGTTCGTGACCGATATTCCAGAGACGGACCTGCGCGATCTGATCGACCGGGCCTACGGGCCTGCTTTCGACCCGGCCGTCGCGCCGCTCGCCAAGGTCGGGCCGCTCTATGTGCTGGAGCTATGGCACGGACCGACCATGTCCTTCAAGGACGTGGCGCTGCAATTGTTGGGCAATATCTTCGAGTACATTCTTGCCCATCGCGGCGGGCATATGAACGTCCTGGCCGCCACCAGCGGCGACACTGGCAGCGCTGCGATCTGCGGGGTACGCGGGCGGGCGGGCATTGATATTTTCGTGATGCACCCGGCCGGGCGTGTCTCGCCGATCCAGGAACGCCAGATGACCAGCGTGCTGGACGACAACGTCCACAACATCGCAGTCGAGGGCAGCTTCGACGACTGTCAGAATATTATGAAATCGCTCGCCGGCGATCTGGACTTCAAGCGAACCTACTCGCTCGGCGCGGTCAACAGCGTTAACTGGGCGCGCGTGCTGGCGCAGATCGTCTATTACTTCTCGGCCGCTTACGAAGTGCAGAAGCAGACCGGCGCCGCGAAAGTTCGTTTCTGCGTGCCGACCGGCAACTTCGGCGATATTTTGGCCGGCTGGTACGCCATGCAGATGGGCGCGCCGATATCGCAGTTCATCCTGGCGACGAACGAGAACGACATTCTCGCGCGGTTCTTCAACTCCGGCGAGTATTCGCTTGGCGAAGTCCACCATTCGCTCGCCCCGGCGATGGACATCCAGGTGGCGAGCAATTTCGAGCGATACCTGTATCACCGGGTCGGTGGAGACGCCGATAAGCTGCGTTCGCTGATGGAGCAGTTCGGCGAAACCGGCTCGCTGGCGATCGACACGCCGGCTGGTGCGCCGGTGGATGCTAAAATCGAGGCAGGCTCGGCTGCCACCGACGAAGTCCTGTCAGCGATCCGGCGATGCTGGCAAGATTATCAATATCTGCTGGACCCGCACACCGCCTGCGGTTTTGCAGTGGCCGAGGCGAAGGTGCCCGCCCTGATCGGCGGCGAGGCAGCCGTCGCAGGCGAAGGCGAAGATGAAGACCCGCTGATCTGCCTGGCCACCGCGCACCCGGCCAAGTTCCCAGACGCGATCCGCCAAGCAACCGGCGAGGACATCGCCCATCACCCGGCCATCGACGCACTGGCCGACTTGCCCACTCGCTGCCAGACGCTGGCGAACGATAAAGAGGCCGTGCGCGAATTCATCATCAAGACGGTCGGCTGATCAGCCCGGCCGAACCCTGCGGAGAATCATGGTTTCTGAAAAATTTTCTAAAAAAGCCGAATCATCAGACATAATTTTTCTCGATGACATTGGTTTTTGGCGCGGCGAGCGCACCATCTTGGAGAATATTACATGGCGCGTGCGGCCGGGCGAGCACTGGGCCATTGTCGGCCCGAACGGATCGGGCAAGACCACGCTGCTGCGGATCGCGGTGGGTTACCTTTGGCCGACATCGGGCAGCGTATCGGTGCTCGGCAACAGGTACGGCCAGGTTGACATTCGCGAGCTGCGAAAGCGAATCGGCTGGGTTAGTGCGTCGATCCTCAAGATGATCCGCAACTCGCAGGTCGTCCGCCAGATCGTCCTTAGCGGGGCGTTCGCATCGACGGCATTGTTCGACGAGCCCACCGATGAGCAGATCGCTCGCGCCGAGCAGTTCATCGCCCAGATGGGGCTGGATAAAATTCCCGAAACGAAGCTCGGCGTGCTGAGCCTCGGCGAAAAACAGCGAACGCTGCTGGCGCGATCGCTGATGGCCGAGCCGGATTTGCTGATCCTCGACGAAGCCTGCGCCGGGCTGGACATCAACGCCCGCGAGCATCTGCTGGCCCGCCTGGATCACCTGGCCGCCGACGACGGCGGAACATCGCTGGTGATGGTTACGCATCACATCGAGGAAATTTCGCCGGGCTTCACCCACGCTCTGGTGCTGAAAGAGGGGCGGGTGCTGGCGGCCGGGCCGACCGGCGAGGTGCTCACCGGCGAGATCCTCAGCGAAGCGTTCGCCCTGGATATGGAAGTTCACGCCGAGTACGGCCGATTCTGGGTGCGAATCCGCAGCCTTTGATCATTCCTGCATAATTACCTCGCTGCAATTGTCGCGTGTAATTCCGAAGCTCTTTTCGTATCCTGTCTGCCATTGTCAAACCGCACCATTTGTAGAAAGGATCGGGAGATGACCAAAATCGCTATTGCTGGAGCGGCCGGCCGGATGGGCCGACGCATCGCCGCACTGGCCATCGAGTCCGAAGATTTCGACATCGTTTCAGCTATGGAAATGCCAGGCCACGACCGCATGGGCGCCGACGTTGGCGAGTTGGCCGGCGTGGGCACGTTCGGCGTGCGAGTCAGCGAAACGATGGAAAATATGCCGGAAGTCATGATCGATTTTTCCGAGCCGGAAGGCACGCTGAAGTGGCTGGACGCATGTCGCGAGCATGGCGTGGCGATGGTGATCGGCACGACCGGGCTGACCGCTTCGCTCCAGACCGAGATCGCCGAGGCGGCGAGTAAAATCGCAATCGTCCACGCGGCGAACATGTCGGTCGGCATCAACGTGCTACTCAAGGTCGTCGGCGACGTCGCCCGCACACTGGGCGAGGAGTACGACATCGAAATTTCCGAAACGCATCACCGCTTCAAGAAGGATGCGCCGTCGGGCACGGCGATCGCGCTGGCCAAGGCTATCTGTGACGCCAAGAGCAAAGACTTCGGCGAGACTGTCATCTTCGGCCGGGGCGGCCAGTGCCCACGAAACGCCGGCGAGATCGGCATGCACGCACTGCGCGTGGGCGATACGGTCGGCGAGCACCAGGTGCATTTCGGCTGCCTGGGCGAGACGATCACGATCGCACACTCGGCCCACTCGCGAGACACCTTCGCACTCGGGTCGCTGCGTGCGGGCAAGTGGGTCGCACGCCGACCTGCGGGTCTGTACGACATGCACGACGTGCTCGGCTTGAAAGCGTAAGGGAGCGACAAGACGACGATGGCCGAGAGAATCATCGACCTGCGTAGCGATACGGTAACCTTGCCGACCGACGAGATGCGTCGCGCCATGGCAGAAGCCAGGGTTGGCGACGACGTACTCGGCGAAGACCCCACCGTCAACGAGCTCGAACGCCGCACGGCCGAGCTGTTGGGTAAGGATGCTGCACTTTTCGTTCCGTCCGGCACGATGGCCAATCAATTGGCTGTTCGCTCGCACACCCAGGGGGGCGACGAGATATTCGTCGACACCAACGCGCACGTGTATTACTACGAGGGCGGTGCGTCGGCTGCAATTTCCGGCGTGATGTGCAGGCATCTCGACGGACGGCGGGGCATATTCACGGCCGGGCAACTGCGCGAGGCGATTCGGCCATCTGACGTCCATCACCCGCATCCCGCACTGGTCTGCCTGGAGAACACGCACAATCGCGGCGGAGGCAGCGTCTGGCCGATAGAGCAGATCGCCGAAGTGGAATCCGTCGCGCGCGAGGCCGGGCTGAAAATGCACCTCGATGGTGCGCGACTCTGGAATGCTTCGGTGGCGACGGGCATCGCCGAGAGCGAATATGCGAGCCATTTCGATTCGGTGAGCGTGTGCTTCTCCAAGGGGCTGGGCGCCCCGGTAGGCTCGGCCGTCGCCGGCAGCGCCGATTTCATCACCCGTGCCCGCCGGTTTCGCAAGATGTTCGGCGGCGGCATGCGGCAAGCCGGCGTCATCGCAGCGGCGGCGCTATATGCATTGGAAAACCACCGAGCCCGCCTGGCAGACGATCACACCAACGCCAAGGCGCTGGCCGAGGGGATCTGCGATCTGCCCGGAATTGAACTCGACCTGGCCGACGTCGAGACGAATATCGTTTTTCTCGGCGTAGCGGATGGAAGATCGGCCGAGTTGTCTCAACAATTGAACGAGGCGGGCGTCAAGACCTACGCACTGGGCCCGCGGATACGGGCCGTTACCAGCCTGGCCGTTTCGCGTGCGGACATCGATGCGGCGATCAAAATCTTCCGCGAGGTGGTATAGAGAGTGCTGCGGGCAGCAAGCAGGCCTGAATAATTCACACTCGCCACAAAAACTGTCAGCTAAGACTTTGCAGAAGCGACCCATGGACATATAATCCCCTGTAGCTCGCTTGCATTTCGTGTACACATGATTTCGAAACGAACCAAGGGTTTACGGAGCGTCGTTCTTTGCGTGGCCGGTCTGTGCCTGCTGGGCGGGTGCTACCCCACGGGGGCCGATTTGTACACACAACTTCAGGACGAAGACCCGTCCATTCGAAATCAGGCCATCGTTCGGGCCGGGCAACTGAAGGACCAAAAGGCGATTCCGTTTCTGGTGGACCGCCTGACCGATTCGCAGGAGGACTGCCGGCTGTTTGCGATCCTCTCGCTGGAACGGATCACCGGCAGAACGAGGGGTTACAAATATTACGAGCCGGCCGACAAGCGAGCAGAGGCGGTTCGGCGCTGGCGACAATGGCTGGAAACCGGGCGGAGCGACAAGACCGCCACGTCTCAGCCGGAGGTGACCGAGTGAATTCATTGCCCGAAAAGCCAATTCGTCTGAGCATTTGCTCGTATGCGTCGCATCTGCCGGCCGTGCGCGGCGCGGTAGAAAAAGTCTGCGAGCAAATCGGCTTTGACGTAGAGGCGACCGGCGGCGTGGTTTTGAGCGTTGACGAGGCTCTGGCCAACATCATCAAGCACGCCTACGAAGGCCAGTGCGGCGAGCCGATCGAAATTGAAATTCTCCCTACCCACAATACCGAGCTCGACGGGATCGAGATTCGGATTCGCGACTTTGGCCATTACGTAGACCCCGCGCACATAAAGTCGCGCGATTTGGAGGATGTCCGCCCCGGCGGGCTGGGCGTCCATATCATGCATCAGTGCATGGACAGCGTGCAATACGCTCCCGCAGATGGGGGAGGAACGCTGTTGACCATGATGAAACGAACGAGCAGTATATCTTCCAGTCAGGAGGCTACGAAGTGACTCCACGTGAAACCTCAGGCAGTCCAGTCAGGGAAGTGCGTTGGATAGACAACACCGTGGTTATCGACGCCGAAGGCGAAATCGACCTGAACCGAAGTGCGGCCTTTCAGCATGATCTGCTGAAGGTGCTGGACAAAAAACCCCAACGCGTGGTGATCAATCTCGCCGACGTTTCGTATATGGATTCGTCGGGCGTGGCCTCGCTGGTGAAACTTCTTTCGCGCGTGCGGAAGAGCGGAGTCAGCCTGCACCTGGCCGGCCTGACCGACCGGGTTCGCAGCGTATTCGAGATCACGCGGCTGGATAGCGTATTCTCCATCCATGCGAACGTGGCCGAGGCACTTGCGTAGAGATGGCGGAATCAGACAGACATAATCCGGTTGTCGCAGTCGGCACCAGGTTCCTCGGCGGGCTTACGTACGTCGGTGGAATGACCGTGCTGCTGATGGCGGCGATCCGGGTAGCGGGCAAAAGCATCGGCCTGCGATCCGTCTGCGACCAGCTCGTCCGCCTGGGCGTCAAGAGCATCGGCATTGTCGTACTCGTCCAGGGCTTTATCGGCGTGATACTGGCGTTGCAGATGGCGCCGCCCCTGTCCGTCTACGGCCAGGAGTCGCAGGTGGCGTCGATTATCGGCGTGGCGGGCTTCCGCATGCTCGGGCCGATTATTACCGCGGTGGTGCTCAGCGGCTTTGCGGGCGCGTCGATCGCAGCAGAAATCGGCACGATGGTCGTCTCCGAAGAAATAGAGGCCATGGAAGCGATGGCCATAAACCCTGTGCGATATCTGGTCGTTCCGCGACTGATCGCTACGCTGATTGCGATGGTGCTGCTTGCGGTTGTGGCCGACATGATGATTGCGGTTGGCGGCTACATCACGGCGAGGTTTGTGCTGGGCCCGGAAGTCTACGTGCCGTACTGGCGACTGATGCGAGATATCCTGGTGTATAAGGACTTTTATACGGGCTTGATCATGTCGGCCGTGTTCGGCATCTTGATCAGCCTGATCGCATGTTACGAAGGCTTGAAGGTCAGCGGAGGCGCCGAAGGCGTCGGCCGGGCCACCACTCTAACTGTGGTGTATTCCATCGTGGCGATCATTGTTTCGGCCTGCATTTTCACCGTGGTTTTCTATGTCTACGGATTGTAGGCTCACCGCTGGCGCCCGGGAATGCGAACTCATCGAGAGAGAACGGATTCTCGAAGACCGAGGCGAATATCGAATGGTTTTCGGATGAAGTCAGTGCAACTTGTTCAAGATGCCCAAGAAAGATGAAATGGCCGAAGAAGCGAACAACTTGCCCGAACCGATAGTCCGGGTGAAAAACCTGGTCAAGAGGTTTGGCGATCGAACGGTGCTAAGCGGCGTGGACCTTTTCGTGCGCCCAGGCGAGACGATGGTCATCATGGGCGGCAGCGGTTGCGGCAAGAGCACGCTGCTTCGACACATGATCGGCTCGATGTGGCCGAACGAAGGGCACGTGGAACTGTTCGGCACGAATATAGCGGAAGTCGATGACCTGCAACTGGACGCGATTCGCAAGCGATTCGGAATTCTGTTTCAGTCCGGCGCGCTGTTCAACTCGATGACTGTGGGCGAGAACGTAGCCCTGCCGCTACGGGAGCACACCGACCTCGACGAAGATACCATCGAGATCATCGTCCGGATCAAACTCGAACTGGTCGGCATGCGATACGCCATGGATTTGGTACCGTCGGAAATTTCGGGCGGCATGAAAAAGCGGGCAGGCTTGGCGCGGGCGATTGCCCTGGACCCGGAGATTTTATTTTACGACGAACCATCGGCTGGACTGGACCCGGTGACATCGGCCGAGATCGATCAGTTGATGATGGACCTCTCGCAGAAGCTCGGTGTGGCCAGCGTGGTTGTGACGCACGAGATGGACTCGGCCTTCAGGATAGCAGACCGCATGGCTATGCTCGAACAGGGCGTGATGCTGAAAATCGGCCCCCGCAGCGAGTTCGAGGCGATTCGCGACGGCGAGGCCACCGGCGACGAGCAAACCGATCTGATCCGTCAGTTCCTGCGAGGCGACTCGGAGGGGCCGATCACCCAGCGAAGGATGCAGGGCGGATACGAAGAAGACATACTTGAGGCGGCCGGCGGGCGCTAGATCACTGCAACGTGCGGAATCATTGTTACCCGCAGGTCGAAGCCGGACGGGCACGAGTAGACATACAAGGCGGCAGTGATAAAAACCGCTGCACCGCATGAAATCAGCAGGAGAAGCCGAGATGGCGCGAAAAAAGAGCAACGAACTGGCAGCCGGAATCTTTGTGGTTGGGTTGCTGGTGGTTCTCGTAGGCGTGATTGTGTGGATGGGCGGCGCGAAACTGTTTCGCGCGCCGAAGCAAGAGGCGGTTTTCTACGTCTCCGAGCAGCACGGCAGCGTGGGCCTGCTGAAGGGCAGCTTCGTGCAGATCGGCGACGATCAGATCGGCACGATCTCGCAGATTCGGTTTGATCCCGATTCTGGAAACACGCTCTACTACGCGCAGATCGGGCGGAGCGGTATCGAGATTCACCAGGACGCCAACGCCATGGTTGCAGCCGGGCTGATCGGCGGCGCGCGGCTGATCATCACCAGCCGCGGCACGGCCGAGGCGCCCCTTGCCGACGAAGCCAACCCGGTATCGCTGGGCGGCGGGCTTGACAGCGCCATGAGCAACCTGACCTCCGCGATCGAGAAGATCAACCAGATGATCGATCGTGAGCTGAATATCAGTGACCCCAACGCACTGCTGGCGATGATTCGTTCGACGGCCAGCTATCTTGAATCGACGATGAAGCGTATCGAGGGCGAAACCGATCGAGCCGAAGCGGCCTCGGCCCTGGCGAAGATTCACGTCAGTCTCGACGACGTCAATGCGATTTCCGCCAGCATCAATTCCGAGACCGATGCCAACAACGACAAAGCTCTGCTGGCCAAGGTCCACGGCAGCGTGGACGATATTAACGTAATGACGGCCGACGCCAAGCCGAAGGTCAACCAGACCCTTACCGACGTGCGCGACACGGCCGCCCAGATTCGCGAGTACACGAAGAAGGATATTGCAGAACTGCTGGCTAAGTTCCGCGAGGCGAACACCAACATTCTGAAGATCACCAACGACTTCTCGGCGGTTTCCGGGCAGGTGCGGGAGATTGTCTTCCTGAATCGCGACAACATCGACGAGATGATCGACAACATGGCGCTGGTTTCGTCGAACCTCAAGGCCGCCAGTGCCGAAATCAGGCGCAACCCGTGGCGGCTGATCCACCAGCCTGACGATAAGGAACTGGACAGCCAGAATCTCTACGACGCGGCCCGCGCGTTCTCAAACGGCGCGACCGAACTCGATCAGGCCATCGCCAAGATGACCGGGCTGGTCAAGGCGCACCCCGAGGGCGTCAAGAGCGACGACCCGACGCTTAAGAAGGTTCGCGAGCAGCTCGAAGAAGCGTTCGATAAATTCCAGAAGGTCGAGCAGGCCCTGTGGAAAGAGGTCAGCAAGTAAAAGCCACTTGCTGGCTCATAGGATCGCCGCAATGAGTGACAAGCGTCCCGTTCGCCTGGCCCTGTTGGGCTGCGGCGGACATTCAAAATTACATCACGCCGCGCCGTTGGCGCACTACGCCAGCCTGCATCCCGACCGCCTGGAACTGGCGGCCGCCTGCGATCGCGACCGACAACGGTTGGACGAGGTTGTAGAGCGTTTCGGCTTCGCAGCCGGCTACACGGATATGGACGAGATGCTCGCCAAGGTCGCCCCCGACGCGGTCGTCTGCGTCATGCCGCTCAAACTCATCCCACCAATGGCTATTGATCTGCTGAAGCGAGGCGTGACGTGCACTATCGAAAAACCTCTCGGCGCCACCATCGACCTGGCTCGTGAGCTGGCCGACGTAGCCGAGCAAACCAGAACGCCGCACATGGTATCGGTGAATCGTTGCCATTGGCCGCTGCTTGTTCGAGCACTGGAATGGATAGCCGACCGGCCGCCGCTGCGAGTGATCCGAGCTTCGATGCTACGCAACAATCGCACCGAACCGCAATTCATCTGGGGCACGGGAATTCACCCGATGGATACGCTGTTGCATCTCGGCGGGCCGGTCGCCTCGTGGGATGCTTGTCGCCTCAGTGGCGACGAGCTGACTTCGCCGTGGTATTCGGTAGCGTTGGACTTTGAAAGCGGCGTGCGCGGCGAGTTGACGGTTCTACCCACCAGCGGACGATGCGAAGAAAGCTACGAATTGTTCGGCGAGGGCTGGTCGGCCCGCGTTGCGATGCTGGCCGAGTCGATGGACGGCGAGGAAGTCTTCACCCTGCAATGCTGGCAAGGCGGAAGGGTGGTTCTCGAAGATCGCATCGCCGAGCCCGACAAGCCTTGGCTGGGCTTCGGCGCATACGGCGAGGTTTGTGCATTGGTCGACGCGCTGCGCGAGGGCAAGCCGCTCGGCCCGACCGTTGCCCACGTGATGCAGGCTACCGAAATCTGCTTCGAAATCGCCAAGCGGTTCGGCTGAGATCAGATTTGCAGTCTTGCAGACGCAACGCTTGCCGTCATTCCTTCACGGCCGTCGCTACGGCGTAGGTCTTTCCCTGTTTGAGCTTGTCGAAGTTGCCGAACACTTCCTCGAAATTGCGTCGGATGAATTTTCTCAGCCCGGCCACCGTCACCACCGTGATCCGCCCGCCGGGCTTGAGGCGTGCCCTGGCGTCGTAGAGAAGAATCGAGAGCATCTCCTTGCCGACGTTGGCGGGCAGGTTCGATACGACGTGATCGAATTGCATTTCTTTCACGTTGCTGAACCCGTTGGACAGGTACGCCTCGCAATTGCCGATCCCGTTTATCTTCGCGTTTTTATTGGCGAACTCTACGGCGACAAAGTCCTTGTCCACCATGTGGACCTTGCCCTGCGGCGAGTTGGCGGCGATAGCCAGGCCGATCGCCCCGAAGCCGCACCCGATGTCGAGCGTGACGTCGTCTGGTTCGATCTGCACCTTTTCGATCAGCCTGTACGTGCCGTCGTCGATCTTTCTCGGGCTGAACAGCCCCCACGTACTGTGGAAGCTGAACTGCCGGCCGCGAAGCGTTACGTCGAAGACTATGTCCTGTTTGAATTTTGCGATGTCTGGTTCACTCATGATTGCAGAGCATACCCGACTAGCGTTTCTTTTTGTTCTTTTGTTTGTCGCTGTGTTTCTTGCCCGCCAGCTTGGCGGCGACCAGGAGTTTGTAGGCCCAATCTTCGAAGTAGAGCGGGTAAAGGTGCAGCCGCAACGCCTCGCCCGAGATGCTCGCGCCCCTGGCCGACAGCCAGCCCTGCAACTGATCGTCGTGTCCGTCGAACGCCTGGCTCATGCGGGCGGTGAACAATTGAACGAGCTTTTCCTGTCGGCGTGCCTTGGCCTGCTCTCGCAGTGCGACTGGTGCAGCCGCCGCCCGAAAGTGCTTTCGCACGTCTTCGACCGTCATGCCTTCTTCGCGGATGATCTCAGCCAGTCGGGCGGGCACGTGGCAGGGCATTTGTTCGAGTGCCGGCGAATCGATGCCTGGCAGTTGCTGTTCATCGACAGTGTAATGTAGGAACGGATCGTAGAAGAACGCGCCCGGGTTATAGTCGATTCGCAGTTGTCGCAGCAGCGGGGCAAAGCGTTCGAGAGTGGTCCTCTGGCCGAACAGGTTCTGCGGGCCGTCGCCGATGAGAATGCTGTTGCAGAATTCGCCGAGGTCGCGACGGTTGTAGCCGGAGACTTTGTTGTATGCGTGTTGCAGCTTGGGCAGGCCCTGTCGGCGGACGTCGATAACGATCAGGCGGGAATCTACGGTTTCGGGCGACATTTTCTCGATAGCAGCCACCGTCGAATCGAGATCACCTTTGGGCGGGCGGATCACGCGGCAGCCTTTCATCCTCGGGTCCGAGGCGATCCGATCCTGCACGTCGGCGGCCAGAATCGGATCCAGAGACAGCACGTGCACCTGAACTTTTCTGCGAGTATGGGATAACATCGTAGGTTGCATGCGTCTGGCTCCAGAAACTATAAACACGCAAACAGCCACCATCTCCCGACCGATTGCCTGGCGGGGGAGCAGCGCCCTTCGCGAGCATTATACGACGCATTTTGGCCGGTAGAAAGATCGCGTTCACCCATTCGACGAAAAACAGGTGCTTAGACGCACGCAAGCGAGTACTATGGTGACTTAATTACGCCTGCGACGTCTCGCGGGCAGGGTTCAGACAGGAGCAATGCAATGGGTGACAAGGTTCGCATCAGTACGATCCAGACGTTTCCGATTCCCACGATCCAAGGGCTTAAAAGCGAGCCTTTCGCGGACGATTTCGTCTTGGACGACCTGCTCGAGACAGTCAATCGCGCCGTTACCTGGAACGAGAAGCTCATCAAAAACGCGGCCGACAACGGCTGTCAGCTTACGGTCCTGACCGAGGATTTCTCGCGGACGGGCATGGCTAAGCGATACCTGGACGATACGTCGATCTTCCGGTCGGTGGTGGAGATGCAAACGCCGATGATCGCAGAGCGGCTGTGCGCGTCGGCCAAGAAGAACAATATCTATATCGTCGCCTGCTACTACGCGCTCGATGAAGACGACAAGATTTACAACGTCGCCGACCTGTTCGGGCCAAAGGGCGAGCTCGTCGGGCGGTATCGTAAAGTCCAACTGCCACAGTACGAAATGTGGCAGGTGGCGACGGGCGATTGCTTCCCGGCGTTTGAAACCGACCTCGGCTGGATTGGCATGCTGATCTGCTACGACCATGTCTGGCCGGAAACGGCGACCGCATGCGCGCTGAACGGCGCGCAAATCATCACGCATTCCAGCGCAGCCGTGATCGACGACACCCGGATTTGCGCCAGGGCGATGGACAACAAGGTACACTTCGTTTCATCCTCGGCGTATCGGTCGAAGATAGCCGCACCGAACGGCAAGATTCTCGCCAATGCAATGCAGATGCAGCACACGGCCGTCTGGGCCGACGTGGACGTCAACGGATCGACTAAGGCGCATCCGTATTTCTGGGAGGTGCTCTTTTCGGGCATCCAGGACCACAAGGAACGCCATCTCAAGTATCGCCAGCCAGAGGCCTATCGGATACTCCTCGAAGCTCACCCGCCGCTGGCCGACCAGTATCCAGAAGGCGGCGTGGCCAACACGCCCGAGGACCAGCGAAGGACCTACGAAATCTTCAAGGATATGTATCGCCGGCAACTCCGCGGCGAAAAAATCCCGTGGGGCTGGGACGTCCAGCCGGACAATAAAGGCTAGAAGCTATTTTTAAACCTCATTCCTGCTGTGACGCAAACGAAGTTGAAATATTGATTATGCAAAACAATCGGGCGTCTTCAGGGCTTGTAGAGATAGTTCTGAGGACGCCCGATTTCTTATGATACAACCGTTTGTAATTGCAAATGTTACATGAATACCAAAAAGTTTCGAAGTAAGCGGGCTATGATGTGACACGGGGCGGCCGAGCTCAAGGCTGCGAAAAAGGGGTAACGCAGTGGACGCATTGCTCACAACCACGGACGTATTCGAGATCGCCGAGCGGATCGAACGCAACACGGCCGGCTTCTACATGCGGGCCGCGAAAATGTCCGGACTCGGGATCACGTCGTCTATGTTCTGTCGCCTGGCCGAGGTGGAAATCGCCCACGCACATACATTCGCCCGGTTGCGCCGGGTGGTATTCTCTGAGTTTGACTGCGCCTTGCCGCTAGACGCGAACAGCCGGACTGCCCGCTACCTGCTGAGCCTCGTGCGTAATCGGTTCTTCGCGCCCGACGCCGACCCGGCCGAGCACTTGTACGGAACGACCTTTCCGCGTGACGTCATTTATGCAGCCATCGGTTTCGAGAGGCAAACCATCGATTTCTATACTGGCCTGCGTGAAGTGGTGGCCACCGACGCCGATCAGCGCGCGGTGGATGCTATTATCGCTCAGGAGCAGCGTCACGTCGTCGACCTGAGCGGCCAAGTCGGCCGCCTGTGCGCTTAGAGCAGCTTTCATGAAAATTGCTCTTCCAACAGCACCAATTGACATGGCGCTGTTGGAAAAACATTTCGTTATTTTCGTTATTTTCGTTATTTGCGTCGGCGAATCGCGGCAATACCACCAAGCGTCAGCAGCAGGATGGTGGCTGGTTCGGGGATTGTGATGAACTTTGCGTCCGAACCGAATTCCACGCGTACGCCATTGTCTTCGAGGAAGCCCAGGTCCGCCAGCGGTTCGTTGAGTGTCAGTGTGGCGATGATCTCATCGCGGATCGCGCCGTTGCCGCCGAGTGGAATGCTAGCGGCGGCGCTCAGCAATCCTGCCTGCGGGCCATCGATGGAAGCTGAGCCATCGAGGTTGGCGCCGCCGAATACGGTTGCCTGGGCTGAGTTGCCGCTGAAGAAGTTGGTCAGCGCGCCCGTGCCGTCCTGGTTGCCGTAGCCGTACTCACCGCCGACGTCGCTGCCGGAGCCGTAGTAGCCGGTGTCGAAGTTGACCGTCTCGCTGGACGGGCCGATCACGACCGAACCGCTTATGATCAGGGCGTCGCCGTTATAGCCCGGATGGCCAAAATCCCACGAAATACCGGTCAGCAGTTGATCCGAACTGTCGAACCCGGCCGGGATGCTGGTAGACGTATTCTTCAGGCGCACCTGTAACGTCGTTGAGTCCAGCAGGGTGAATTCCGCCTCGGCCGACAGGCCCGGCGTCGCAGGATCTTCGAATTCATATAGAATCCCGCCTGTTGCGAACTGGCAGACAGCCAACATCGCAAGTACAGCCATCATCGTCCTAGTTTTCATCCCTCATCTCCTTCGCCATGTTCCCTCGTGAGTGGCGCGCAAACAAACCATATGCTTGCATATGCACCATGGGCGACACGGATCAGGTAAATCCCCAGGTAGGCTCCTCGGTTGTACAAAACCTGATTTACGCGTACAAAGTGCGACTTTTCGTCGCCCCTCACATGTCAAAATCCTAACTTACGTCCCGTCCACCCGAAACGAGATGTATACTACATCACATCCGGGTTTTGTCAAGATAAATTGGTGTAAAACTTGCCACTTATACTTATTCCGATTTTCGATGGTGCTCTATATGCCAGGAAGTCCGGCTGGCGGCGAATTAGAGCAGTTCACTCTGGGCCTGCATCATTTCTGCTGGCTGCGCCTGCGGCTGACCGCGTCAGAAAACCTTCGTAGTATCGAACAATATGCCTTGGTTTCCTTCCTTGCCAGCCTTGCCTCGCCAACGCATAAAATGTTGCATCTCATTCGTGAACTGCTCTTGCGGCCGCATCCAGGCTCGACACATTCGGCCCCAATCAATTCCATTTGAGCATCATGAGCAGGCGTATCGTATGTTTCGAAATGGAAGGCTGTTGGAGGGCTGAAAGATGCGATACCGGCTTGTGATGTTCCTGGTCGGCGCGGGACTGTTGGTTTCGCAGCCGGCATATTGTCAAACTACCGCTCAAGGCGCCCCGTCGCCGTCGCTGCAGACGGCTTCGAAGGCCGCACTCTTGGTGGACGAGTTGAAGAGTGATTCTCCCGAGCGTCGCGCCCAGGCGGCGTACGACCTGGCCAAGCTAGGCCCGCAAGCCATCGCGGCCGTGCCAAGCCTCAAACGCCTGCTGATCGATGAAACCCGTCTGGAACATCAGACTCGACTGAAAGGCGAGCTGATCAGAATGAATATCACCAGCCCTGGCCTCGAAGCCGCCAAGGCCATTTGGGCGATTCAGCCTACCGCATTTGTGGAAGTGCTCCAATCTGGCGCCGATGTCGAACGGTATCATGCGACTCGCGCCGTGGCCGAATTTGCCCAGAATCCCGAAGCGGCCGGTTATTTGCTCATGGCGCTGCTGGACACGAATAGCTCCATTCGCAGCCTGGCAGGCAAGGGGTTGCATTATTCGCCCAGCCCAGCCGCCAGCGAACCGCTTCGGGTGGCGCTACGTCACAAACGGCATGACGTGCGGGCACTGGCTGTTGGGGCAATGGTCGAGCGACGCGAACCCGACGCGCTGGAACACCTCGCGCGGGTGCTCAAAACAGACCCTCACCACGTTCCACGATCGTATGCAGCTTACTATCTCGGCGTTCTTCAGGATCAGCGGGCCGTCGAATCGCTTGAACTGGCGTTGGGGGATACTTCGCCGCGCGTCCGTCTTCATGCGGTCATGGCCCTTGGACAACTGAAACGAGAGCGGGGATTCGGCGCACTTCGCAACATGAAGCCGGATTCATCCGAACGCGTCCAAAGGCAGGTCGCCGAAACGCTGCAAGACGCAATGCTGGTTACGGAGCTGCGAAAGCAATTCGTGTTTTGGCGCGAAATGGACGCAACGAGTCGCGTTCGTCTCCTGTCGGATATTCAATTTCACGCCGATGCATTCATCGACGAGTTGTTGATCGCGTTACGCGACGAGAGCCAGCATGTATGCGATAAGGCGATCTACGTACTGGGCAAAATAAGCAGTCCCGAGGACAAAGTAACCTCCGCTTTGGCGGTGAAACTTCGCAATTGCTCGGCGCCATACCAGCAGGAAGACATCTGCGATCTACTGGCGAACTTTGGCGGCGGGGAGGCTCTGGCAGGCCTGCAGGGATTCCTTTTTCATGAAGACGTTCCCCACCATCAACGCGCCTACGCCGCACGAGCCCTGGCGAAATTGCATACTCCTGATGCGTTGAAGACTTTGGAAATCGCCAAGGTAGGGCGATTGTCAGCCTCGTTAATTGACGGAATTCTCGAAAGGGAGAATATGCTACGCGCAAAGCGGCTTGCAACTCCCATTACGCTTGAAAGGCGGAACCCACCGCCTCCGCTTTTGTTCCCAGCTCAGCCTGTCGGCCAGGCGATAACGCATCTGCAATGGCCCGGCGAATAGACCCGCGTTCCGCGTTTAGGCCGTGATGGGTGGGAGCGAGCGGTTTTTCAAATGAGTTCCTGATCGCACGTCAGTCGCAAAAAAGGCCGATTTTTGCGCATACAATGAGACAACGGCCGGCGCGATATTGTGTTCGGCTTGGGAGAAGGAGATGGGGAAATGATTACCCGAGAAGCTTCGCAAAAAGCCCTGGAAAAAAACTCGGGCTGGATTATCGCGTACGGTGTCGTGCTGGTGTTGATAGGCATCGCAGCTATTTTTGCGCCCTTCGTTACGGGCGTGGCAACGGCGATGCTCGTCGGTGCATTGCTCCTGGCGAGCGGCGTGGTGCAATTGATTCATGCATTTCGAGCCGGCACGTGGGGCTCCGGGCTGGCAGTGTTTTTCGGCGGTTTCCTTCGGCTGGTTTTTGGCGGGTTGGTGCTGGCTCATCCATTGCTGGGCCTGAGCTTTCTGACCATCCTGCTGGTGATTTACTTCATGGTCGACGGCGTCAGTCGATGTGCATTCGCATGGCGATTGCGTCCGCTGCATGGATGGAGCTGGAGCATGTTCGGCGGGCTTGCGTGCATCCTGCTGGCTGCGTTGCTGTGGTTCAGCTGGCCGCTGTCGGGCGCCTGGGCCGTCGGTACGCTGGTCGGGATCAACATCCTGTTGATCGGCTGGGCTGCACTGGAGATGGGCGCTGCCGCTCGCAGCGAGGCCCATCGTCACGGGCCGACACCGCACACGCTGCACCCGGCGATCTGATAGTCCGATGCTGCCAGCACTCTGTAACGGGGTACTAGGGCGAATAGTAGTTGTGGCACTGCTTGCGACGACGATAGTTTCGGTCGCTCCAGAGACGCTTTTCGTTGGGGCGCGGATTCGTAGCGGCGTTTGAGTAGATCCGCAGTTCGTTGCCGCGAAGCACGATAATCTCTTCGCGCCAGTCGCCGGTTACGTCGGCGACATAGAGGCGGTTTGCTTTCTCCGGGATTCGCAGCACGAATTTGCCCGTTAAGGGCTCGAACACGCACACGTCCCCATATTCGTGACGTTCCTTAGCGCAGGCGAGTTGCTGGCGCCGGCCGGTCCAGTCGATCGTGTGAATGACTTCAACCCCGCTGGCGGTCCAGCCTTCAGGGGCGACGTCGTCCATCTCGTACTGATAGGCGACGTTTCCTTTCCGGTCGAACACGAACGGCTTCTGGTGCTTGGGATAGCGGGAACGACACCAGATGAAGATTTCATTCGAGTCTTTGGCAAATCGGCCGATGGCGGCATTTTGCGGCTCCTGCCATTTAAAGTGGTGTCGCCAGATCGGCCCGTCCGCCCCGATAACCTGCACGTGGTTGCGACGATGCCGATCCTTCTTGATCCACGCTTCTTCGAGAAGCACCACTTCCAGGCCTGGCTTGTCCGGCAGAACATCGGCGACGAATACGCTGTCCATGTGTCCGGGGAAGTTGGCTGCTTTGGCCAGGAGCTTTCCGTCGGCGGAGAAGATTGTCGCACCGAGAACTTCGTCCTTGCCGTCGTCATTGATGTCGGCCAGCCGAGCCGAACTGTGCGCACAGGACACGAACTGGTCGGTCGTCCAGAGGGGCTTGCCGCCTGCCAGGAGTCGCTCCATGCTGTAGGCCGCCAGGTGTCTTCCCATCCGATAGTTTGCATCGTGCGTCGCCTGGAGCAGGACATCTTGATCGCCTCCGGTTCCGCGGAAGTCGGCCAGCATCGCAACTTCCCATCGAGAAGCGCCTTTCGGCAGCGGCGGGCTGGCGGAGGCTTTTTCCTGTCCGGTCGCGCCGTCAAGCACGTGCAAAACCGAGTCGTTCGTCAGGAAAACCACCTCGCACTTGCCGTCGCCGTCCATGTCGCCCGCTGCGACTCCCGGGCCGTGATGGCCGGGCAGGCCGTTGGTCTCGCTTTTGGCGCTGACGCGGATGTCGGTCTGGACGATCCAAAGCTTCTTGCCATCAGTATCGTAGGCGGCCAGGTGTCCGGGAACGGTTACGAGCAGGTCCATCCTGCCGTCGTTGTTCACGTCTGCTGCGATGATGCCGCCGGCGGTGTTGGCCGGTGCGGGGATCCCCAGCAGGATGATCAGGCAGGTGTAGAGACTGGTGCCCATAAGTTGCTCCTGTGAAAGGGTGCGGGAATTCGCGTAGATCGATGATAGCCGCTGCAAAGTGTTCGGACAAGCGTTGGACTTTGTAAATGCAGGCCGAAGATGAAATAATAACTCACTCGTAACTATTTTTATTAGAGAGGCCTGTGCCGCGAAGTCCTCGTCGCCAGGCGCATAGAATTGTTTATGATGGATGTGAAAACATAAGGAGAAAGGCTATGAGATTTCTGGTAACGCACACACTGGAGCCTGGCATTTCGGAAGACAGAGTTACCGAGATTCTTCGATCTGCCATGAGTACACCGGACATTTGCCCGTACCGCAGCTTTCTGAACCTGGCTGACGGAAAAGGCGTCTGTTTATTCGACGCTCCCGACAGGGAGTGCTTGATCCGGTGGCTCGATGAAAACAAGCTGCCGTATGACGCTGTCTGGATGGTTGACTTCGAGGCCGACAAAGGCGATAGAGTCGACATCCCGACCGTCTCGGCCGCTGGAGCGGGCGCATAAAGAATTGGACGAAGACGGAACGATGAAGCCGTGAAGACGCGCTGCTAAAGAGCACGCGGCCTTCGTAACCCGCAATAGCGCGTCGAATCGCGGGCCGGCGAGGCAACCGGCTCGCGATTTTTTTGCAGCTCACGCCGAGTCTGCAATATTTCAGTAGGGTCGCGATTCGTCTACGACGCCTTGGGAACCTGGGCGTTGAGGAACAGTTCCAGACCCATCTGCTCGATCTGCGTCTGAAGTGTCTCGATCTCATCGACGTGCCCGTCTTCGTCGCCCAGGATCGAATCGAGCATATCTCTGGTGGCGTTGTCCCCGGCCGCGACGCAAACCTCGATGGCTTTATTGTAGTGCTTGACTGCCCCGTACTCGGCCCCGGCGTCGGAGGCAAGCTGTTTGGGCACGTCATGGCCGATGTGGATGTCGTTCAGCTTGCTGACGATCGGCAGGCCTTCAAGGAACAGAATGCGTTCGATAAGCTTTTCGGCGTGCTTCATTTCGGTGATGGCCCGCTTGTAGACCTCGCCGTACAGCCTCATGTATCCCCAGTCCTCGCACATTTCCGCGTGGACCATGTACTGATTGATCGCGGTGAGTTCTTCGGCCAGCAGTTGGTTGAGTTCGGCTAGAACGTTCTCGTCGCCTTTCATAATTTGCTCCCCATTTATTTAGATTTGTGTGCAAACACGGTCCGAGCTTCAGATGTGTAAGTATACGCAAGGCCTGAGATGAAAGGTGAAAAACGGGAAAGAATTGCTTTTTCGGCGATTTTTCGCAACGTAGAGCTCTCGAAATGTGTCTATATTGCTAATGAGAAGTCCGCGTGACGCCAAATTCGCTTTCGTGTCGGGCGGGCCATTTATTATAATGCCAAACAATCCGGCCGTTCGGACGATAGTATACCTATGCACCCCCAGTCCAACGCTCAACAGGAGAATGTGGTGAAGCAACATATTAGTGATAACAGAGTTCTGCTCCTATCGGCTGCATTACTGGTTCTTGGTTGCCTGATTTCGCTGCCGGCCGTCGCCCAGCCCGCACCCGCGACGACCCGCCCGGCCGAGGCCGTTACGGAAATCGTGCCGCAAAAGCAGCTCGCCGAAAGCCTGGACCAGGCGCTTCGCGGGCAGTTCGCCTCGGCGCTGGAGCAGGTGCGATCGGCAAAGCCGCTGGACGACGCCCCGCAATTCGAGACGGTCGCGCAGTTGCTGGCCGATTATCTGAGGCAGTCCGGTAAGGCGGCCCAGGAACGCAAGGCCGAATACGCCCGGGCTGTCTCGCGTATTCGTCGAAGCATGCTGGCCATGGACTATCTGCCGCAACTGGCCGAAGCAGGCATCGAAAAACAATTGCGTGATGGCGTGTTTGAGGCGGCTGCGGCGTACGGTCGCGCCTCGGTTAGCGATACGCTGGCGTTGGCTACTGCCGACGAGGCGGCAAAACTGAAGGCCGGCGCGGGAGAGGCATTAGACGAGGCTGTCGAGAAACTCACCGCTGTGCGCGATCTGCTTGGCGAGGACACAGGGGAGTACGCCGAAACTTTCCGAAGCATCGTCAAGGATCTGGACGAAAGCCTGGGTAAGTTTAAAACAGCGTGGGCTGCGGTCCAAACCGACAGTTCCCAGGGACGACTGACCGGTGCAGAGACGCTGCGCGAACTGGAAGAAATCATTCTGAACTCACTGGCTGACCTGGAGACGATGATCGTCGAAAAGCCCTGGCGCGTCGGCCTTGCCCAGACACAAATGCTCGTCAGAAATCTGGCCACCGACCGGGAGAAAGTCACGACGGAAAATTGGTATCAGGCGATTAAAAAGCTCGTCGAGGCCAAGGGCGTCGAGGCGATGGACAAGGACAAGTGGTACGATGCGCTGCGGGCCTATTCGGGGCTCAGTGGGCTCGAACCCGACAATGAAACCTATCAGGCAACGCTGAAAATCACTCGAAAACACGTCCGGGCGATAGCGTTGTACGGCGAGGAAGACGAGGACGAGAAAACAAATGCAAAAGATCCTGAGCCGATCGACGTGGAAGACTCGAACAAAGCTGACGAGCCAGGCAAGGCGGACTCTAAACCGGCTTCGGAACCCGATTCCGCCGACATCCTGACTACCGGCCCCCGGCTGGAAGATCGAACCACCTGGCGCGAGATGGTTGCCGGCGCCGACCCTGAGAGCGTGCGTGCGGCGATAACCCAGTTGCACCAGTATTACGTCAGTACGGTGGACTATCGCAAAGTTGGGCTAGGCGCGCTGGAGAGCATCCAGGTGCTGGCCGAGGCGCCGGAAGCGGCCAAGACGTTCACCGGCCTGGCCGACGCGGATCTGCGCGACCGATTCGTCTCCAAGATCGGCGATATGCGAACGCATCTCAAGATGCGTTCCCGTGTAGATCATGTGGATATTCTGATGGTGTTGAACCGCGTGGTTCGCGCTTCGGAACAAACAGTGAAAATCCCGACCGAGGTCCTGTCGGTCGAGTTCGCCGAGGGCATGCTGGACGAACTCGATAAACACAGCGCAATGGTCTGGCCGTACGATATCGCCGAATTCGACAAGGCAGTGATGGGTAAGTTCACAGGCGTGGGCATCCAGCTAAGCCCCAAGCAGCCTGGTGAGCCGTTGAAAGTTTCCATGCCATTGCCTGGCACGCCTGCCCACAAGCAGGGGATCAAGGCCGGCGACCTGATCGTCGCGGTCGACGGTCACCCGACCGAAAAAGTTGGCATGGATAAACTCATTCGCATGATCATGGGTGAGAAGGGCACGCGAGTCGTGCTCAGCATCAAGCGCCCCGGGCTGATCAAGCCGAAAGATATCGCTATTATCCGCGCCGAAATTCGCATTCGCACCGTCAAGGGCTGGCGCCGCATCCTGCCCGACGGCGAATGGGATTACCTTGTAGACCCGGACAACGGTATCGCCTACATTCGCGTGACCCAGTTCTCCGAGCAGACCATGCCGGAAATGACCGAGGTCCTCGCCAAACTTCGCGAGGATGGAGTTCGATCGCTGATCGTCGATTTGCGGTTCAACCCAGGCGGCATTCTCCAGGCTGCGACCGCAATGGCTGACGAATTCATCGATGACGGGCTGCTGGTCTACACTCGAGGCCGGGTGACGCCGCGACGGGAATCTCGCGCCAAGCCCAAGGGACTGTTTCTCGACGGCGACCTGGTCGTGCTGGTCAACCAGTACAGTGCATCGGCTTCCGAGATCGTCTCGGGGGCGCTGAAGGACTGGCGGCGGGCCATCATCATAGGCGAGCGCACGTACGGCAAGGGCAGCGTGCAGAATGTCATTCGCCTGTCAATGTTCCGCCAGCCCAAGCTGAAATTGACCACCGACTACTACTACCTGCCAACGGGTCGGCTGCTGCACCGCAAGAACGGCAGCAAGACATGGGGCGTCGATCCGGACGTGGAGGTCCGCCAGACGCCGAAGCAGCTCAAACGCTGGCTGGACATCCGCCGCAAGACGGACCTGATCCAGGACGTCGAGCCGGGACAGTTGACAAGCGACCTGGCCAAGCAACTCGACGCCGACATGCCGCTAAATACGGGCGTGCTGATGCTGCGATTGATGCAACTGCAGAAAGACCTGGCCGACAAGCAGCCGGTTGCTCTTAAGAAAGCCGGCTGACGATCGCAGCGAATGGATCGGCTTGTAGGCGACTGACGCGCGATTATTGGTAGAGCTTCATCTTGCATTGATTTGATGTACTAGCCGCGAACGTGAGGACATTATGCGGCTCGGAAGAATATCAGGCCCGAAGGGCCGGCGAGAATCTAGCCGGGGGCGTAAGCCCCCGGAACCATTCGCCACCAGAAAAGAGCCCCAGCGGGGCGGCAGAAATGTTCATCAAATTGATGGCCCCGCGGCCCGCTGCAAAACCACAACAACGAACCCTTCGCGCGTTGGGTGTGCAATTTTAAAAACTTCTGTCGCCCCTTCGGGGCTTTGGAGTAATGGCAATCTTACCGGGGGCTTACGCCCCCGGCTGACATCTGTCGCCCCTTCGGGGCTCTCATTACAAAAACCGCTCAATTAGACACTCATTACAAAAACCGCTCGCTTAGACACTCATTCGAAAAGCCGCTCGTTTGGCGAACTGCTCCTAATCGTTCTGCTGCTCATCCGCCTGGTTTTCGTCATCCGGCGCTGATTCTTCCTGCTCGATAGGCGGGGGAGGGATAAAGGTGCGACCGATCACGGTCGTCCTGGCCATGATGTCGCCCAGTCGCTGGCGATTGCGGGTGAACAGCGGCAGCAGCAGGAGGAATGGAACCCCTGTCATGACCAGTTCTATGAGCCGGAAGAAGTTTCGCAGCAGGATCGCCCGCAGGCTCGGCCTCAATCCGTCGTCACCAATCACGCGAAGTTTGAAGATCTTCTTGCCGATCGTCGCGCCGTATCGGTGCTCCATGAAAACGCAGTACGCCGTGTACCCCACCAGCATGGTCACCACTGCGTAGGCAAGATTAGCGGGAATCGCATGGCCGCTGAATATCTCGCGGAGTTGCCGCTCTGTTGCCGGCTCGATTGAAAAAACGTTCGCGGAGATTACGCACCAGGGTATCAGATCGATCAAACCCGCAAGCAGACGCTTGATAGGATTGCCCGGTTTCATCGTCGGCGGAAGCGTGAACGGCTTGGGTGGAGTCAGTGGCCGCAACAGCATCAGTGGAATGATGGAGAACGTCAGACCCCACAGGAAATAATCCAGGATCACATTGCCGCTCGTGTCGGCCGGGCCGCGCGTGAATACATCCACATCACGGATCGCAAGGATTTTACCGTCCTGGCCGCAGTTGGCCCTTTTGAGCACCTCGCCCTCCGTCCAGAGCAGGGCAATTCGCTCGGAGAACGGCGCTGCCATGAGTTGCTGGTCGGAACTCCATTCCATCACATTTTCACCGAACCGGATGGGTTGACTGACGAATTGCTCTTCGGCGGGCTCGTACAACGCGAGATAGCCGGACCGCTTGTCCTTCTTACCCTCCACTGGTCCGGTAAGCAGCACGACAAGCCTGTCGCGGTGCGAAAGCAGGGCGGCCGGCGTGGCCTCGGCGGGCAAGCCTTTGCGGTCCAAGCTATTCCAGTTGCCGTCGCTCAAAACGGCCAGCAGGCCCTCGTCGCCCGAGGCTTCGGTGGCGACGTAGACGTCCGAGCCAACCGCGGCGGCCAGCAGTCGCTCGCCCGGCCCGATGGCTACGGGTTCGGGATAGTCGATCCAGTGCGACCAGGTCCCATTTTCGCGGCGAAAGACGCCAACGTGCATGAGTCGCTTTTTCGACAGGGCCTCGTTTGGCCTGGGTGCCGTAGGCCGGGCGACGACTGCGATCAGCGTCTGCTGGCGAGTCGCCTTGTTGGAGTCGTCGTCTGTGCGGATGGCGGCCAGTGCGATCGGGCCGGCCGAGGGCGGTATGCGGTTCGAGTCTTCGAGTCGGCGGTGGACGATCCTTTGCCCGGTCGAAAGGTTATATAAAACGTGGTCGAACTTTCCGGCGAAAATCATGTGGAGTTGCCCGTTCGACAGCAGGGCGGCCGCCGGGGCGCCATGGGCGTCTTTCTCCACCCAGTGCCATTCGGGCAGGTCGCTTTCCTTGCCGACTATGTCGTAGGTCGGACCCTCGGAGTTGACGCGGACGAGGCAAAGAACGTTGGCGTCGCCGGTCGCCATCAACGACGGCTCGGCCGCCGCGGCGTTCGATGTAAGCAGCAGGGCGCCCAGCAAAACGATCCGGGAAAATAAATGATTCAACGGTCCGTGTCTCCTCATTCCAGGTCTCGGTCGATCTGGACGACGTTTTTCAGCGGGATGCCGGACTGCAATTGTTCGCTGTCGATTTCGCGGAATCGGCAGGCTTCGGCGTCCCATTTATCTTCGGTCGTCATCTCGCTGAGGACGATGTGGATTCGGCTGGCTTTGCGGGGCCAGTCGATTTTGATGTCGGTTGGCATAACGGGGGGCGTATCGCTGGCCTGGTCGCTTTCGATCGTTCGATAGTTGCTCAGTTTCGCCTCCATGGTCAGGTCGCCATCGCCGTTGTAGAGCTTGACCAGGAAAGGCCGGCGGGGGCCATCGTCGCTCCACGAATAATAAATCTCGCGCTTGGCGATGATCTTGCCCGTGACGGGCTGGCGGTCGATATAGGTCAGCACGTAGGCCGGCGGGTCGCAGCTCATTCGCATGACCATCGCGGGGAGACGGCTGAGATCCTGGGGCAATTCGCAGACGCTCAGGACCGACAGCAGTTGGGTCGGGTCCAATGGAAGGTGATCTTCCAGTTGAGGCGCTCCGGCGAATTCCTGTCGGCCCCACCAAGCTCGCCCATCGTCGCCCGGTCGCACCCAAAGGTAGTAGACGCCCTCGGCTGCGCTCGTGCCAAGGCGGAACAGGTCGCCCACAATCAGCGTCTCGCGGCCGATCAGTACGAAATCTTTCTGGGCGAGTGGATCGTCGGTCTTGGCCAGAAGCAGCAGGCCGTTCGGCCCGGCCAGCGGACTCGTCGAGCCCCAGTTCCATACCTTGCCCTTTTCGTCGGTGATTTTCAGTGCGATCTTAGCCCGCGTCCAAAGGCGGGGCACGTCGGCGGCGTTGTGGTTGAAGTCGGCCAGCACCCGTTCCAACGAGACGTGCGTCTCGGGGCATTTCACGCAGCCGCCCAGGCAGGCCGACGCGACAAGCACTACGGCGATCAGGCTCCGACTTTTCATCACAGTTCGCTCTCCATGATCTGTCCGAGCTGGCCGCTGACTTCGGCGATTTTGTCTTCGTCCATTTTCGGGTCGATCACTTTCTCGACCTGGTCGCTGCCCTTGAAGTGCATCTGCCAGATTTCCGCGCCCTCGTCTGTCCGCTCCATGCGATCGTAGACGAGCATCCTTTTCCGCATCAGCACCAGCGCCAGCACGTAACGGAACGTGAGCTTGGCGGCGTCTTCGGCGTCTTCCAGCCGGCGGAAAAAGTTGACCAGTAATTCGTCGTCGACGAAGAGTTTTTTCTTCTCTTGCGGCAGTGGCACGCGGGTTCGCCAGGCGCCAAGCACGTCGGGGCTTTCCGCATCCGGCGATTTGTCTTCGCTGTCCCAGCAGCCAAGGCAGTAGTCTTCGCGCCGAAACTCCTCTTCCACTTCACGGACGACCGCGACGTATTCATCTTCCGGCTGCATTATGCTCTCGCAGTTCGAGCAGGCGCCGCTGGTCTTGGATATATTGTATTCTTTCGCCATTTTAGCGTCTTGATCCTGATTCGGGGTAATCGCTTAGCCGGCCGCTGCCTGTTCGATCTGCTGTCTCATCGCGTCCGCCTTGTCGAGGTCGGTCAGCGACGCCTGGCGGATATCGTTGGCCGCGTCCTTATCGTCCAGCCAGGGCGTGTTGATCGCCACGTTATAGTCCGACAGCCTGGTCACAGCCGCTGCCAGTGTCGCCGCGGCCGTCAGATCGCTGATCAGGTACGGGTTGCACTTGTCGACGAACGCGGCCAGGTCGCCCAGCACCGCCAGTGCCAGCTTGGTGGTCTGGCGGGGCACGTCGGTAGAGGCCGCCAGGGCCAGTTGCATCGCCTTGTCTTTCTCGTCACCGGCTTCCATGGCCGACGCCTCGCGATACAGGCCATACGCCTGGATGTCGTCGGCGACCAGCGAGTCGAACATCTGCCGGGCCTTTTCCATCCGCCGGCCCAGATGCGCGTAATACTCCTCGTGTTCGGCGTACTTTTTCTTGCCGCGCGTGAAGTTCAATGCCATCTCGCCCAGTGCGACCGCCAGCCCGCCCACCACGCCGGCAACGCTGCCGCCGCCGGGGGTTGGCGTCTTGGCCGCCGTCGCTTCGATAAACTCTCGCACCGACTTGGCGAGAACGTCACTCTTGGCTGCTTCGTTCGTCATTACTTCTTCTCCGTTTGCGGTTCGGCCGGGGTTTCGAACACCTCCGGCTGCGGCGTGGTTATGATGGTCACCATCCCGCCGGCCAGGTACTTCTGCCCGACGCGCAGCACCTCGGCTGGGGTGACCTTGCGATAGTGGCTTTCGAGCCGGCTGCGGAAGTCATAGCCGAATCCGTACAATTCGTCCAGTGCGGCGAACATCGAAAGTGCGGACATTGACTGGTTGTCCAGCAGCTCGGCCGTCAGGATCGTGTTTATCGCAATGTCGATATCTTCCTGCGTGGGGGTGTGGCTGGCGGCTTTTCGCATGTTCTTGCGGATAATCTGGGCGACCTGGGCGGCCTTGTCGGGCTCGCACTGGGCGTAGGTCATGAACGCCCCAGGCGAGAGGCCAATCCAGTTATAGGCGTGCACCACGTACACCAGCTTCTTGCCGCGAAGCTCCGTGTGCAGCCAGCCGGACGGGAGGTTCCAGCCGCTGATGATCGTATCCAGCACGGCCAGGGCGAAGCGGTCGTCCAGATTGGTCACCTTCATGCTCGGCACGGCCACGATCACGCCCGCGTTGGTCTTGTTGGTTTTCAGGATGTGCAGCTCGTCGTCGCCGACTTTGCGGGCTGCGACCTGGGGGATCGTCACGTCGCCTTCGGGCATCTCGGCGAAGAGTTTCTCGATGCGTGTGCGCGTCTCGGCTGCATCGAAATTGCCGTACACCGCCAGCACGCTCGCGCCGGTGCGGACGTTGGCTGCGTGGTATTCGGCGATCTGTTTCGGCTTGGCCTGCTGGATCACTTCCAGCTTGCCGGACGTCAGTCGGCTGTAGGGCGTGTCGATGAAAAATTTGCCGCGGAACCATTTGCGAAGCTCGTAGAACCAGTGCTCGGTCTCCCGCTTGATGCGGGTTTCCAGCCCTGGGCGTATGATGTCCAGTTCACCTTGGGCGAACGTCGGGCGGATTATCACGTCGGCGAAAATATCCAGCGCCTCGCCGAAGCTGTCGTCCAGCACTGTCGCCTTCCAGTAGAGCGTATTGTTGCCGCTATTGCCGCTGACACCGCCGCCCGCGCGGGCGAAGAATGCTGAGATTTCCTCGGCCGACCTGTCGCCGGCGCCCTTGGTCGACAGGGCGGCGGTCAGCGTGCCCATGCCGTTGGTGTTGGCGTCTTCGACGAGCAACCCGCCGCGTACGACCAGCGTCATCGAAACCAATCCCACCGAGTCGGTCGAATACAGCACAACTCGCAGGCCGTTGGACAGCGTGAACATCGTCGGGCGGGCCGATTCGGTCGCGGCGACTTCATCCGCCTTTTGCGTGGCGGCTTTTGCCTCGGCCGGCGGGACCACCCGCGTGAATACCATCGCGTCGAAGTCGAAATATTTCTTCGCCATGCGGAGGATGTCTTCGGTCGTCACCGCCTGGATTCGCTCTGTGTAATGCTTCGAGAATTCCACGTCGCCCGTCACGAGAAAATCGGTCGCAAGCGTCCCGGCGATCGAATCGACCGTCTGCTGCGAGTAGACGAAGTCGGCCACCTTCTGCCGCTTCGCACGCTCCAGTTCGTCCTCGGTGATGCCCTCGGCCACGACGGTCCGCAGTTCGGCGAGAATGGCCTGCTCGGCGGCGTCGGCCTTGTTCGGGTCGGACCGGAACGAAACCGTGAACATGCCCGCTCCCCACGCCGGCGTCCACGAGCTGGACGAGATCGACGTGACCAGTTTCTTCTCGCGGTAGATTTTGCGGGACAGGCGGCTGGATCGGCCCTCGGTCAGCGCGTAGGCCAGCACGTCCAGTGCGTAGAGGTCTTCGTGAACCAGCGGGATCGACCGGAAGCTCATCTTCTCCATCGTGTCGGTGAGATCCTCGTTCGGCTGCACGACGCGGCGAATGCCCGTAACCTGCGGCACGGCCGGCAGGGTATGCTGCGGCGGCCGACCGGCTGCAAAGCCCGCAAACGCCCGGCTGGTTCGTTCGAGCACTGCCTCGACGTCCACGTCGCCGACTACGCAAAAGACCATATTCTGCGGCACGTACACTCGGCCGTGATAGGCGACCAGCTCTTCCATCGTGAGATTGGCCAGCGGGTCGGCGTAGCCGATCACAGGCACTCCTGCCGGGTGGGGGGCGAAAAAGTTCGTCGAGTGGGCGTACCACATAGTGCGGGACGGGTCGTCCTTACGCATTTCCAACTCGCGCTGCACCACGCCGTGCTCGCGGTCGAAATCTTCGCGTGAGATATCCGGCCGGGCCATCCAGTCGGCTACCAGGTCGATGCAATCGTAGGTCTTGCCGGCAGCGGCCGAGATGTAATAGCAGGTGTGGTCCAGCGTGGTGTACGCGTTGGACTGCCCGCCGATTTCCTGCACGCGCCCGCGGGTCTGCTTGGCTTGGCCGGCGGCGGCCGAGCCCATGTCGTGCACCGCGCCTTTGGCGACGAGGTGTTCGAGAAGATGGCTCACGCCGGTCCCGAGTAGTTCGCCCTCGTAGATGCCGCCCGTGTGGACGTAGGCCCGCACGCAGACGACGGGCGCCTGGCGCGTCGCCTTGACGATGATCGTTAGCCCGTTGTCCAGCCTCGCCACCGTCACGCCGCTTTCGTTAGTGATTCGGCTGACAATTTTGCACGGCTCGGCGGCGGGCTGCGTGGCGGCGGGTTGCGTGTCGGCAGCAATTGCAGATGCCGAAGATGCTGAAGATGCCAAAAAAAACAGAACCAGGCAGGCGAGCGAATACGTTCTTGCGTTCATGTGTGACCTCGCAGTTTCAAGCTTTTGTAATAAATTTTCTAAAAGGCGTTTCCCCATGCTACGATTTTACGAGGCATTGGGGCCGTCGTCGGACTCCACTTCGCTGAGATAGGCCAGCGTGCGGTCCAGGTCGCTCCGCAGGTGCCGCACGCGGAGAAGGCTCTTGACGCGGGTGAGCAGTTCCAGGCGATTGACCGGCTTGGAAATAAAATCGTCCGTGCCGCATTCCACTCCGCGCTCGATGTCGCCCAGCTCGTTCAGCGCCGTCACCATAAGGATCGGGATGTCCCGGGTCTCCGGGTCGCTCTTGAGCTTGCGGCAGACTTCGAAGCCGCTCATCCGCGGCATCATGACGTCCAGCAGGATCAAGTCGAACGACTCGGCCTGGATTTTCTCCAGCGCCTCCACGCCGTCGGCGGCCGTCACCACCCCGCAGCCCAGCGGGTCCAGGTTCGCCACCAGTAGCTCCAGATTCTGGGCGTTGTCGTCCACGACGAGAATTTTACTCTCGGCCATTTTTTTCGGGCTCAATTCGGACGGGCCAGTCGGCAGCTCGGTCATCCGGTCATCTCCTTACGGTCTGTTGTCTCATGATTGTGCTATTTTGCCATTCCGTGGCCCTCAAAGAGTATCCACAGCCGCGCCGGTTCGCAACATCGCTTCGTTTGAAAAGACGCCCCTCCGCGCGAGGCCGGCCAGATGGTATGATCTCGATGAAATGCAATTGTTCAAACCCGAGCCCGACGAAGCGACCGAGCCCCCCCAAAGCGGACGGGCCGTCGCCGTGGTGGTTAGCGCCAATCTCTGGCGAGGGTTCGACTACCTCTGGCCGGACGAACTTGGCGACCCGGCCGTCGGGCAGCGAGTCCGCGTGCCGTTCGGCAAGGGCAATCGAAAGCGGCTGGCGTTCGTCACGCACTGTGACCGTAGGCCTGGCAAGCGAAAACTCAAAGCTGTCGCCGAGGTAATCGACCGTCAGGTGCAATTCACCGACGGGCTTTGGAAACTTGGCGAGTGGATCAGCCGATATTACCTCTCGCCACCGGGGATGACGCTGGCTGCGATGATCCCGTCGGCGGTGGGGCGACACGCAGCGCGGTCGGAAACGGTTGCATTTCTGCAAAGCGTCCCGGCCGACTGGCCTGGCTCGCTGGGCGGGCGACAAAAACGCGTGCTCGATGAACTGTTCGAGGCGAAAAAGCAGGGCGTCGAGCCGCTCGCACTCGAAAGCCTGCTGCATCACAGCGGCGCATCACGGGACACGATCAAGCGGCGGCGGCAGCGGGATCTGATTCGCCTGGAGTCTCGCCCGGTCCGCCTGGCCGATCTTCCCGACGCTGCTGCGGCCGCGCCGTTCGACATGAACGAAGATCAGCAGCAAGTTTTCGACGCGATGAAGCCCAAGCTCCAGGCCGACGAATTTTCCTGCACGCTGCTGTACGGCGTGACCGGCAGCGGCAAGACCGAAGTCTACATCCGCGCGATACTCGACGTAATTTCCGCAGGCCGACAGGCGCTGGTGATGGTGCCCGAGATCGCACTGGCAACCCATACGCTCCAGCGGCTGGTGCAGCGACTGCCTCGCGTGGCCGTGCTGCACAGCGGACTGACCGACGTCCAGCGAGCACACCATTATCGTCAGATTCACGAAGGCCACGCCGACGTGATCGTCGGGCCGAGAAGCGCAGTGTTCGCACCGGCCGGTCGGCTGGGGCTGATCGTCGTCGACGAAGAGCACGAGTCCAGTTACAAGCAGGACACCGCCCCTCGCTATCACGGGCGGGACGTGGCGATCAAGCGAGCGTCGATAGAGAAAATTCCGATCCTGCTCGGCTCGGCCACACCGTCGCTGGAATCGTACCACAACGCTCGCCAGGGCCGATACGACCTACTCCGCCTGGATAGCAGGGTGCGTGGCCTGTCCATGCCCACTCTGCAAATCGTCAACCTGCGGAAGGACATTCAGCCCGGGCGGATCGAACTGATCGGCAAGACGCTCACCAATCGCATCGCAGCCACGATCGACCGGGGCGAGCAGATCATCCTGCTGATGAACCGCCGCGGCTACGCAAGTTGCGTGTTCTGCCCGTCGTGCGACTGGCGATTCTCCTGCGACCACTGCACGCGGCTGATGGTGTTCCACCAGGCGACGCAACTGGCGATGTGCCACTACTGTCAGTACACATCGCCGCTGCCGGAACATTGCCCCGCCTGCGGAAAAAAACTTTTGTACTTCGGCTACGGCATCCAGCGAATCGAGAGCGAGCTGGCCCGCAAGTTCCCCGCCGTTCGCCTGGCGCGGATGGATAGCGACACGATGACCTCGCCAAAGCAGTTTCAGAAGGTCTTCGACGCATTCAGCGCGGGCGAGCTGGACTTGCTGCTCGGCACGCAGATGGTTGCCAAGGGGCTGGACTTTCCCCGCGTGTCGCTTGTGGGCGTGATCTCGGCCGACACGGCTTTGATGATCCCGGACTTTCGCTCGGCCGAGCGGACTTTCCAACTTATCGAGCAGGTCGCCGGGCGGGCCGGGCGGGCCGATCT
>SDBV01001608.1_pt1 | contig 34002 bp, 32 predicted proteins | sample 2277081 | NCBI WGS metagenome assembly SDBV01 (sample SAMN10402039, study PRJNA504765) | marine sediment metagenome | isolation source: marine sediment core GS10_PC15, 223 cmbsf | place: Arctic Ocean: Southern Knipovich Ridge | collected 2010 | reverse complement strand
CTTGATATATTGAAGATAACAATTGGTTTAATAGAGATAAAATTATAGCTAAAAAAACAGCCTACTTTTTGTCCACATGAGAGATAGAAGCAAAAAACAGCCTACTTTTTGTCCACTATACCCCTTTTTATAAAAATGTTGTCAATATTATTAATGTGCAACCAAATCGTTTATCCTGTCAAGAACAGACATTACCTCCAGAACATGGTTTCGTGAATTTTCAAGGGATATTTTCTCTTCTTCATTCAAGTCAAGTTCTATCACCTTCTCAATACCATTTTTCCCAAGTATAACAGGTACACCAAGATAGCAATCCTCAATGCCATACTCACCTTCAAGTTTGATACAAACAGGGAATACCCTGCGTTGGTCTTTAACAATTGCTTCAACCATTTGTGCTGCAGCCGCACCGGGTGCATACCATGCCGATGTACCCATCAACTTTACAAGTTCCCCTCCTCCGGATTTGGTACGGGCAATGATGGCATCCAGTTTATCTTTTTCAACCAGTTCCGTAACCGGAATACCTGCCACGGTTGTATATCTTGGCAGAGGCACCATTGTGTCGCCATGACCTCCCATGAGGATGGCCTGAATTTCTTTTGGAGAAATGTTTATTTCTTCAGCCAGAAATGCGCGGTATCTCGCGGTATCCAGGATACCTGCCATTCCGATTACTTTCATCCTTGATTTGGCGGATGTCATGTGCGCCTGGTAGGTCATTACATCCAGGGGATTGGATACTACAATAATGATAGCATCCGGAGAATGTTTGACAATATTTTCTGTTACTGACTTTACAATGCCCGCATTGGTTTCTATCAGATCATCACGTGACATTCCCGGTTTCCTTGGAAGTCCGGATGTGATAACAACTACCTCAGAACCGGCAGTGGCTTCGTAATCATTTGTTACACCTACTGTGTGCGAATCATACTGGTTGATTGGCGCTTTTTGCCAGATATCCAGTGATTTACCTTCTGCAACTCCCTCCTTTATATCCAGGACCACAATCTCGTTGGCTATTTCCCGGTAGGCCAAAACATCTGCACAGGTTGCTCCCACATTTCCTGCTCCTACTACTGTAACTTTCATAATAATTTTGTGCTTGTATTGAACATATAATTCCCAGAATATTTAGCTATTATCTAACTAAAATATCGTTATGCTAAGTTACATCACAAGGGTTAAAATCTTCTGTAATTAAAAGGATAATTCAGTTGGCATGAGTACTCTTTTCATAAACCAGAGGAAGATGAAAAAAACCAAGGGAAGTTCGGTATGCTTCAAATAAACTATAGTTATACTGATGGTATATTTTTGCAAGGGCAGCAAACATTTTTGCCTTGATCGCGAAGTTGTTTTCAAATATCTCAAGTATGTTAAGTTGAGGGAGAACGTACATCTCAGAAGTTTCGGAATAAACGATTGCATTGAGTAGCCTGGTGGTATTTTCGAGCATACAACTTTCACCCATTGAGTTCACCTCCTTCACCTTTGTTAATTCTTCCAAACCTTCCTGGTAATCAATAGTTAGGGAAATTACTCCCGATTTGATTATATAAAGGGCCCTGCTTGGATCTCCTCTGAAAAATACGGCTTCATTCTTTTTATAAGACCGCTCATGGAAGTAGGGTAGGAATAATAATAATTCGCTGTTTGTAAGTCCTTCAAAGATTTTTATCTGCCGGAAATAATCCAGAAGTTCAATTTCTTTGCGGCTAAATGTTTTTTTAAAAGGGTTAATCCGCATCGGTTACCAGTTTAATGCAAAGTACCTTATTTGTGTCAGGGGTTATTTTATATCGATTATCAATCCTATGGCCAACAATCCAGATAATTTCATTCCCTGATAATATTGTTAAAACCCTGCTTTTCAAGTTTACAGGAATTTTCTCATCAATCATAAAATCACTTACCTTTTTTTTGCCGGTCATGCCTAAGGGGATAAATGAATCCCCTTTAGCAACCGGTTTGATATGAAGAGGGAAAAGAAGCTTTTCCATATCGATATAAGCAGTATTTTTCTTTGCATTTTTGAGATCAACTGAATTTGGGTCCGTTATGATCTCAAATTTCAATTCAATTCCATTTATTACAAGTTTCTTCGTATTTTTCTCTATAAGCCTCGGAATTACAGGATCCTTGTTCTCGCTGATAATCAGTTCATTTCGGTCAACGTTTAGTGAATGAGTTGCTGAAATGAATATATTTCCTGGTTGATGAATGGCGTCCCAGATATTGATGCATTGTTTATAATTAAATCCAAATGTCCTGGCCACGTGGTAAATGGCCGGGGTTGGGAGTTCTACTTTCTTCAGGACATCAAATGAAATAAAAGTATCATTACCGTTTATTGAAACTGCCCTTTTGCGGAATTTTTTCAATTGGCTTTTAAACAGTTGTTTATTTTCTTGCAATCGCACTTTGGTAGCCTGGTATGTTTCCAGGTAACCTGGATTAATTTCCTTGATTACCGGTATTATATTATGTCTGATTTTATTTCGGGTGTATTTTGTATCTGTATTTGAGGTGTCTTCACGCCAGGCTATCTTATTAATTTGTGCATATTCAACGATATCATTTCGATTCGCGAATAGTAATGGCCGGATAATTTGGGTTTTCTTTGATTTCCAACCTGTCAGGCCTGATAACCCGGTTCCTTTTATCAGATTGAAAAGGACAGTTTCGTACTCATCATCTTTGTGATGTGCAATTGCAAGAGAATCGAATTTCCTTTGTTGCATTAGTTGGCTAAACCAATCATAGCGAAGCTCTCTGGCGGCCATCTGGACTGAAATACCATGTTTCCTTGAAATTTCTGATGTATTGAATGAATGGGAGTGAAAAATAAGATCATGCTTTTTTGCGAAATCCCTTACAAATATTTCATCCATATCACTAGCTTTCCCGCGTAGTTTAAAATTGCAGTGTGCGATTTCAAATTGGATTTCGGCCATCAGGAATAGTTGCGCCATTACCATCGAATCCACTCCACCACTTAGTCCTAGTAGCAAATAGCTTTCAGGGTTGATGTTCAAATTTTTTTTAATGTAAGAGGAAAAGGGATGAACCATCATTCAAAAATATCTTTTTTGTCTAATTTTGCATGATTATTGCTGATCAAAAATCAAAAATCAGATAGTTTGAAACACTTTAGCTTATATATCTTTCTGACAATTTTATTACTCCCTGGATTAAGGCACCCGGTTTATGGGCAAAAGAAGGTAAAATTGGAGAAAGCCGATCGGTTGGAGGGGGGGAAGCAAGATGGGAGGAGGTTTGACAGTTTTATTGGCAATGTTGTATTCTTTCATGAAGGAATTAATATTTATTGTGATTCCGCGGTATTTTTCAGAAAAGGTAACAACCTTGAAGCTTACGGAAATGTAATAATCGATAACAACGATTCGGTAGTTGTTACATCCGGACGATTGCTTTATGATGGTAATTCCAAAATTGCCAGGCTTCGCGAGAATGTGGTTTTTAAGAAACTTGGTGAAATGACCTTATACACCGATTTTCTTAATTACAATAGGGAGATCGAGCTTGCAACTTATTATGAAGGAGGTAAAATTGTTGACAGCACAAATGAATTAACCAGTTTGAAAGGGTATTATGAAGTCAGGCGTAACCTTGCTTCTTTTAAAACAGACGTGGTAGGAAATAATCCGGATTACGACCTGAAAACAGACACCCTGCAATATAATACCAACACCAAGATTATTTATTTTCGAGATACCACTTATCTGACCGATACTGATGGAAATATTTTTGTATACCAAAGAGGTATTTATGATACTCGAAAAGGACGTTCGGATTTCATAAAAGGCCATTTCGAATCAGAATCCTACTTTATATTCAGCGATAATTTGCGTTTTGATGATATCAGTGGAATTAACACCGCGAGGGGACACGTGAGAATGATTTCTAAAGAGAATGATTTGATTATACTTGGAGATAAAGCTGATTATTACAAAAAAGAAAAAGTTGTAAAAGTGTATGAAAATGCAATTGTAAAACTAGCAGGAAATGGCGGGGACACTTTATACATTTCTGCCGACACACTTGTCTCTATAGATGCCGATCAGGACAAAGACAAACGATTACTAGCCTATCACAACGTAAAAATTTATAAAAACGATTTACAGGGGGTAGCTGACTCGCTTGTATATTTTCAGATTGATTCAATGATTACATTTTATGTTAATCCGGTAATCTGGTCAGAAGAAAATCAAATGACCTCCGATACCATTTCGATCAGGATCGCCAACAATACGATATCCAGCCTGCATCTGATTTCAAAATCTTTTGTAATCTCGCAGGACACTCTGGGTAATTATAACCAGATTAAGGGCAGGTCGATGGATGCGATTTTTGCAGATGATGAACTGCGCACTGTTTATGTTCATGGCAATGGTGAGAGTATCTTTTTTATGCTGAAAGAAGATAATACCGGTATTATGGGAATGAATAAAATTCTGTGCAGCGATATGACAATTAATTTTAAGGATAGTGATATTTATGACGTTATATTTTATACCAATCCTGAGGGTTCATTCATACCCCCACATGAACTGAAAACCGAGGATAAGAAATTAAATGGGTTTAAGTGGTATGGAGAGATTAAACCAACTTTGTTGGAGGTGGTTCCCCATAAATATCTGGATGAAAAACGATTGAAAGAACTCAAAGCTAAATCAGAAATTGGAGTTGATGAATCTGCCCCGGAGGAATCAAAAACATCAGAAGAGAAAAAGGAAACTAATGATGTATCAGGTAATTAGCAATGAAATACGCATTTCATTAAATTTCGAAAATTTTCACATACTCTTTCGCATTTAATCATAAAATTACTACTTTTAGATGGGGTTCTTTGTCCTAAAAATTATGAAAGGAGTATTTTCGATCATTTGTTTATTTGCAATTGCTACTGTAAGCTATTCTCAAAGTTTGCAGGTAGTGGAGACAAAATATTCGCATAATGTTAAGATTGGGGATGAAATTCGGACGGTTATACGTTTAAAAAATTTGTCTGAAAACGCTGTTCACGTACTGGTAAGGAGGGAAGAAGCGCAGATTGGATCAAGCCAGAAAACTTATTTTTGCTGGGACGGCGATTGCGAGGAAAAATCAGTCGATCGAACATATATATCCCATATTATAGAACCCGGACAAATCCTGGAATCGTTTTCCAGTGTATTTGAAACCGGGCTTAATGAAACATCTTCAACGATCAAATATGTTTTTTATAACAGGGATGACCCATCTGATCTGGTTGAAGTACGGCTCACTTATTCTGTGAAGGAAAAAATAAGTAGTGGATTACTTTACAAGTCAAATGATATTCAGTTGAGTGATATTTATCCAAATCCTGTTACTGATATTGCGTATGTTGACTATCATATAACCAATGAAGATACTGAAGCTGAGATAGTTTTACACAATCTATTAGGTAGCCTGGTTGCTAAATTCGATTTGAATCCGGTTGAAAGAGAACTTAAAATAGATACAAACGAGTTGAAGCCTGGTGTATATTTCTATACCCTCTATGTTGATAAGGAAGGAAAGGTTACAAAAAAAATGCTTGTAAGAAGGTAACAAATAATCTTTCTGGTTCGTTATCCATCCAAATTTAATTATTGGTTAATTTGTGTCATCCGTGTATATTTGCACCCTTATGCATAAATTGGGGGTGAAATTAGTATTTTTAAGTGTTTTAATATTAGTATTTCTTGATTCGTGCAGTAAATTCAGAAAAATCCAGAAAAGCGAAGATTGGAAAGTAAAATATCAAGCTGCTTTGGAATACTATGAAGATGAAGATTATTATCGGGCGAGTGTATTGTTTGAGGAAATAATGCCACTCATTCGAGGTCAAGAGGAAGGGGAAATGGCTCAATTCTACTATGCTTACTGCAATTATTATCAAAAACAATATCAGTTAGCAGCGTATTACTTTAAATCATTTTATGAAACATATTCCAGAAGCCAATATGCTGAAGAGGCTGAATTTATGAATGCTTACTCACTTTATCTGGATTCACCTATTTACAACCTTGACCAGACAAGCACAAAAGAAGCGATTGAGGCGATGCAAGTTTTTATTAATAAGAATTATACAGGGAAATATTCAAATGAAGCCACGTCAATAATAAATGAAATGCAGTTAAAGCTGCAGATAAAAGGTTATAAAAATGCAAAGCAATATTACAAGATGGGGTATTACAAATCAGCGATAATTGCAATTGACAATTATGCAATTGATTTTCCCGATGCGATTTATAACCAGGAGCTTTCATTTTTAAAATTAAGGTCACAATATTTACTGGCCACTGCCAGTATTCCTTCCAAAAGAGAAGAAAGATTGAGAGAAGCTATTCAATTTTATCAGGATTTTCTCGAAGAATATCCTGAAAGTAGTTTTTCAAAGGAAGCGGACAGGTTATATGAAAATATTGTAACCGAGTTAAGTAAAATTGAAAAAAGTCAGTCTTTACAATAAAAAAAAAGAAATATATTAGCACTATGGCAATACAAGCATCCATTACAACCAGAGAATTAAACGATTTGGCAGCAAAAACAGGTAATATTTATAAGTCTGTTGTTGTTATCTCAAAAAGAGCACGTCAGATTTCAGCAAACCTGAAAGAAGAATTGAATTCTAAACTGGCAGAGTTTGCTTCTACGGTGGACAACCTGGAAGAAATATTCGAAAACAGGGAGCAAATTGAAATCAGTAAATTCTATGAAAGAATGCCGAAACCAACACGTACAGCTGCAGAAGAATTTATTGAAGATAAACTCTTTTACAGGGATAAGTTAGTTGAAGAACCGGAGTCTGAAGAAACTTTGTAATTCAAGTCCGTGCTCAACGGCAAAAAGATCTTACTCGGTGTTACCGGTGGCATTGCCGCTTATAAGGCAGCATACCTGATCCGGCTTTTTATAAAAGCAAAAGCCGAAGTACGTGTAATTATGACGCCTTCTGCCGGGGAGTTTATTTCCGCACTAACCCTTTCAACATTATCCAAAAACCCTGTATTTTCAGAATTTATCAATGAAAATAAAGGAGAATGGAACAACCATGTTGAGCTTGGTTTATGGGCTGATATATTCATTATTGCCCCTGCAACTGCTAATACAATTGCTAAAATGGCAAACGGGATAAGCGATAACATTTTACTTGCAACCTATCTTTCTGCCCGATGTCCTGTACTTGTTGCACCTGCTATGGATCTGGACATGTTTAAGCATGCAAGTACCGTTACAAATATCAACCTTTTAAGAGAGCACGGAGTAGGAATTATTGATGTTGCCTATGGGGAGTTAGCAAGCGGTCTTACTGGTAGTGGCCGTATGACAGAACCCGAAGATATATTTGAAAAGGTAAACGGGCTGCTTACAGGTAATAAACCATTATCAGGTAAAAATGTATTGGTTACAGCCGGCCCCACATATGAACAAATTGATCCGGTAAGGTTTATTGGCAACCATTCAAGCGGAAAAATGGGCGTGGCAATTGCACGGCAGTTAAAAAACCAGGGAGCCAATGTACATTTAATACTCGGACCCGTTGCCGCGGAGTACGAACTGGAAGGCCTTGAGGTAAATAATGTTATTTCTGCGGAAGAAATGTTTGAGGCTGCCATCAAAAATTTCCCGGGTTCAGACATTGCTGTTTTAGCAGCAGCAGTTGCAGATTATAAACCGAAAAATGTTCAATCTTCCAAAATCAAAAAGAAATCCAATTCAATTTCGATTGATTTGGTATCTACAAAAGACATTGCCGCCACATTGGGGAATTCTAAAAAAGAAGGACAATTGATTGTTGGTTTTGCGCTTGAAACGGATGATGAGGTTAAAAATGCGACCAAAAAGCTTCATAATAAGAATTTTGATATGATCGTATTGAATTCCCTGAAAGATGAGGGTGCAGGATTTGGATATGATACTAATAAGGTCTCTTTTCTTACAAGGGATAATAAACTCACTGAATTTGAGTTAAAGTCCAAAGAGGATGTTGCAAAGGATATTGTGGATGCTATTGTTGACATTCTTAGTAAATTTTAATATTGCAAATGCTTAGAAATTCAGTCTTATTTCTTTTATTTTTTCATGTTTCAAACCTGCTGGTAGCACAGGAATTGAATTGTAGCGTCATCGTAAATGCCGACCAGATATCAACTTCAGACCGTCAGGTATTTCGTGATATGGAAATTGCCTTTGCTCAATTCATGAATGGACGTAAATGGTCATCCGATGTTTTTCAAAATGAAGAGCGCATCAAATGCAACCTGAGTATTACTATCGATAGAATGCCATCTATTGGAAGTTTTCAGGCAACCGTACAGATACAATCGGCGAGGCCGGTGTTCAACTCCAATTATGAATCAATACTTCTGAATTTTGCTGACCGGGACTGGACTTTCCAATATGTGGAATCAATGCCCCTTGATTTCAATGAGAATTCTTTTACAAGCAACCTGACCTCAATGCTGGCATACTATGCCTACATCGTCCTTGGTTTGGACTATGACTCATTCGGGGAGCTCGATGGCTCAATCTACTATCAGGTTGCTCAAAATATTGTTACTAATGCGACCCAATCGGGCCGGCCCGGATGGAATTCTTTAGAAAGTCAACGAAACCGGTACTGGCTGGTTGAGAACCTGACTAATCTGAGGATGACCGAATTTAGAAGAGGATTTTACAAATACCATCGTGAAGCTCTTGACATTTACCAGGACGACTCAGAACTGGCCCAAAAAAATATTCTGGAAGTTTTAGTAGCGCTTCAGGAATTGAGGAGAATTGATCCTAATGCTGTAATCATCGTCTCATTTTTGGATGCCAAATCCGATGAACTGGTAAACATATTTAGTACCGGGAATATTCAAATGCGCCGGCAAGCGTACAATCTGCTTGTAGAAATAAGCCCGAGCAAACGGGAAAAATATGCAAAGATTATTGCCAATTAGTTACCGATTTTCCCGACACGACTTCCAATAAAGTTTTGATTAACCTAATATTGTATTCCCCTTGTATTTGGTTGGGGTGACTATGCTTGCAAGCCTTACCATAGAAAACTACGCACTAATAGAAAAGCTGGAGCTTCGGCCCTCCATTCATTTGAATATAATAACGGGTGAAACCGGTGCAGGCAAGTCGATTATTGTGGGTGCAGTAGGCCTTCTTTTAGGCAACCGGGCTGATAGTAAAGTATTGTCGGACCCCTCAAGGAAATGTATTATCGAAGGAACATTTGATATTACAGAATATAATCTGGCTCCATTTTTCGATTCCAATGACCTTGACTTTGCTAATATAATAATTGTTCGTAGAGAAATAGGGGTGTCCGGAAAATCCCGGGCATTTGTAAACGACACGCCGGTATTGCTTGATACTTTAAAAACTCTGGGAATCATGCTGATGGATATTCACTCCCAAAATGATACGCAACTACTGGGGTCTATCGGATATCAGCTACAACTAATTGATGATTTTGCCGGTTCAAGGCCAATTTTTGATGTATTTCAAAAAGAATATAATAAATACAAGGCCGCAAAAGCTCTATATGAAGAATTAAAAGAAGAAGAAATAGTAATTAGGAAAGAAGCGGATTACAATCATTTTTTGCTCGAAGAGCTGGTAAAAGCCGAATTAAAAACCGATGAACAACACAACCTGGAAGAAGATCTGAAAACACTGGAAAATGCAGAAGAAATCAAAGTGCAGATGAATGAAGCCATAGGTGCACTTTCGGAGGGTGAATATTCAACGCTGAACAGCTTATCTGCAATACAATTATCTCTACGTCAGCTGGCAAAATATTCAGATAAGTACCTCGAAATGAAGGACAGGATTGAAAGCGTACTAATCGAGGCCAGCGATATCAGCAGGGAACTCGAAAACTTAAACGAGGGAGTTGAATATGATCCTAAACGAATTACTGAAATACAGGACCGGTTGAGCACGTTGTATCATCTTCAGCAAAAGCACCAGGTAAATACAATTGCAGAGCTTTTGCAAATTCAAACCGATCTTGAGCGGAAATCAGAAAAATTTTATTCCCTGGATGATGAATTGAAAAAAGCAAAGGAAGGATTAGATAAATATTATGAATCAACTTTTTTCAAAGCCCAAAAATTAAGTGAAGAACGAAAGAAGCATTTTAAGTTATTCACTTCACAACTTGAGCGTATGCTGAAAGGTTTGGAAATTTCAAATGCCCGGGTTGATTTGACTCATGAAATAATCGAATTGTCTGCTACCGGTATTGACCGTGTGTCTATCCTGTTTAGCGCAAATAAAGGAGTTACTCCCCAACCACTTAAATTTGTAGCTTCAAGTGGCGAATTCAGCAGGTTTATGTTCTGTGTTAAATATTTATTAGCCGGTAAAACTTCTCTTCCTACAATTATTTTTGACGAAATAGACGCGGGGGTTTCCGGTGAGGTGGCATTAAAATTGGGAATAATGATGAAGGAAATGGCACAAAACCACCAGGTGCTTGCGATTAGCCATCTTCCTCAGATTGCCGCAAAGGCAGATAGACATTTTTTTGTTTTTAAGGATGAGGATCAGGCAAGATCAGTAAGTAAGATCCGGAAGCTTAGTGAAGATGAAAGAGTTGAAGAAATTGCCAAAATGATTGCCGGCAAGCAAATAACCAATTCAGCAATTTCGAGCGCGAAAGAATTGATGACACGCTAGCTCTGTTAGAATATTTCCATGCCATCCACCCATAAGCCACCTTTCCGGTTTTCACCTCATGAATATCGGTATTGCCCATTAAAGAGAATATGAATCCTTTAGGAATATATTTTTCCAATTGTGTACATGACTGACCGTAAGTGTCCGAAAATGACCACTATTTTTTATTAATGATCGGCATAAGTGATAGATATTCAACAAGATACGATTCTGGCACGTGTATTGGAAAACACTAATTGGTCAAAAACTCAAAATTTATTAGGACGATGAAAACAGTAAGAAAAATTTTAAATGGATTCAGCATCGGTCTTGCATCGGTTATGTTGATGTCCTCCGCCTCACTAGCCCTTGATAATACCAACAAGGCAATAAATGAAGATAGCTTAAGCACTACCGACATTGTAGATGATATACTCTTTGATGAAGATTGCGAATCTTGCGGATACATTACTATTTATGATACCGATGATAATCTGGTGTATGATGTATTGGTTCGCGATAAGGATAATATTAAAGACAAGGAATTAATAAAATTACTAAAAAAGAGTGATTACCTGATGGGTAATCGTATTTCAGACTACTATATAATTTCAAATTAACCAGTTATCCAATAATGTGATCCAAGGTGTCTCCCGATAGCTATCGGGAGCACCCTTTTTTTTTGTACATTGGCACAAAAATCAGGGTGGTTACAGCGAATACTAAAGTCAAATTTGCAGGGCTGATTTTGGGCCCGTTACTATTTTTTATCATTTTATTTTTTGCCGATACCTCGGCGCTGTCCATCGATGCCTGGAGGGTTATCGGGTTGGCATCGTGGATGGTAACCTGGTGGATTACTGAAGCAGTACCAATTCCCGTGACTGCATTGTTACCTCTTGTCATGTTCCCCCTTCTTGGGGTTTTTTCAATAAAAGAGTCGACTGCACCCTATGCAAGCCCGATAATATTTCTCTTCATGGGTGGATTTCTTATTGCACTCGGACTTGAAAAACATGGATTACACAAGCGAATAGCATTAAACCTGATAAGACTTACAGGTACCCATGCCAATGGAATTATCATGGGTTTCATGATGGCCACTGCTTTTTTGAGTATGTGGATAAGCAATACTGCTACAACGGTTATGATGCTTCCTATTGCCATGTCGGTAATTGAATTGATTACAGGAGGAAAGGATAAGAATTTGTCAGAAGGGGAGAAAAAGGGTTATCATTTGTTTGCACTTGGGCTATTGTTAAGTATTGCATATTCGGCAAATATTGGAGGGACCGCAACTATTATAGGTACTCCTCCAAATGTTGTGCTCATAGGATATCTGGATGAGATTGTTCATTATAGTATGGATTTTAGCAGGTGGTTCCTGATAGGTTTTCCAATAAGTTTTGGATTACTCGCGGTAACTTATTTACTTCTCACAAGAGTACTGTTTCCTAACAAACTTGGTAAAATCGATGGAGCAGACAAAGTAATAAAAGACCAGATACAAATGCTTGGTTCTATGAGCCGGGAGGAGAGAATGGTTGCGATTGTTTTTTTTCTTACAGCATCCGGGTGGATTTTTAAGAAATATATCAATGAATTGATTGGGGCCGACCTGCTAAGTGATACTTTGATTGCAATGTCTGGTGGTATTCTCATGTTTCTGATCCCTGTGGATCTGAAGAGTGGTAAATTTTTGATGCGATGGGAAGATACCATGCGTATGCCCTGGGGGATATTGATACTTTTCGGAGGTGGACTTACCCTTGCAAAAGGCATGGAAATCACCGGCCTTATTCAATTAATAGGGAACTCCATTTCTGATAACGATCAGATGGCCATCTGGTTATTGATTGTTTTACTTATCACCACAATGCTGTTTATGACCGAATTGATGAGCAATGTTGCTCTAACGACAATATTTATTCCCGTAGTAATAGGGATCGCTCATGGTTTTGATTTAAACCCGGTACTGGTAACTATCCCGGTTACAATTGCTGCCAGTTGTGCCTTTATGATGCCCATTTCCACACCGCCAAATGCAATCGTATTCGCGAGTGGAAGAATTAAAATGATGGATATGATGAGAGCAGGATTTATTCTGAATATTGTAAGCATAATCCTGCTTGTTGCCGCTACGTTTACAATTATCGAGTGGGTTTTTAAATAATAAGGAGAGATTACTTCCGTATTTAATAGTTACGAAAGCAATCCCAACCTGTGGACACTGTAATTCTGATCAGGATTCCGGATTCCGCTCTTTATCACGCTTTTCTTCAATGATATAGGAAATACCCAGGCCTGCCCCCCCAAAAATGAAGAGCATGGAAAAATAGGCCACCTCCTCCATACGAAAGTTCATATCAAGGAAATACCCTATAAACAAGCCAATCCCCGCACCAATAAAGAGTAACGAAAATCGCAAAGGCCAAAAGGCAGTGTTTCTCCTTACGACCATATCACCGGGATTAATACCCTTATCGATCATTGCCATCTTTTCATCATTGGAATATTTTCTCATAAAAACAAGTGCAACTAATCCACTTACTGAAAATATTATTAGCCATACGATTGCTAAAGTTCCTTCATGCATAATTATATAAATTTTAGTTCGTTTGCCCTTTTGACGCCACGTTTCAAAAATGGGTTACATGTTTCTTAAATAATATATTTTTCGCTAATGCTATTTATTGTAACTTATGTTAATAAAAGGGCGTCAAAGGATTCGTGGGCAATACATATTCTGATCAGGAAATAATTAAAAAAGTTTTAAAAGGTGAGCAGAGGGAATACAATTTTCTGATCGACCGGTATAAGCAGTTAGTGTATACCATCACATATAGGATATTAAAAAATGAGGAAGATGCAGAAGAAGCAGCCCAGGACACTTTTATTAAAGGTTATCAGTCGCTTTCAAAGTTTAGTGGCAAGTCAAAATATTCGACCTGGCTTTACCGTATTGCTTTCAACACATCGATAAGCTATAAGAGAAAAAGAAGAATTGAAATATCAGGACTGGAAGGTCATGAAAATTTGATTCCCTCCGGTAAAAGTACTTCGGAGGGACTGGAAATCGAGGATCAAAAAAAATATATTGAAATGGCGATGGGGTTGTTAAGCCCCATAGATGCAACGGTTATTACACTATTTTATCTTAAGGAACTCAACGTGGGAGAGATTTCAAAAATTACGGGCCTTACAAATAGTGCGATAAAAGTTAAATTGTTCAGATCCCGAAAGAAGATGGCGGAGGATTTGAAAAACAGGTTGGCTTTGGAGCCTTCAACTATATTATAGATTATTATATTTACAATTATGATATCTGAAAAAGATTTATTGGAATTGATAGATGGTAATATTTCAGGGCATGAAGCTCACGTATTGCTAAATAAAATAAATGGTGATACGAATTTAAAAGCCCAATATCAATCATTATTGGAAATTCATAGTATGCTTGAAAAACAGCCTCCTCTTAATCCTTCTGTATCCTTCAATCGAAATGTTATGGAAAACCTGGCTAAAGATATTGAGGTTGCGACAGCTAGTAATTTCTGGAAAAAGAATATGTTTTTTGCGCTTGCTATCGTTTTAATAGTGTTTATAACCGCGAGTATTCTATTGTCAAATTATTCTTTAGGAAATGTACTGCCTCTTGAAAATGGAAGGGAAATTACAATTCAGGAAAAAACCTTTTACTTTGATCCTGGAAAAGTATTTGACCAGAATATTTTCTTCAAGGGTCTGATATATCTGAATGCATTTTTAGGTCTCTTTCTACTTGAAAAGGCAGTCTTTAGACCCTTTTTTAATCAAAGGAAAAGGCATCTGTCTTTATAGATTTCAGATAAAACGGCTGAGTATATTTTCAACCTGTCTTAAGTAACCTCCCCCAAAAAGATTAACATGGACAAGCAGGGGATATAAATTGTAGATGTCATGCCGGACTTCAAAACCGGGAGTGAGTGGCCATGCGGAATTATAAGCAGTATAGAATTTATTATCAAATCCTCCAAACAAACGGGTGAATGCAATTTCAATCTCACGGTTGCCATAGTAAACTGCCGGATCAATTAATGCAGGTTGTCCTTTATCGTCGGTCATTAGGTTTCCACTCCATAGGTCCCCGTGCAAAAGTGACGGCGGTTCGCTGGTAAGTATTTCAGGAAAGCGTTTATAAAGCTGATGGAAAGACTGAACATGAGTATTTGAAATTTTCCCCGTTTCAATGGCTTTCCTGATCTGGACTTCCAGACGGCTTTCAATAAAGAAGTCAATCCAGTTTTCAGCGAATGAGTTCACCTGTGGAAGAGACCCTATGTAATTATCGTGATCCAGGCCATAACTTTCATTGGCTTGCTGATGGAGAGCGGCCAGTTGTTCCCCGAGTTTTTCCCAGTAATCATTAGTTCTTGCACTGTTTTCGATCCACTCCATTATAATATACGATTGATTTTCAGAATGACCGGCATGGATTGGGATGGGGATTCGGATTACATTTTTTGACTCCAATAGTGATAATCCTTTCATTTCTTTTTCAAACATTCCCGGGAAATTGTCGGTGTTGTTCCACTTGATAAAATAGGTTCCGGCATTTGTTCCCAGTTTTCCTGCACTGTTTATACACCCTCCGGAAGAATACTTGAAATTCAGGAACTCAACGTTTTGGCCTGTTATTCGTGTCAAATCTTTGAGAATAGAAAATTTTAAAGACCCAGGTATCATTCGTTGGTTAGCAGCTAATTCATAAAAAAAGGTTGCAAATTATATTGTGAACTCAAAGTTCCAATATTGAAATTTACAACCTTTTGTACCTGTTATCAATCAATACTAGTTGCTTGCAAAGACTGTGCTTGTTCCTACAAGTTGGATAAATTCATGCCTGTAGCCATTCAAATCCTTGCCGAGGGCCGATTTTGCCAATATGGTTACATCATTTAAATCGTATTTTCCAATATATTCGCTATCCCTCAGGATCATCCCAAATGCAGCTACCGCCGTTGCCCACCTTAGATTATTAGATGTATCTTCCAGATCGCTGGTTCCCATTTTAACAATAGTAGTGAGGAGGTTACTGCTATTTTCATCAGGTTGCTTATATCGTAACTTCACTGTAGCCATTTCACCGCCAAAATTCTTTTTGGTATTTTTTTTCTGATATTTCAGGGGATCTATACTACCTGCATCACCTCCATCGGTGCCTGTCGGAACGATCTCATACAATGCTGTTACCGAATGGCCTGCTCCCAGATCACCTGCATCCTTTTTATCGTTATTAAAATCTTCATCCTGTAAAACCCTGTTTTCATAACCTATCAGCCGGTAAGATTTTACATATTTTGGGTTAAATTCAATTTGAATTTTAACGTCCTTGGCAATTGTGAACAATGTTCCGCCAAATTCTTTTTTGAGCACTTTTTCGGCTTCTTTCATGGTGTCGATGTATGCGTAATTGCCATTTCCTTTATCTGCGAGTATTTCCATCTTTGAGTCTTTGTAATTACCCATTCCAAATCCTAAAACAGTAAGGAATACACCTTTTTCTTTTTTTTCTTCGATCAGACGTTCCATTGCTGCATCACTGGATTCGCCTATATTGAAATCACCATCTGTGGCCAGGATCACACGGTTGTTTCCTCCCTCAATGTAATTTTCTGCAGCTATATTGTATGCTAATCTTATACCTGCACCTCCTGCAGTACTGCCACCGGCATTCAGACGGTCAAGCGTGTTATTAATTGTTGTTTTTTGATCTCCGGACGTGGAAGGGAGTACGACACCCGCTGCACCTGCATAAACCACAATGGCTACACGGTCTTCAGGCCGAAGCTCACCGACGAGCATTTTGAAAGCAGATTTCAATAGTGGTAATTTATTAAATTGATTCATGGACCCCGAAACATCGAGCAGGAATACCAGATTGGAAGGAGGCAATTCTTCCTTAGGGATTCTCCTACCCTGAAGACCTACCATCATCAATTTATTCGTTTTGTTCCAGGGGCTTTGAGCTACTTCCCAATGAACAGCAAAAGGTTGGTCGTCTGAAGGCCCGCTGTAGTCATAGCTGAAATAGTTTATCATTTCTTCTATCCTGACAGCATCTTTAGGCGGTCGTTGTCCATTATTCAAATACCTTCGGATGTTACTGTAAGATGCTACATCAACATCAATAGAAAATGTCGATAAAGGCTTGTTTAATGGATTATGAAAAATATTCTCATGGATAGTGGAATAGCTTTCAGTATTCCAATTCTGATAACTATCAGCATCCCGGCCAGGGGTGCTGTAAGCTCCATAACCCATGATACTACTCTTTTTTACCCTATGGTCATAACCAGGAGCTATCGCCATTTTCAAGTCGGTAATCTCATCTGCTTCTTTCAAAACCTTTTCTTCCATTTCAACTTCCAGCCAGGTTTGACCAGAAAACGATACTTTTTTGGTTAAATACCCATTCTTCGTAAAAATCAGGACTCCACTAGTGGGGGTGCTGATTTCAAATTCACCATTAATATTGGTTTTTGTCCAAACGTTGCTTCCTTTCAGGTTTACATTTACGTCAGCAATTGGATTTTTACTGAAACTTGAAGTTACAATACCCTGAACTTTTAGTTTTGGCGTTGTATTTGCGAGTGATATTGCAAGTACAACTAATAAAATCATTGTCTTTTTCATGTTATTTTTATTTGATTCATAACAAGGATGCGCTCGTATTATGATTTCCATAAATAAATTTTGTATTTTTTTAAATTGAGGTTATAAACCCGGGAATGCAGATAAATTTTGAAAAGTATAGTGATGAAGAATTAATGAACAAGTATCTGTCCATGAAGGACATCAGGTATTTTTCTGCGCTATTCATACGATACAATCATTTGATATTTGGTGTGTGCATGAAATACTTAAAACATACTGAAGATTGCAGGGATATGGTAATGGAACTATATGAGAAAGTTTTGGAGGATTTACAAAAACATGCAGTTGATAACTTCAGAAGCTGGATTTACGTGACAGCCCGTAATCAGTGTTTAATGAAAATAAGGAAGCAAAAAAGGCACGGGATTACTCAGGATGAATATATTTTGTCAAATGTTGTGGATTCTGCTGCAGATTGGCATCCTGATAGTAGTGAACCCAATGAACTTATGATCAAATATCTCGAACTTTGTATTGAAAAACTGACGGATGACCAAAGAGAATGTGTTGAGCAATTCTATTTTAAAAAAAATAGTTATGCAGAAATATCCACAGCATTCGAACTGGACATTAAAACAGTGAAAAGCTATATCCAGAATGGTAAAAGAAATTTAAAAAATTGTATTGATCAAAAAATAGTAAAAACCGGATGAGAATTTCCAGGGAAGACATATTAAACTATTTGAATAGAAAACTTTCTGAAAAGGACCGGTATGAATTTGAAAAATCAATGCTGGAGGACCCATTCCTGAATGACGCGGTTGAAGGTTTACAAAGTATGGAAGATCCTGAGGCAATCGGTTCCATCCTGGACCAGTTAGACCTTGAGGTTAGTACAAGAGTTGAAAAACATCCTCCTTCAAGTAGTTTAAGGTGGATTGCAGGTGTAGCTGCGGTTTTAGTTGTTGTCATCACTTCTGTACTCATATTGTATTTCCCGTTAAATCCTCAAAAGGAGCATTTATCATTGAATCAAATACCGGAAATACAAGTACCTGAAAAAGATATTCCATCTGTAACTGATTCAGAGGATGAAGGAATAGCGGAAGAATCAACGGTAGCAAAGGAAGTAGTTGAAACTCCCCAAGAGGCAACATCCGAACCAGGGGAAAAACTAAGCGAAGCTAATGTCCAGGCTGATTCAGAGAAGGACACGGACGAGACAGTTGAAATCATTGCCGCCCGGGAGCAATTGGAAGAACAAGTAGGAGTAGAGCAATTGGGAGAACAAGCAGCAGTGCAGTTAATGGATGAAGCTGATGATGAAATAATAGTGTTTGAAGATGTAAAAGACATTGAAGGCGTAAAAGAAGAAGAAAATATTGAAAATAAAAGAGGAGCAGGCGAACCAATGCTAGCAGTGGTAAGAGAAGAGATTAATCGATATAAATCAAAGTCAAATATAATAAGTAAACTTCAACCTGAAAAACTCAACGGACTTGTTACCGGTCCACGGGGTCTAGCTCTCCCAGGTGTAAATGTTATTGCACCGGATCGTGGTGATGGTGCGATAACAAATGACGCCGGGGAATTTCAATTTAATAATTATATCATCGGATTGAACTTACTATTTACCAAAACGGGATATCTTGATAAAAAAATAACTCTGGCCGAACCATTTAAAGATATTTCATTGGACGAAGCAACCGAAACAGCCAACTATGACGTTGTAAGCAACGTGGAAATCTATTTTGATCAAATACCAGCGCCGCACATTGGCAGGGAACGATACCTGGTTTATTTGAACGGACAGATTGAATTGATCAATGATGAATTGAATAGAAAAGATATTGTTCCAACCGTTGTTGAAATGCAGCTCAACGAGCTTGGCGAAATTATCAACCTGAAAATAATATCAGATAATAATACGGAACTTGCTGAGCGCACATTAAAAATGGTCCAGGAGGGTTCAGGATGGCTTCCTGCCATTCTGGATGGCCGTAGTATTGATGCCAGGATACACATCCAGGTTATTTACAGGGGTAACAGGGGTAAGTAGAATTCAAAAGGGAGAAAATTTATATACTTACAAACTTTTGAATTTCTGAACCTTTAAATCATGAATTCATGAAAAAAGTTTTCCTCGGAATTATTTTGGTGCTCGCTGCTATTGCACTGGGTTTCTATTTTCTCGTTTATCCACAGTTCGTAATTATATCGGGATACACTGCAAAAAATATGTGTTCGGGCATATTCGTTGCAGGTATTGATGAAAATAAAATACTAAGTGAAGATCTGGGGTTCGACCCGCTTCATCTGGCGACCATACATGTAGATTATGAAAAAAAGAGAGTTACCGCATCAGTTTATGGGATGCAGAAAAAAGTGGCTGTTTATAGGGACCGTTTAGGTTGTGCCCTCGTAAATGATATTCCGGAGGTACAAGCCTACCATTATACTGGCAACTGGAACGAAATGAAATATGATTCCCTCAATAACTGGTTTGATTATATCGATACGGTAGAAGTCCTGGACCATCAAAAGCAGCAAAACCTCGCAAAGGTGGTGAACGATGCATTTGTTGAAAATGATCCGGAGCTTTCTAAAAAGAATACCCGGGCTGTTGTAGTTCTTTACAAAGGCCAGTTGGTGTCTGAGCAATATGCTGAAGGATTTGATAAGGATTCGAGGCTGTTGGGTTGGTCTATGACCAAAAGCCTGACCTCTGCTATTATTGGCCGTTTGGTTGGAGATGGCAACCTGGTAATAGACAAACCCATGCCAATTGAAGAATGGGAGGGAGACAACAGGGGAATAATAACCTGGAGAAGTTTGTTGCACATGAATAGCGGATTGCAATGGGAGGAAGATTATAGCAAAGTATCGAAAGCGGTACTCATGCTTTTTGATAGCGATGATATAGGGAAATATGCAGAATCTGTTCCTTTTGAAAAGGCGCCTTTGAAAGATTGGAAGTACTCATCGGGAACATCCAATATATTGGCAAGAGAGATGAGATCATTTTTCCCTAATCATGAACAATATGTCCGGTATCCCTATGAGACCATTTTTGAAAGAATTGGAATGTACAGCATGATTATTGAAACGGATGCCACAGGGTACTTTATAGGGTCTTCTTTTTCCTATGCTTCTGCAAGGGACTGGGCGAAATTTGGACAGCTATTTCTACAAAAAGGGAAATGGGCAGGTGAAGAGATTATTCCCCAAAGTTGGGTTGATTTTGTTCAGCAACCAGCACCTAATTCAGCAGATGATTACGGTGCACATTTCTGGCTTAACAAGGGTCGAAATTTGAAGGATGTTCCCGAAGATGCTTACCTGATGGATGGATTCCATGGTCAGCGGGTATTTATTATACCATCAAAAGAAATTGTGATCGTAAGGCTGGGATTAACTTACAATTCAGACGATTTTGATTTCAATGAATGGGTATCAGCAATAATTGGTGTTATCGAATAGGATCAGTTGGGATTATAAAATTTTTTCCCTGATTACTTTCACATAGCTCCGGCTGATAGGAAATATTTTGCCGTTTTTCATTTTTGCAATCATGCCACCGTTGAAATGCTTTTCAATTTCTGAAAGTTGATTCTGATTGATGATTGTTGACCTGTGTATTCGAAAAAAGAGGTCCGGATCAAGTTTCGATTCCAATTTGGAGATCCCTTTTGAACTTACGTATTGTTCCTTGTCAGTACTTATAACAGTATAATCACCAGAAGCTTCCAGGTATACAATATCACTTGCGTTTATCCTGAAATATTTATCAGATTTTTGTACAAAAATAGTTTCTGAATATTTTTTTGAAGATCGATTTGAAATTTCTTCCAGTAATTTTTCGATGTCCGGCGATTTTGATGTTGGCGCTAATACCCTGCTGATGGACTCGTTGAACCTGGTTTTATCAATTGGTTTTAACAGATAATCTACCGCATTCTTTTCAAAAGCTTTTACCGCGTATTTGTCATAAGCCGTTGTAAAAATAATTTTTGGCTTGTATGAAATGGCTTCGAGTACTTCAAACCCATTTATAGAGGGCATATGCACATCAAGAAAGATGATATCAGGTTTTTCTTCTTCAATCTTTTGAATAGCTTCCATCCCGTTCTTGCATGTGGCAACGATGTTAACCTGATTAAAATCATCCAGGTATTCTATCAGGAGATCCCGTGCAAGTTTTTCATCATCGATAATTATGCATGTATTATTCATTTATAATGGAATTTTAAATATTACTTTAAATCCGTATTTGTCAGCTTCGAGTTTCAGTTTTGATTCTTCACCGTACATTTTTCTCAATCGCTGGTCTGACACTGATAATCCTACCCCACTTCCATTCTCATCCATTCCTTTATTAGCATTAATACCCATACCATCATCTGCCACTTCGAAATGTACATATGCTCCATTTATTTGGATCGTTATGGTGATAGTACCTCCTTCATCTTTTGGGCTGATACCATGTTTAACAGAATTTTCAACAATTGGTTGTAATACCATTGAAGGCACTTTTATATTCATACATTCTTTATCCACATTTTGAACAAATTGTAATCGGTCTCCAAACCTAACTTTCTGAATATTGAGATAATTCTCTGTAAACTTCAGTTCTTCGGAAAGAAGAACCTGCTGATCATCGTAGGAATCCAGTGCATATCGAAAAATTTCAGAAAGACGATTGATCATCTCTCTTGCTTTTTCTTTGTTCTGGCCAATCAGGACCGAAATGGAGTTTAAAGTATTAAACAAAAAGTGAGGATTGATCTGGGATTTCAGCAAAGAAAGTTCCATCTCCTGGTTTTGGAGGGCTAGTTGTGATTTTTCACGTTCTTTAATTTTAAATTGTTCCGTGTAATCTATAATATGGAATACAAAAACTGAGGTAAAGTACTGATAATATAGCTGAAACACATCCCTGCCGAGGAACTCAAACATAAATTCTTTATATTCTTCAAAAGTCCTGAAATTGTCCAGGTAGTATTCGAAATAATAATAGACCGTCCCCATTAAAAAGTACCAAATAGTCAGGCCAAACATATGACTTATGATGAGTATGGGTATTTTGAACTTACTAGCTAACTTGCACCACCACCAAATGATGTGAATAAATAGGCACAAAATAAGGTACAACGATATTCCATTGTAGATTGTTGAAATATATGGACTGATAGTGAAATAACTGACAGCAATAGCAAGACTAAAACTGAACGCAAACCAGGCACAGAGCAGCAGGTAGGCTTTTCGCCATACTTTATTGTTCAAATAGTCGAATATTCCAAACAGCATATGGAAGAAATTTTCACAGGAAAGTATAAATTTAGATTAAATTTACTTTTTCCATCAGGTTTACTCCCTGTTTTGTGTCATAATTTGTTTAATTAGTATAAATCTTTGAGAGGAATTTGAAAATAAATTGTAAAAATTTAGCATTTAAAATCGTTCTTGTAATAACCACATGGTTATTCAGTTTTCAAAATATCTACGCGCAAAATATTACAATCTCAGGCCGGATAGTGGATGCTGAAGATGGTGAATCGCTTCCTTTTGCTTCAATTGGTATCAAAGGCGCATCTTTCGGTGTTATTACCAACACATTAGGTGAGTTTGATTTTCATATAAGTACTACGGGACATTCAGGGATTTTGGTCGTCAGAATGTTGGGTTATATGGATTTTGAACAGGACATTTCTCAACTTAATTATAAAGAACCGGTTTTAATTAGAATGTTTAAAAAGGCAATCAAATTAAAAGAGGTGGTGATCTTGGATTCACTTACGGGTGGTGATATATTCCGGATCGCTTTAGCGAGAATAAAAGAGAATTACCCTTCGGACCCTTATTCACTTCAGGGATTCTATCGTGATTTGAAAAAGGTTGATGACGAATACGTTTCATTGCTCGAAGCTGCATTTAATATTTACGACAAGGATTACACGGCTCCTCGTAACCCCACAAAATTAAGGGAGCGGGTTGGATTAATTGAAGTACGAAAAAGCCTTGATTACGAGTATGTTTATCGAAAATATTTTGATCAATATAATCAATTAGAAGAATTACTTCTTCAAAACAATGTGAAATACAGAAGCTTCTCATCCGAACCTTTATTTTTTGACAATATGGTTAGAAAGGACATTGTAAGTATGGGACAGCACACGCTGTTTGAGGTCACTCTGCAGGGGGATAATGATTACCTTTTGGTAATGTATATTGATGTGGACTCCTATGGTATCCAGAAACTTGTCTATCACTATGGAGACATGAGCAATCCATTGGAAGAGGTAAACCGGTCTGGAAACCGCGTTGAGAAAATAATGCGTATCGAAAAAACAATTGAATTCACTGAATTTAAGGGGAGACTTTACATGAAATATATGAAGGTAAACACTATTAATAATTGGTATAGGAAAGATTCTAATGAGAAATTGGCACAAACCAGACTGGAACAGATGCTTGTAATAAATAATATTGATATAGAAAACCCTGAATGGATCAGTAGTAGCAAAAAGATGAAGAAATATGGACTTCAATATCAGGACCTTCCTTATAATAAGATATTCTGGGATAATTATAATGTACTGAAGGATACCCCATTAGATAAACAAATTGTTAAAGACCTGGAAAAATACGAGTCTTTAAACGAACAATTCCAATATTGACGCTTCTCTTTGTCGGTGAATCTGACACCTAAACGGTAGATATTGCATTTCAACGATACTGCCTTTATCCGTGTAACTGATTGCCTTACATTTGAAACAGATTAACAAGCCAACTATAAGAATTCCTCTGGGCGATAGTGAAAAAACCCTATCAGTTCAGGGGAATTCGTTTTTAGGGGTTTTTCCAAAATAGAGGTTTATCACTACCTCAAATCTTACGATCAGATGATGTTAAACTTGTTGGCCATAGCCAAAGAAGGATTACTTGTCGGACCCGTCTGGTTCAAACTCTCATTATTCACTGATAAGATTTCCCCGGTAACTGAATAGAGACAGCCGGAATTCAGGGATGTTAGCGGGTTAATCAGTTGAAAGACGTGTTTGATGCTATAAAGCTTCTCGTATTTTTCTATAAACTCAATATTAATGCGGTCAAGTCCTGTCCTTATCAAAGAAGCTATGTTTTCATTTTCTAATCTACCTTTCAGATTCCAGGTAATGCAAATATTACCTTCTCCGGGATTACAAAATTCGATATCTCCCTTCCGCATAGGATCGGAAAAATCAGTAAAGAGATTTTGAAGATAGTGGTAGAATCGGAAATGTCCCAGGGACCTTTTTAGTTGGTGAGAGTTTTTTTGATACCAGCATACATAGACTGACTTACCGTCCGTTTTCTTATGTGAGGTGCGTACGTTAATTTGAAAAATCATAGCTAAAAAATCTATTAAGCCAATTCAACGGTTAAGATGGACTGTAATTTGTTTTATTCAAAAATGATTTGTGGCTCAATCACATTTACTATTGGCAATTTGCATTGGATAGCAGGAGCAGGATCAATATTTTAGTAATAAACAATAGTCATTTTCCTTTCTTATTGCAAAAGTTGCAGAAATCCGTATAATTAAGTACATTCATTTGCGATTTTCGCAAATAATATTAAAGATAAACTTTATAAATGGCTGCCTATCAGGACATTCAAATATCATTTTTGGATATTATCAAAAAAAGTATTCCGGCAAGCATGTCGCTGGCAGATGAAATATCTGAAATCCTTACTATTAGTAAGGACAGTGCATACCGAAGATTAAGGGGTGAAACAACCCTGAGTCTGAATGAAATTCAGAAACTCAGTACACGATTTGGTGTTTCGATAGATACCTTGTTGAACACACACAATGACTCTGTTACCTTTCAATATCGATCGATTGACAACGAAACTTATACGTTTGAGGATTATCTGAGTTCTATTCTGGATAACCTCCGTACAATTAACAAATTTGAAATTGCACAAATGATTTACCTGGCGAAGGATGTGCCATTGTTTCATCATTTTCAATTTCCAAAGTTGAGTGATTTTAAATGTTTTTTTTGGTTGAAAACAATTCTTAATCATCCTAAATATGCAGATTATTCGTACGCACCGGGCAAAGTTCCGGAGGAAAATATAAACATTGGATTGCGGATTTGGGATGAGTATATCAAAACTCCCAGCCTTGAAGTATGGAGTTTTGAAACTATCAATATTACGTTGCGTCAAATTGAGTTTTATTATGATTGCGGCCTTTATGAAAATACTGAAGATGCTTTGACCCTTGTGGACGAAGTAGAAAAGCTGGTACGACATGTCAAAGCTCAAGCATCTGTCGGACAAAAATTTAATTACGGAGAGGTAGTAAAAGCTGAAAATGATAATGGAAATGGAAATGGGAATTTTCAGATGTATAGCAATGAGGTAAGTATTGCAGATACTACAATATTTTTTAAGATGGGTGAAACCAAAATTACATATTTGATACATAATAATTTAAATATCCTAACGACCACAAATAAGAATTTTTGCGAAGGAACCGATCGTTTTATTCAAAACATATTGCGTAAATCCAGCCTTATTAGTAGTTCCTCACAAAAAGAAAGGAACAAGTTTTTCAACAGACTTTTAAAAAAGGTTGAAAGGCTTCGATCAAATTTAAATTCGTAAAAGGACTAATAATCATATCTTTTTTTCCACCAGATTTTTAGCCGTTTACGCATTTCTTCCTCCCTGGGATTGTCGCCAGGTTCAAATAATTTTTTGCCCGAGATTTTATCCGGCAGAAATTCCATATTCACGAAATTCCCTTCTTGTTGGTGGGCATACTGGTAACCCTTTCCATAATTGAGTTCTTTCATAAGCTTTGTAGGGGCATTACGTAACGACAATGGAATGGGTAGATCTCCTGTTTCTCTAACAAGTGCCTGGGCATCTTTAATAGCAGTATAACTGGCATTACTTTTCGGCGAACATGCCAGGTAAATAGCACATTGTGATAATATAATTCTTGCTTCCGGGTAGCCAATTATATTTACAGCCTGAAAGCAATTGTTTGCTATAACCAGAGCAGTTGGATTGGCATTCCCGATATCCTCTGAGGCAAGTATTAGCATTCTCCGGGCGATAAATTTGATGTCTTCGCCTCCTTCAACCATCCTTGCCAGATAATAAACAGCGGCATTAGGGTCGCTCCCGCGTATTGATTTAATGAATGCAGAAACAATATCATAGTGTTGTTCCCCGGATTTATCATAAACTGATATTCGCTGTTGGGCAATCTTCATCACCGCCTCATCTGTTACTACAATAGGGTCCTCTTCAATGGAGTCGTGGAGCAATTCGATCAGGTTGAGAAGTTTACGGGCATCACCGCCGGATAGGTTCAACAGGGCTTTGTGCTCCCGAATGTCAAACTTTCTATCTTTGAGATCCTTATCAGAGGCAAGTGCTTTTTCCATTAGAGAAAGTAATTCTTTTTCTCCGAATGGCTTTAGTACATAAACCTGGCATCGGCTGATCAATGCAGGATTTACTTCAAAAGATGGATTTTCTGTGGTAGCTCCAATTAGTGTTATAATGCCTTTTTCCACAGCATTCAGGAGCGCATCTTGTTGCGATTTATTAAACCTGTGGATTTCATCTATAAATAGTATTACATTGGATTGCCGTTTTGCTTTTGCAATTACATCACGCACATCTTTTACTCCGGCACTCACAGCAGAAATAACATAGAAAGGTACTTTTATCTGATTGGCAATGATATTTGCGATTGTAGTCTTTCCTGTACCTGGAGGGCCCCAGAGTATCATTGAAGGTATGCTTCCTGATTGAATTGATTTACGTAAAATACCTCCTTTCCCTGTCAAATGCTCCTGTCCGATCAGGTCATCCAATTGGTAAGGTCGCATTCTTTCTGCAAGAGGGATTTTTCCGGATAGCATATTATTCACTATGAAACCTAAAATTAATCATGTCATGATTAAAATTATTGATCATATTACAACTTCTTTTTTTTATGATCTCGAAAAACATAAAGGTTCACGGTGTCCTGCTATTTGTGGGCCTGATCTATGGAGCAACTTATAGTATCACAAAGGTCGCTATGCCTGAATATATCGGGCCATACGGGTTTATTTTTATTCGGGTAATCATTGCAACTATTGCGTTCTGGATAATAGATTTCTTTTTCGGAACTGAGGAAATAAAATATGGCCGGGATTTTCTTCGTTTGATCGCTTGCGCACTTTTTGGTGTTGCTATTAACCAACTGCTGTTCTTTAAAGGGCTGAGTATGACGTCAACCATCAGTTCGTCGGTAATAATGACGAGTAATCCGATAATTGTCCTTATCATATCCTATTTAGTCCTTCATGAACCGGTAACCCGGCCAAAAATAATTGGAATTGCTCTTGGCCTTTTGGGTGCCTTGTTGTTGATTTTTCGTGGGGAAATTAGTTGGTCTGAAGGTTCATTTTTAGGTGATTTTCTTATACTTTTAAATGCAACATCGTTTGGCGTTTACCTGGTTTTAGTAAAACCCTTGCTGACCCGGTACAAAGCATTAACTATAATAAAATGGGTGTTTCTGTTCGGGATGTTTTTTGTCATCCCATTTGGTTTTCGTGAGTTTCAGGAGGTACACTGGACGATTCTTCCGGTGAAGGCCTGGCTCAGCATTTTTTATGTAATTTTTCTAACTACAGTTGTTGCTTACCTGTTAAATATCTGGCCATTGAAATATGTGAATCCTACTGTTGTTAGTTATTATATCTATTTACAACCTTTGTTTGCTACTACTATTGCCATTCTTTTTCTCGATGAAATTCCGGATGCGAAAATTCTGTTATTTGCTTTATTGATTTTTACAGGCGTTTATCTTGTAAGTCGAAAAAGATCAAATATTTAATGATTTAAGCACGGCAATTGTTTTATCAAGCATCTGATCTGTGAAATCAAGGTGTGTGATCATGCGTACTTCCCGTGGCCCGAACGGAAGAGCAAGTACATTCTTTTCTGCTAATTTCCCAAGGGTTAAGTCAGTTGTAATTCCATCAGTCAGGGTAAAAATGACAATATTGGTATCAATGGACATCAGACTTTCAACATATGACTGATTCCGGAGGACCTCGCCGATAGCTCTTGCCCGTTGGTGGTCTTCTTTTAGTCTGTCGATGTGGTGGTCGAGGGCATAAATGCCGGCAGCTGCAAGAAATCCTGCCTGGCGCATTCCTCCTCCGAAAACCTTTCGAACTCGCCGGGCTTTTTTTATCATCTCTTTCGTTCCCATAAGCAACGATCCTACCGGGGCACCAAGTCCCTTGGACAAACACACAGAAATTGTATCAAAGATTTTCCCGTATTTGTCAGGGGATTCACCAGTTTCAACCAGTGCGTTGTACAACCGGGCACCATCAAGGTGCATTTTCAGGTAATTTGCATCAGCTACGGCCTTTATTTTTAGTAATTCTTCGAAATCATAATAGCATCCACCACCTTTATTTACAGTATTTTCAAGGCTTATGAGGGTTGTCGACGGTTTATGAATATCGGCAGGGTTGATGTTTTGTTGTATTTGGTCTGCTGTAAGGCGACCCCTGTCACCATCAAGTAGCTTTATACTCACTCCGGAATTCGAGGCTATACCACCCCCCTCGTATTGATAGATATGAGATCGATAATCACAGATTACTTCATCCTGTAGCTGGGTGTGTATACGAATACCTATCTGGTTTGCCATGGTTCCGGACGGACAAAAGATTGCTGATTCCATACCAAATAGAGATGCACCCTTTTCTTCAAGGGCGTTTATAGAGGGGTCTTCACCGAACACATCGTCTCCCACTTCAGCAGTTATCATTGCTTCCAGCATTTCGGGAGTGGGTTTGGTGAATGTGTCACTTCGCAGATTTGCAATCATTGATTTGAGTTTTTATTACAAATTTGATTTAGAGATGAAATGGTTCCCAACCATGATTATTAGCAGCGTATGAACTAGCTCTGCTTTGTTTATTTCACGCAAAGGCGCGAAGTCGCAAAGAAGATTAAATCTAGAACATTCAATAGTCAACGCTCCAGTATTCCATCATTCCATCATTACAATATTCCAACATTCCAACATTCCAATATCATGCCTTTGGCATACAGATACAACATTCCATGAAAACATACTACAAATGAATAACCTCACCATACGCTGCAGCAGTTGCTTCCATGATAGCTTCAGACATCGTCGGGTGCGGGTGGACGCTCTTGATAATCTCATGGCCTGTGGTTTCCAGCTTCCTTGCTGCAACCACTTCGGCAATCATTTCGGTTACATTTGCGCCAATCAAATGTGCTCCCAGCCATTCACCATATTTGGCATCATAGATCACCTTCACGAACCCGTCTTTTGCACCTGCAGCACTGGCCTTTCCTGATGCAGAAAAAGGAAATTTTCCAACCTTGATCTCATAACCGGCTTCTTTTGCCGCGCGCTCCGTATATCCCACAGAAGCAACTTCCGGTGAGCAATACGTACAACCCGGGATATTATTATAGTCAATAGGTTCGGGTGACAAACCACTTATTTTTTCCACACAGGTGATGCCTTCAGCTGATGCAACATGGGCCAGTGCCTGGCCGTGTACAATATCCCCGATAGCAAAAACACCATCAATATTGGTTTTATAATAATCATCAACAAGAATTTTTCCTTTGTCTGTTGCCACGCCTGTTTCTTCAAGGCCTATTCCCTCAATATTTGTTGATATTCCAACCGCTGAGAGAACAACATCGCATTCGATGATCTCTTCTCCTTTTTTGGTTTGGATATTCACTTTCAGGGACTTCCCTTTGGTATCTACCGAAGTAACTTCCGATCCAACCAAAACCTTTATACCTGATTTTTTAAATGTTCTGGCCAATTGTTTTGAGACATCTTCATCTTCAAGAGGCACAATTGTAGGGAGAAATTCTACTATTGTAACTTCAGTACCAATGGAGTGATAAAAATATGCGAACTCAACACCTATTGCTCCTGATCCAACAACAACCAGCCTTTTAGGTTGTTTGCCGAGTGTCATTGCCTGGCGGTATCCAATAATTTTCTTACCATCAATGGGTAAACTCGGGAGTTCCTTTGACCGTCCCCCTGTAGCCACAATAATGTTGGGCGCGGTATATTCTGTTTTTTTGCCATCTGCATCTTCGACTTCTACTTTTTTCCCCGGCTTCAAACGACCAAAACCGGTGATGACGTCAATTTTGTTCTTTTTAAGTAAAAATTGTACTCCTTTGCTCATACCTTCGGCAACACCCCTGCTTCTTTTGATCATGGATACAAAGTCCACAGAAGCATCTTTCACATTGATGCCATAGTCAGCAGCATGCTGGATATATTCAAATACATTAGCGCTTTTCAAAAGGGCTTTGGTAGGAATGCAACCCCAATTGAGGCAAATACCACCAAGGGATTCACGCTCTACTACTGCTACCTGCATTCCGAGTTGTGAAGCGCGGATTGCTGCAACATATCCACCCGGGCCGCTGCCAATCACTATTAAATCATATTTCGAAGCCATAATAAGTTATTTCGTATCGGGGGCAAAATTAAGGTTTTGAGGTTAGGAATAAAACCCATTCTTGCGTTAGATTTCGTTAGTTTTGAATCCAAATGGATCTTCTATGAATATTACAATATTGGACGGCTTTACACTTAATCCCGGGGACATATCATGGAATCCCATAGAAAGTTTAGGAACAGTTAAAAACTATGATCGTACTACCGGCGATCAGGTAATTGAACGTTGTTTGGGTGCCGATATCATTTTAACGAATAAAGTATTTATCTCAGAAGAAACGTTGGAGGCCCTCCCGGAATTGAAATATATTGGAGTACTCGCCACGGGGATCAATGTGGTATCTGTGGAAGCAGCATCTCAACGTGGTATTGTTGTTACAAATATTCCTGATTACAGTACCAATTCGGTAGCTCAACATACTTTTGCACTTATCCTTGAGGTTCTGAATAAAGTGGGGGCACACGATACCGATATTCGCAGAGGTGGGTGGAAAAAAAGACAAGATTTTAGTTACACATTAAGCACAATTACTGAATTGGCAAATAAAACAATAGGTATCTTCGGATGGGGCCGTATTGGTAAAAAGGTAGCAGAAATTGCAAGTGCTTTTGGAATGAAGGTGATTGTACATTCATCCTATCCCGACCAGGCAGAAAAAATTGACTTTGTTGATTTGAACACATTGTTTCAAAAAAGTGATGTCCTTAGTATTCACGCGGCATTTACAGAAGAAAAAATGGAGATAGTGAATATTCAGCTTCTTCAATTGATGAAACCCGGGGCAATACTAATCAATACGAGCCGTGGTCAGATCATCAGGGACCAGGATCTCGCCGACTACTTAAATATGGGAAAATTAAAAGGGGCAGGGATTGATGTTTATAGTAAAGAACCTCCCGGTGTGGACCATCCGCTTCTCAAGGCAAAAAACTGCATACTTACCCCGCACATTGCCTGGACTTCAATGGAAGCCCGGCTGAAGTTAATGGAAATTGCCGCCTCCAATATCGCAGGTTTTAAAAACAAATCTCCGGTGAACCAGGTAAATTAATTGTATTCGTCTTTATTTTTTTGTTTATCCTGATAAGCACTGATAAATGTTTGCAGAAGCCTGATTTTAAGTCCGGCAAAATTGTTTTATTAGGTTGAATATATTCATTACTTTAGCCAAAAAATAATCAGGTTCAATGGATATTAATCAGGCAAAAGATCTTTTAAAAGGGAAAACAGTGCTTATTACAGGTGCCTCAAAAGGTATTGGTAAAGAAATAGCATATAGATACGAGAGGGCAGGTGCTGATATAGCATTTACATACATCTCAAGCAAAGATATTACACATAAATTAGAGGAAGAGCTAACTGTTAGGGGTGTAAAATGTAGGGGCTACCGTGTGGATGCTGCCGATCATGATGCGACTCAGGCAATGGTTGCTGATGTAATTAGTCACTTTGGCCGAATTGATGTTCTTATTAATAATGCCGGAATCACGGATGACGGGCTCCTTCTTAGAATGTCAGAAGAAAGCTGGGATCGGGTAATCGGCGTTAATTTGAAGTCATGTTTCAATACAACTAAAGCTGTGATGGCTTATATGGTAAAGAAAAGACAAGGATCTATTATAAATATTAGCTCTGTGGTTGGCATTAAAGGTAATGCCGGCCAGTCGAACTACGCAGCTTCTAAAGCGGGTATTATTGGCTTCACAAAGTCTATCGCCCTGGAATATGGTTCAAGAGGGATTCGTTGCAATGCAATTGCACCGGGATTTATTGAAACAGAAATGACTGAAAAGCTAGATCCTGCTACTGTCCAAAGTTGGCGTGATGCCATTCCATTAAAAAGAGGTGGCAATGTGGATGACGTAGCTGAAGCAGCTATGTATTTAGGATCAGATCTTTCCTCATACATAACCGGCCAGGTGCTCCAGGTAGATGGTGGAATGCTCACATAAAAGAAGACCAGCCGGGAACGGGATGTTCCGTTCATAATAATTATTGAACAGTATTGCTGTTTGACCGTTTATTTATTTTGTACTTAACCAGTCACAAATGATCAGGAATTATTCAAAAACGGGCTTTCGGAGCCTTCTCAGGCAAAAAGCATTCTCAATCATCAACATCATAGGATTATCAGTTGGCCTCGCAAGCGTTATCATGATCCTCCTATATGTAGAAGACGAATATTCTTTTGACAAGTTTCATAAGAAAGGAGACAGGATTTATAAGGTATTTCTGGAGCGGAACTACCCCGACCATGTTACCCTCTATGCCATAATCCCCCATTCCTTTTCGGAGGTGATGGTATCAGATTTTCCTGAAGTTGAAAATGCAGTCCGAATGTTTGCAAATAATAACGAAATATTGGTAACCTATACCAATGAGAAAAATAAATTGAAGTCTTTTGAAGAAGATAAATTTTACCTGGGGGATTCAACTTTTTTCGATGTGTTTGATGTGCGGATGGTGAAGGGTGATCCGGCCACTGCAATTTCTAATCCTCAGGATCTGGTAATTACAGAGGAAACTGCTTTCAAATATTGAGTGTCAACCGAGAATCGCAGCGAAGCCATCGAGTACGTCAACTCGTTGATACTCGGCGAACTCAGGGACGCGGATGCTGAGTACGTGATTGATCTCGGTTGTGGGGTAGGCGGAAGCATCCACTACCTCAGTCACCGCCATCCTGCCACCTATCTGGGCGTCACGATCAGTGCTACGCAGACCAGGCTCGGATCACGCTTTCTCATTGAGGCGGAGGTTCCCGACGCGTCCATTGTTCAGGCTGACTTCACGACCGAAGCATTTGCACGGGATCTCCCGCAACCGGCGGACCTCGCCTTCGCAGTGGAGTCGTTCATCCACATTCAGTCCATCCCCGACCTGCTACCTTCCATCGCACGCCTCATCAAACCCGGCGGAAGGCTCATCATCTGTGACGACATGCTCGCCCGATCTTCCGGTGGGCGCGAGTACACGTCCCGGGAGTTGCGATGGTTGCGGGAGTTTCGCACCGGTTGGTACGCAACTGGGCTGGCCTCTATCGACCGCATCATGAGTTCCGCTGCTGACGCGGGGTTGAAACTCGTGGAGAGCCGTGACCTTACGCCCTACCTGGAGC
>SDBV01001607.1_pt1 | contig 34008 bp, 50 predicted proteins | sample 2277081 | NCBI WGS metagenome assembly SDBV01 (sample SAMN10402039, study PRJNA504765) | marine sediment metagenome | isolation source: marine sediment core GS10_PC15, 223 cmbsf | place: Arctic Ocean: Southern Knipovich Ridge | collected 2010 | reverse complement strand
TAAATTATTCCCTGCTAATTTTGATTGTAACTTCGGCCCTTGTTCTGGCAGAAAGAATTATTGAAATTATTGTTTGAAAATCTGATTTCCATTTCTTCGCAGCCAACCTCATATTTGAAGATTTTTTGGAAAGTTTGTTCAATTGTTTAAGGGCTGTTTTTCCGTCCATACTAAATATATCTTGGTATAGTTTAAAAAGTTAATATGATTTTTTGGGATATGCTAAATTTACTAATTAAAGATATAGAATCCCATGCCGATGAAAAAAGGGCTAAAATTTCTCAGAGTTTTTTTAAAACTGGAAAAGGAGAATATGGTGAAGGTGATGTCTTTATTGGGCTTACGATGCCGCAACAGAGAAAAATTGCGAAGAAATATTTGAGTTTGAGTTTCCCAAAAATTCAAGAATTATTGAAGAACAAAATACATGAACATAGAATGATTGGATTGATTATATTGGTTGAGAAATATAAGAAAGCGTCTGAAGATGAGAAGGCGAATATTTTTAATTTTTATTTGAATAATTCTAAGAATATAAATAATTGGGATTTGGTTGATGTGACGGCGCCACATGTTGTTGGGGATTTTTTGTTTGATAAGGATAAAAAAGTTCTTTATGATTTAGTTCATTCAAAGAATTTATGGGAGAAAAGAATTGCAATTGTTTCTACTTCTAATTTTATAGGGCGGGATGAATTTGAAGATGCTTTGGCAATCTCGGAGATTTTATTAAATGATTCCCATGATTTAATTCATAAAGCAGTTGGATGGATGCTTCGGGAAGTTGGGAAAAGGGATGTAGATGTTTTGAGGAATTTTTTGAAAGGGAATTATGAAAATCTTCCTAGAACTACTTTGAGATATGCTATTGAAAAGTTCGAAGAGGGTGAGAGGAAGAAGTGGTTAAGGGGGAATATATAATTACCTTTCTTTACCTAATTTAATCATCTTTATTGCAAACTCAATATTTTCTTTTGTAAGTTCATCCTTTTCATGTCCATAAATAGAAAGTTTACTTCCATTAGAACCATCTTCATATCTTCCGTGAACATAATTGTTTGTATTTAGTTTTTTAATCCCAGAAGGAGATATTTTAAAATTATATTTGGAAGGTTCTTTCTTATTCCAATCTAATTTAAAATAAGAGCCAGTGCTAAAATCTTCTTTGTTGAGTAAAAGAAAAAGCTCTCCCAATTCATTGTAATCTGCTATTTCTCCGCATAAAGTTTTTCCTCGAACAAGATTTTCTAATTCCCCTTCCTCTAAAACAATATCACTCTCCCAATTACTATGAATTATTCCAATCATGATTTTTCATAACAAATGCTCTTTAAAATAATATCTCTTTGAGAAAAGATATTTTAGATTATATGGTTAATCTTTTAAATTGAACTACTCTTTGAAAATTATGGGAAAAAACCTCCCAAGAAATTTTTAGTGAATTTGATTAAAGAGGGAAATTTTATTTCTTTGAAAGAATTTGGAGAAGAAATAGAAAGAAATTATCTTTCCAAGAGCAATGAGAATTAAGGAAATCAGAAATATTTTAATTAAGATTCGTGCTGATTAGTTTTGAGATTGAATAAAACCAACGAAAACAAAAACTTATATAGTTCCTATATAGTTCATACATAATGGAACAATCAACAATTTTATTGAATAAAGACCTTATTGAAATGTTAAAAAGTGCAAGAGAACATCCTCGCCAAACTTATAACGAATTAATTGGGACTATGTTAAGAATTTTTCTTCAACTACAAAAATCAAACCAGTATGATGAATTTTTGCATAAAATTCAACAAACCAAAATGAATGAATTGTGGAACAATAAAGAGGACGAGGCTTGGGAGAATGCATAGATTTGGAGAAATTGTTCTCGCTTCTGTTCAATTCACAGATACATTTGAAATAAAAAAACGTCCAGCATTAATTCTCTTTGAAGAACAAGGCAATGTTGTTGTTTGTGGAATAACTTCAAATTTGAATCGCGAAGGAATTTCTTTAACTAAAAGAGAGGGTGCTGTGAAAAAGAGCATCATAAGATTAAATTATATTTTTACTATTTCTGAAAAAATGATTGAAAAAACATTATTTTCAATTTCAGACGATAAAAAAGATTTAATTAAAAAAGAGTTGTTTGAGAAAGTTAAATAATTATTTATTGAAATATTAATTATAAAAACCAACAAAAAATAAACGGCATTAAAACGACCGTTTATTTTCAATGTTAGGCACAATTTCCGTAAAGGTCGGGGCGAAAGATTAATTAAGGTTTGGTTCTTTGAGAGAAAATGAAAAAGATTGAGTTGAATGATTTTGAGAAGAAAATTCTTTTGCAAATTGAAGATGGATTTGCAACGTTAAAGATTTTAACCAAACATAACGGGGACTTGTCTGAAATACAAATTAAAGAAGTGTTGGATAAATTCATTAGCGATGATTTAATAAGTCATGATCCATACAAAGACAAGGATTTAGAAAAGTATTTGGGATTAAAGGGAAATAAAGAGAAGGAAGACTTCAAGAAAGAAAGCCCCCCTTCTTTTTTTGTGACTAAAAAAGGCAGAGACTTATTGGGGTTGGAATCATTTTAGAAATTATTCTTTTATTCTAAATTTTGTTGTGTTCCCATTTTCTCCAATAAACATAACTTGTGAATGTAACTCATGCGTCCCTCCATGTGTGCTTGGACCATGAGCACGAATCCTTTCATTAGGATTTGAATGTTCGGCGTATGCCTTCATAATTTCTGCAAAATACTTTTTTTCATTTTCCATGATTTCTAAGATTTAATGTTTAATAAAATTTACAATACCGCGGATATTCATTAGAACGGAAAGCTCGGGGCGAAAGATTAATTAAGGTTTGGTTCTTTGGTGAGGGAATGGCGAAAAATAAATTAACAAAAGAAGAGAAAAGAATTTTGAAACTTTGTGATGAAGAACCAGGAAATATAAAAATATTGACTAAAGAAAAGAGACACAAATTTACGGAGGATAAAATAAAAAAAATCCTTGCGAGATTAGAGAAGCAAGGATTAGTTTACAAAGATGAATCTGTATGGTCAACAACAATTGAAGGAGTTAAAAGATTATCTCTTTAGAAATACCCTCCTAAGTCTTTAATTTTCCCATCTCCTGTCAACTTTTTGATGTACAGTTTTTGACCATTGGCTTTGTCTATGTGTGCCCCACCATCATCAAAAACATGAAGAGAATCTCCTGTCTTTTTATCAATCTGCATAAGACCTCTTCCACCATGTGTTACTACAATTTTTCTGTCGCTCATAACTTTAAAATTTTAAGGTTAAACAAAATTTACTCGATACTTGTTAAAACGGAAAGTCTGAAAAAAAGCTGTATAAAAGATTGATTTACAGAAAGTTAGTGAGAATGTTTAGACAATGTAGTTCCAGCCCAATCCTTTTACAAAGAGATAAGATTTGATTCAAATATTTTAGAAGTACATAAGTTCATCAATTTAATCTTATGTTGATTGGATTTAAATGTTGATGCAAAAAGAGTTATGTATCATTTTAGACAAAAATAAATTTGCATTTTAACGTTAAATGAATAAAATTGTATTTATGTCAGATATAAAACCACTAAATATCTTCTTTGGCAGAATCCCCGATTCTGAATTCTTGGAAGACTTGAATCATTTTTTGTCCTTAAATGAAAAAGAAGGGTTTGAACTAATTGATAAAGTCATAGATTGGTACCCAAGACAGAACATTGACAAAGAGTGGGAGGAATGGTCAAAGAAATTTAACGAAGATGAAGAAGAGAAGAGAAGCAATAAAGAGTCTCCTATTTATTTTTGAAGAATTTTCAGGAAGAGCTATTAATGAGAAAGAATTAAGGGAAGATGCAAATAATATTAACATGCCAGAAAAGTATATTGATTATTTTCTGGAAAAAGTTAAGGATAAAAAATCCTTCTATAATAAGGCGAGAAGGAAAAGAAAATCCTTCAAAAACACCCTTCTTTCTGTAGATTGAAGAATCGATAAAAGAGATATTGAAAATGGTGGAGAAAATATTTGTGCTACAGAATTTACTTATTATTCTGAAGGAGAAAAGAAAAGCGTTGGTTTTGATTTGAATTTAATGGCATTAAAGCACATAATTTCAACTTTGAAGAGAATGGAGGAAGAGTTATGCAAGGTAGATTAGAAAATATTATAGGAAGAAAGAATGGTGAAAGAGAAGGATTACCTTTTAAAGAGAAAAGCAAAAAGGAATTTAAGCCTTCCTGGTATGTTGTTAAAGTTGGGGGAGTCTCTAGAAAATCTGAAGAAACAAAAAGCCTTAAGCCCGAATATGCTGTACCACCACAAAACTTAATAAGTCCTCTTGCACATAAAAACTTAATGAGTTTTGTAAAAGAATTGAGGAATGAGATAAGAGGATTGAAAAGTGAGGTCAAAAACATTTCCGAGAAATTAACCACCTCCTTAGGAGGAGAGGATTTCCAAGAGGTCTACGTTTATTTTGAGACATTGGAAGATACTGACAAATTCCTAGACTATTGCAGAAATTATAAAATAGAAACTTTGCCAGTGACTGCCGGAACAGTTAAAATGCCTGATTTTTATATTGAAAAGTTAAAAACTTCTGGATTAAACTTTAAAACTACTAGAAATATTAAAGAAATCTTAGATGATAAAGAATTCTTGAGGAACCGAAGGCAACAAATTATTGATCGTTATGGACTCTCAGGATAAATCCTTAAGAAGATATATTCTTTTTTTACCCATCAATAATAATACCCAAAATTCAATACTAAGAATCTTAGACTATGTTACAATTGTTGCCGGAGGATGTACGTATTCCAGATTCCATAATCCTCCAAGGATTTTGGATAGAAACAAAAAAATTTCAGGATACTTTACTGGGAGATATGTCGGAGAACATCAAACCTATCCAGAAGAAGATGTAGTATATCTAATGACTGACATAGATATTATTAAAAATCCAAATCTGCATGCTAATCTTAAAAAACTTATAAGTATGATTGAGGGTATAGGTGAAGAAGAAGCCTGGTTAACTTATCATGATATTACTCTAGCACAATCCCATTAATAAAAAAACGAAAGTGCCTAACAATGCATATATTCTAGTGCCACGCAAAGCCAACACACAACCAAAGCCCCGTCACATATGCTGGATGTTGGTTTTTTAAATATTGGTTTCTAGTTAAACTGATTATGGAAAAACAAATCAAAGAACTTTTAGAATTTGGAATAATAAATATGGACAAGTCTTCAGGACCGACGTCATTTAATGTTTCTGAATTTGTAAAGAAGAAATTAAATCTTAGGAAGACTTCCCATTTCGGCACGCTTGATCCGAAAGTTACAGGAGTTTTGCCAGTTGCTCTAAATAGGGCGTGTAAGTTGACTGGATATTTTTTGGGTGAGGATAAAACATATGTTGGGATTATGAGGATGCATGAAGATATTTCAATGAAGAAAGTTCAAGAGAAGATTAATGAAAAATTTACTGGAAAAATAATCCAGATGCCACCGTTAAAATCTAGAGTCAAAAGGCAATTAAGACCGAGGACAATTCATAAATTTAAATTATTGGAAAAGGATTCTAAGGATTTTTTATTTGAAGTCAAATGCGAGGGTGGAACTTATATCAGAGCTTTATGTAATGACTTGGGTCAAGAATTGGGTTGTGGGGCACATATGTTAGAACTCAGAAGAACTAATGCTGGGATTTTTGGAGAGTGTGGGACGCCACAGGCGTACTCCGATAAATCTTCTCAGAAGATTTCTACTGGGAGCATCAATTTATATGATTTTGAAAAAGCTGTTGATGAATATGAAAAAGGGAATGAGGATTTACTTAGAAAAATTATAATCCCTGCAGAAGATGCGATAAAAAAAGTTTTTCCCGTTGTCAAAATAAAGAAGAGAAATTTGAAAAGGATTTTTACTGGTAAACCGATTCACGAAGAGGATTTAGTAAGAAAAAGTGATTTTGATAAAGATTCTATTGTGAGTATTTTTTGTGATAAAAGATTTGTTGGGATGTATAAGATAATTGGTGGAGAAGATGTTTTTGCAAAGGCTGAATTCGTTATGCAACCCATAAAGGGATAAATTAATAAATAAGAAAAGGAAATTTATCATATGAGACATTTTATATATTTTTCAGGGACGGCTTCGACTTCTGGTAAAGCATTGTCAAAATATTCTGAAGGTGGTTTGATGAAGGCTGGGAGAATTGATATTGCGATTCATAGTTTTATTCAGGCCGTTTATTTGTCAAATGATTTTAGAGAGGATGTTAAATTTCACTTTATTTTCTATGGAATGCCCGACCCTCCAAAACATATTGAGATTCAAGTTACTGCGGAATTGGGTTTGAACAAAAAAGATATAGGAAAAATAATTCAGAAGCTTTTGTATAAATACAAGGAAGGAGAAAAGAATGAAGTTTTTCCTGGATGTTTTATTGAGAAAAAGAGTTTGTTAAAAGTTGTTGAGGAATTGGTTAACGAAGGTGGTACAGTATTTATTTTGGATAAAAGAGGGGATAATTTGAGGGATGCCAAGATTTCAAAAACTCCCGTTTTTATTGTCGGAGATCATGAGGGTTTGCCAAAAAAAGAAATGAAGAGATTGAAGGAAAAGAGTAAATCTGTTTCCATTGGTCCGCATACATATTTTGCTTCGCAGACAATTGCCGTTTTGAATAATGAATTGGATTATAGAGGGATTTAGAGTAAAGAAATATTTAATAACTAATGCTGCCTGATTTTTCCATGAAGAAATCAATTAGACTATATATTACTGGAACTGTTCAGGGAGTTTTTTTTAGAGCTTTCGTTAAAGAGAATGCTGAGCGACATAATGTTAAGGGTTTTATTAGAAATCTTGAAGATGGGCGAATTGAAGTTTTTTTAGAGGGGAATGTCGATGACGTGAATAAGGTTTCTGCGTTATGTAAGAAAGGGCCAAAGCATTCTATGATTCGTAAGGTTGAGGAGAAGCCAGAGCGATTTCAGGATTTTAAGGGATTTAAGGTTCTGCATATTTGAAATTATTCGATTAATACTATAAAAAATATTATCTACACAAAATTTCTCCGATTAATGTTCAACTGTTAAGATAAATATTATTTTTTAATAAAGATTCAATCATTCAAAAATCTCATGACAATGATTACATCTCGGCAAAGGAATCTGCGTTTAGCGATTTCGTAGCTACAGCAAACACAATCTTGCTAAAGTAATTTTAATTCTCTAATAATAATAAATCTTTTTATACTTCCCTGAATTTTTTCTTTTATGATATATACAAATTCTGATGGGGGTGCACGTGGAAATCCTGGACCTGGGGCAATTGGCGTTGTTATTAGGAAAGATGGCGAGATTTTAAAAAAACATAGGGAATTCATCGGCCGAACTGTGACAAATAATATTGCAGAATATCATGGATTGATTAAAGCACTCGAACTCGCTAAGAATTATACGGATGAAGAAATTACATGTATATTGGATTCGGAATTAATTGTAAAACAGCTTTTGGGGCAATACAGAGTTAAGAATCCGAATTTACTAAAACTCTTTTTGAAAGTCCAAGAACTTCAAGAGAACTTCAAGAAAATCAAATATGAACATGTTTCGCGATGGAATAAATTCCAACAAATCGCGGACGAATTATTGAATGAGGAACTCGATAAAGAAGTTGGACCTCGGAAGTTTATTAAGAGACGATGAAATACAATAAATTAGTTAGAGATAAAATACCTGAAATAATTAGGAAAGATAATGCTAATCCCATCTCTCATATTGCAGATGAAAAAGAATATTGAGAGAAATTGAAAGCAAAATTAGATGAAGAAGTTGGAGAATTTATTGATGAACCAAATGAGGAGGAACTTGCAGACATCTTGGAAGTTATTGAAAGTATTAAGAAATTTAAAGAATTTGATGATGAAAAAATTATTGAATTAAAAAAGAAGAAATTTGAAAAAAGGGGCGGATTTGATTCAAAGATAATTCTTGATGAAGTCAATGATTAATTATATAAACTTTCGCGACTTTTTTTGAATATGAAAAGGGAAGTATCAAATAGAACAATTTTGGATGATTTTACAGAGGATTTTTGTAATATAGTTAATGCACATTGTAAATATATAATCTGTTCGGGATTTGTTGCGATATCTCATGGAAGAAGTAGGGGGACAGAAGATATTGATATGATTATAGAAAAATTATCTTTGGAAGATTTCGAAAAATTGCATGAAGATTTAATTAAAAATGACTTTGAATGTATGCAATCAAATAATCTAAGAGATATTTATAAGGATTATCTTTCTCAAGGAGATAGTGTAAGATATATTAGAAAAGATTATATGCTCCCTGAAATGGAGATAAAATTTGCAAAAGATGAAATAGATATTGCCCAGTTGAATTCAAGAATTAAAATTCCTTTTACTGGTTTAGATATTTATTTTCCAAAGATTGAAGAGGCTATCGCATTCAAGGAAGAATATTTAAAATCTGAAAAAGATTTAGAAGATGCAAAACATTTGAGAATTATTTACGAAGATAAATTAGATGAAAATTATATTAAAGAATTTAAAGAAAAAATAAAGAGGATAAAACTATGAGGGACAAAACACATAATGAACAAATTGAAAGGTGGGCAAGAGAAGTCAAGAGAAATCCAAATTGGAAAAAAGAATTGAAACCTTTTTTGGATGCTCAAATAATTAATTCTATAAAAAGTTATAAAAAAATACTTTTGCTTCCAAATGGAGAAAGTAAATTGAGAAGAATTAGGGGTTTGGAATAAATAAGTTGAGTCTTATTCAAAGATAATTCTTGATGAAGTCAATGATTAATTAAAGATATTATTTCTCCCTATTTTTATAAACAAATCCAAACATCAAAACGGCAAAAAAAGCCATCCCAAGATAAGAAAATGTTGGATTAAAAACATCTAAGAGAATACCGAATAATATTGGTCCAAGAATAGCTCCCAAAGAACCAATTCCACTTAATACACTGTCAATTTTACCAATTTCATGGAATTCTGAATTCCTTGCCATGACACTTTTATTTGTAATAAAAGTTAATTCAAATGTCAACCCTGCAAAAAACATTGAAATTAACAAAAGATAATAATTTGGTGAAAATGCCAAAATAATTAAAACTGCAACTAAAGAAATTAATCCTAAAAAATAACCCTTGTATTTTATTTTATCAGCAAACCTCCCTAATTTTTCTCCGAATAAAGCAGGAATTGAATAAGCGAAAATTAAAATAACTGCATTGACCATGCTCTCTCCATTGAAATAACTGACTGCGGGAGCAAAATAATATACAATTACCGACATCATTCTAAAAAAGAAAATAATGACTGCTAAAACTTTAAGATTTTTATTAAAATTCTTAAATTCTTTAAATAATTTAATATATGGATTTCCAAATTTTTGCTTGTTTTTCTTTATTGGTTTTTCTTTTAATCTCAATGCAAATAAAAAAGAGATAATTGATGTTGGAACAATAAACAATAATAGCCAATGAATTTCTGTATATTTTATTAAAAAAAGTCCTAATAACATTGCTAATAGCCACCAGAAAGAAGTTATTTTATCAAGATGTCCGAATACTTGTGATTCCTTTTTCTTTGGAGTATGTCTAATGAAATAACTTTCTCTTCCAATTTGATCTAATGAATAAGAAATTCCATTTAATGCTCTTGCCAAAATTAAGAAAATAATCATCCCAGTTAATCCAGCCAAAAAATATCCAAACCCAACTAAAACGTAAATAATGAGTCCCGCCAAAATCATATATTTTATTTTAATCCTATCTGCTAAGACTCCTGCAAAAGGAATAAACAAAAAGAAGAAAATGTTGAAAACAGATGTTAATAGACCCGTAACAAAAAAGCTAGCCGACATCATAAGCAAAAGAAGCGGTATGAAAGCTTCTCCTAATCCCCATCCGAACCATCTAATCGCAGTAATTTTTGTAAGAAGTTTAATTCCTTTATCAGTATCTCTTTTCATATATTAATAATTTGATTTATTATTTAAATATTCTCCTACGGTTAATTATATAAATAAAAATTATATCTAAATAATATGGCAGAGAAATTTTATTGGGCGGATGATGTAGCTGACAGATTAATTAAGGAGAAAAACAAGAAAGAATATGTTTGTGCTTCTGGGATTACTCCTTCAGGCACGATTCATATTGGAAATTTTAGAGAAGTTATAACCACCGAGCTTGTTGTAAGGGCTTTGAAAGATAAGGGCAAGAAAGTTAGATTCATTTATTCATGGGATGATTTTGACCGGTTTAGAAAAGTTCCTGCGAATGTTGATAAAAGCTTTGAAAAATATATTGGAATGCCTGTAAGTGATGTCCCTTCTCCATTTAAAGAAAAAAAGAGTTATGCTGAACATTTTGAAGATGAATTTGAAGAATCATTAAAAAAGGTTGGAATTAAACCGCAGTTCATAAGACAGGGTTTAATGAATAAAAAATGCACTTATGCTGAATTGATAAAAGGTGCTCTGAATAAAAGAAAAGAAATAATGAGCATTCTTGATAAATATAGAAAGGAGCCTTTGAAAAAAGATTGGTATCCTATTTTGATTTATTGTGAGAAATGTAAAAAGGATTCTACGACGATTCTTTCTGCAAAAAATTATGAAGTGGAATATGAATGTGCATGTGGGCATAAAAATAAAATTGATATTAGAAAGAAAGGAATTGTTAGTGTTAAATGGAGAGTTGATTGGCCAATGAGATGGAAATACGAAGGCGTTGATTTTGAGCCCGGCGGAATTGACCATAGCGTTTATGGAGGATCTTTAACAACTGCAAAAGAAATTGTGAAAAGGATTTTTGATGGCGAGGCACCGATATATCAATTCTATGATTGGATTAGCATAAAAGGTGGAACTGTTTTTTCAAGTTCGGCAGGAAATGCTTTGACATTGGATGATGTAGAAGAAATTTATGAGCCTGCAATTTTAAGATATTTATTTGTTGGGACAAAACCCAAAACAGGTTTTCAAATTAGTTTTGACAACGATGTTATAAAAATATATGAAGACTTTGATAAATTAGAAAATAATTACTTTGAAAATAAATTGAATCTACAGCAGAAAAGAATTTATGAATTATCTCAAATAAAGCCTGTCAAGAAAAAACCAGAAAAACTTAGTTTTAGACATTTGGTTTCTTTAGTTCAAATTGGAAAGTTGGATGATTTGAATAAAGAGTCTAAAGTAAGAGCAGAGAAAGTTAAGAATTGGTTGAATAAATACGCTGGAGATGAAATGAAATTTGAAATTCAAAAGAAAATTAAAGTTAAATTTGAAGGAAAGGAGAAAAAAGCTTTGGTTGATTTGAAGAATATTCTTAAATTGAAAGATTGGAATGAGGATGATTTGTTTAATGAGTTTTATGAAATTTGTGAGAAGAATGATATAAAGAATACTGAGTTTTTTAGAGCGGCTTATCAAGCAATCATTGGAAAAGAAAAAGGCCCGCGTCTTGCAGGTTTTATTTTAATGATCGGGAAAGAAAAGATTATTAAACTTTTAGAACATGTATAATGATATGGCATTAATAATAAAGTCAAACATTAGAAAAGTGGTGAAGGAACTTGATTCTGGAAATTCTGTTTCGTCTGTTGCGGACGAGGTTGAGATGGCTTTGGAAAGGAAAGTTGAAGACATGTTAATTAAGAGTATTGAAAGAGCGAAAGCTAATGGTCGGAGGACATTGCAAGCGCGAGATTTGTAAGATGGTTTATGAAAAAAATAAAGAGGGGGAAATATATTTTATTTGTGATAAATGTAATCTTGCATATCATGAAAAAGAAAAAGCTGAACAATGTGAAAAATGGTGCAATGAAAATCCCGGAAGTTGTGATCCCAATGCCGTTAAATTTTCAGTTGAATTAGATTAAGATAGATTTATTAATTATATTTTAGTAGTCTTCGTATGGCAAAAGAGATATTTAATCCATGGGAAGTTTCTGGAGATATTAACTATAAGAAGTTAGTCAAAGAATTTGGTATAACGCCCTTGAAAGATTTGCCCGATGTTTTCAAAAAAGATATTCTGTTCAGACGTAATATTGTTTTTGCAGCGCGTGACATTGGACGAATCATTAATTGTATTAAAGACAAAAAAAAGTTCGTGGTAATGACTGGCTTGATGCCCACGGGGAAATTTCATATTGGACATTCTTTAGTTATTATGCAGGCTATATTTTACCAAAAACTTGGTGCTACTGTATACATCGCAGTAGCGGATGTTGAAGCATATAATGCTCGTAATCAATCTTTAGAGAAAAGCAGGGAAATAGCTAAAGATTATCTAATAAATTATTTTGCATTGGGACTTAATCCAAAAAAAACAATTGTATATTTTCAGTCTGGAAGGTCAAGTGATTCTAAGGAATCTAATGCTTATTACAGATTACAAAACCTCTTTGCGAATCATGTTACTTTCAACGAATTTAAGGGTGTTTATGGAGATATCACCCCTGGGAAAATGTTATCAAGCTTGATTCAGGCATCAGATATGTATCATCCCCAACTTCCAGAGTTTGAGGGAATAACACCAACGATCATCCCTGTTGGAATTGATCAAGACCCACATATTAGACTTGCAAGAAATATTGCAAGACGTTTCAATAAAAGGTTCTATGATATTTCAAGTTCATACAATCTCTTTTTGCCTGGATTGAAGGGAGGTAAAATGTCTGCTTCTGATCCGAACTCATATATTTCTTTTGACGATTCTCCAAGTGAAGTCAAAAATAAAATAAACAAATATGCTTTTTCTGGAGGGCAAAAAACATTAGAAGAGCATAGAAAGAAGGGTGGCAATCCTGATGTTGATGTTCCATTCAAATATTTGAAATATCTTTTTGAAGAATCGGATGAAAAGTTAAAACAATTAGAAGAGGATTATAGATCTGGAAAACTTTTGACTGGAGAATTGAAAAAATATACAATTGATAAAATAAATGAATTTCTTAAAAAGCATCAGGAAAGAAGAAAGGCTGCTAAGAGCAAGATTTCTAAGTTTATTTTGAAGGTTTGAATTTGTAGGCTCGCTGGTTGATACTTTGTTTTAGATGATGACAATATTTATTAACTTATTTTAATTGGTCGTTTTATGAAAAAAGAGGAAAAGTATTTTGTGAAATCTTTTGAAGATGATTTTATTTTAAAAACTATTAGAAGGAAAAGAAAAATTAATTTTCAATCTATTAAGAATATTTTGAAAAAAGGAATTATAAAACCCAATACAAAAAGTTTTGGAAGAAAGAAAAGATTGGCCTGCACGTATCTTCATGAAAATTATTTGAAAAGTTATCGTTCACAGGGAATTATTTTTCAAACTTCCGATTCTCCTAATGCTATTTATCCTTTTGATTTAGTTATTCTTACCGATGCAAAGAAAATTATTGTTCAATATTATAGAATAAAAGAAAATCTTCATAAATATTATGGACATGCATTAATTTCTGGATTTGATAAATTTATGTTCAAATCCCCTGAAGATATGTTAGCAAAAATTAGTTCACCCAAATTGGCTTGGAAAAAAGCAAATGATTTTAGAAAGAAAGCAGGATATCAAGTTTTACCAAAATCAAAATATAAATTAGTCGAATATAATGAAGTTGTTTTTAATAATCCTGTGAGAATTACCCCAGTCGCTATTTTTGGATACAAAAAAATTGCTAAAGATATTGCTAAAAAATATCAATTACCCTATTTTAGAACTGTTAAGGATTTTTATAATTCATTAAAATGAAAAGAATTAATTTATTATTTGTAGGCAGATTCCAACCATTTCACTTAGGCCATTGGGACATAATCAAAAAATATTATTTGAAGGGTTTTTTTATTAAAATCGGAATTGGTTCTTCTGAGAAAGCTCATGAAAAAGAAAATCCCTTCACTTTTAATGAGAGAATGAAGATGGTTCAATTAGTAATGAAGAAACAAGGAATTAGGCATTATTCTATTTTTGCTCTCCCTGATTTTAAAGGTAGTGATTTGAAATGGAAAAGGAATGTTAGAAAAATTGTTGGTGATTTTGATTTCTTGGTTACTGGTAATAGTTGGGTTAGAAAAAATTTTCATGATGAATCAATAGGTGTTTTCAGTTATGATGAAAATAAAATGAGGCATAAAGGATTGAATGGAAAAGATATAAGAAATGATTTAATTAATGGAAAAAGAAAAGGAATTCCATTGGTAGTTTATAACTATTTGAAAAAAATTAATGGAATTAAGAGATTGAGAAAGGTTTGAATTATATCCTCTATTAAATATAATAAAGCACATAAAAACTTATATACTTTTTATCACCTCATTTAATGAAGAAAAATTAGGTTTGTTTTGTGGGTTTATCATTTTAAAATCTCCAAACTTATTTTCTTCTTTTTTTTCTTTTTTTCAGAAACTGAAAGAAAATTATCTTCTGAAACTACTGGTCTTCCTATTTTTTCTTCTGCTTCTTTTCTTGCATGACCTGCAACATCCCCTCCCTGTTTTGCAGCGACAGCACACTCATCAAATCCTTCTGCATCTTTATTTATTGTTATTTCAGTTTGTAACTTTTTCTCCGAGCATACCAAATATTAATTCAAGTTCATCCATATGGTCTCTTAAATTCTCTTTACTAAGATTTTTAATTTTCTTATATTCTTCTATTGTTTTCCCGAAAGTTGCTTTGCTTATCTCATTTGTTAAAATCGCGTATTCTATTTCTTTTTTTAGTCCTCTATTTTTCCACTCATCTGTAAGATTCTGCCTTATCGCAATACCTCTTAATCTTTTATCAATCCAATCTTTAGAATATCCTTTTAACTCATAAAGTTTCTTCATTCTTTCCTGCGCTAATTCTGGATTTTCTATTTCCTGCACTCTCTGATAACCAACTTTTGCAAGCCATCTCTTAAACGGCTCTGCTTTTTTAGAAGGTATTGATTGGATTATTCTAAATATAGTTTCTGTATCTGCACCGTCAGTCTCTCTAAGTTTGCCATCTTCAGCGGTTAATTTCAACTGGTGACAAAATGTCACCACTTCACTTCCTTCTTCACGTAGTCTTTGACTTAATTTATTCCAATATTTTCAGGAGATTCGCTATCAGTCAGAACTCCTACAATATCCACAACAGAAAAAAACCATTTATCATCAATAAGTTTTCTTCTTATGGTTTTTCCATTAAATATTGCTATATGTGTTTCGTTGTTTTTTTTATCCATTTTCATTCAACTCTTTTTAGGAATGTAATAATTTTTATAAACCTGCTTATCACTTAATGAAGTTGAAATTTAATAAATTTTCCATTCGTTGAGTGGGAAAAATATTATTAACAACTTCAAAAACGAAGTTTTTGACAAAATATCCCGAAGGAATGGCGACGACAAAATCCTTTCTATAAATAATGCTTGTAATTGAGTTTAACATGGGAGTTTAAAGACTTTCAATTTATTGAAAGCACGAGCGGAAATGGAGACGAAGTCGAAATGACCTAGTGAGTTTTTTACGGAGTAAAAAATTTCCCTGAAAGGCGTAGCGTAATACAATGGAGCGGAGTTTAAATCTTTGTTATGTCTGTCGGAGTTTACGGAGACCAAGGTTTAGTGCAACGTGCCGAAGGCAAACCGCAGAGTTGAGTTTGAGTTTTATTATATTAATTTCTGCAAAGCAGACTATCCTTTAGGGCACGCGCGTTTTTTTTGTTTCTTTTTTTTAAAAAAGAAAATAGAAATAATCTTTGGGGTGGCAGACTCGCTTTTGCTTCTTTTTCTAAAAGAAGAATAAATTTATTAATTACAAAATTCAAAAGAAACTTTTTCCCCATTACATTGAATTTTCCCCTTTCCACCAATTGGAATGATCATGTTTTCTACACAATGCCCAATTTCTTCTATTCTTACTAAAGGTATTTTGCTCTCTAAAAAAACTCTCTTTGCGATATCTTCAATAGAATCATCATTACATTTGGGCTCTTGTTTACAAAAGAAGAAACTACCAAAAATGATTCCATTACATAAGTTAAATTTTCTATGTAATTTTAATTGAGTTAACATAGAATGTATTTCTGATTTTGATTGACAAATATTTTCTAAGATTAAAATAAATTCTTTATTTAGTTCTTCAAGAGGATCATATTTTGTTCCCAAAAGAAGGCAAAAAGAAGGTAGACAACCCCCAAGAATAATTCCTTTTCCAATCCCCTCCTGAATCGTTTTCCAATCAGAAGTATTGGGATTTTTTACTTGAATTATTTTGCCCCCCTCGCAAATTGTTTTCATAATTTTTTTTGTATAATCTGTTGCATTTTTTCCTATACCCCAAAAATAATCTATTCCATGATAAGTTATAATTTTACTTTTAACTGCAATAACATTTAGAAGAACAGTTATATCACTCAATCCAAAAAATGGTTTATTATTTTTTCTAATAATTTCATAATCTAAATAAGGCAATATTTCATTTGAATTATTTCCTCCTTGTGAAGAAATGATAAAATTTGTCTCTCGATCTAAAAATGCATTCATAAGCTCTTTACTTCTTTGTTTTATTGTTCCAGAAAGATAAGAATCTTTTTTATCAAATAATTTTCCATATTCATATCCCCAACCATTATTTTTAAAAAATTGTTCTGCTTTTTTAATTAAGTCTTCCCTACCATTTTCATCGACATTGTTCGCAGATGGAGAAATTATCTTAAAATTAACTTTTTTCATATAACATTGTTTCTTCTCTTGCATTTTCTATAATCCTCCTAGATTTATTTTTCATAAAATTAGGATTTAAAGATAAAATATTAAACATTTCCCTCAATGAATCTTTTCTCTCGTTACAATAAGGAACTGGAGCTTTAATATCTTTTCCCTTGCTATTTCCATAAGCACTCCCTCTACAATCTCCTCCACAAAAGAAGGTATAATCACATTTTGAGCATGCATCAAACAACAGAGAGGCTATTTGAGACGAAGATGCTTTTTTTAATTTGTTTTCCTTTATTTTTTGTTCAAAATAATTATAATTTTTTGTGTGATTAAGGTTTTCGAATGGGGTGCTCGTACGTAAATCTGATGCTTTCACACAATATCCAGGATATTCAAATGCAATTTCTCCTCCATTATGAGGGATTTCTCCTAGACAAAACGTATTTTTGATTATTTTTGGTTTCATTTTATTTTTTTATCCCTTCTTTCAACTGATCTTTAGATATTGATCTAGATAATTCTGCACCCGCTAAAGCTGTTAATCCCAATAGCATATATCCTACTGAATCAATAGGTTTATGTCCAGGATGTTTTGGAGAACCCAAATCTTCCCCATATTTTTCCATTCTTTCACTTTCTGTAAGCCCTAAATCTACAAAATACTCTTTTTCTTTTTGGGAATATGTTTCCATTCTTTGATTACTATTTCCAGATTGGTACAAACAGTAACCACAACTTCCCACAAATGCAAGTGATGCTCCTCCAAGGACTATTCCAACTGTTAAATGCAGAAGTTTCTTTTTCCCAAATTCTTTGGTTTTTTCTATGATATTATTTATGTTTTTCATTTTATGTTATCCGTTTTATTTACTTAATAATAGTAATATTATTTCCTATTTAATTATTAGTCATCATGTATTTTATGACAAAACGAAAGGATTATATATTCTTTAACTGTTTATATTGTTATGTTAGAAGAATTACAGAAATTAGGTTTGAGTAAATATGAGTCTGAAGTCTATTTGGCTTTGCTCAAGTTAGGAGAATCTAATGCAAAACCGATTCTTGAAGAGACTAGATTGCATCGACAAATAGTTTATGATGCATTAGATAAATTAATTGAGAAAGGGTTTGTTAGTTATATTTTACAAGCAAAAACGAGATATTACAAAGCAAGTTCGCCTAAAAAATTTATTGAAACTTTTGATAAACAAGAAGAAGAATTAGAAAAGAAAAGGACTGATTTTGAACAATTATTACCTAAATTAGAAAAATTAAACACTTTTTCTATCGAGAATCAAAATGCGACTATTTTCAAAGGAAATAAAGGATTAAGAACATTATTAGCAGATATGATTCAAAATCCCCAAGACGAACTATTAACAATTGGAGCTTCAGATTTAAAAGCCCAAGGATTTCAAGCAGGATTAGATTTAGGACTGCCAAGATTTCACAATCTAAGAGAAAAACAGAAACAACACTTCAAAATTTTATTAAGCGAAGAACTCAAAGAAAGAGCAAGAAAATTAAATGAACAAAAATATACTTCTGCAAAAATACTTCCAAAAGAATTCACCTCAAACATGTCAACAAACATTTACGGAAACAAAGTTTCAATAATTCTTTGGGGAACACAACCATTTGGAATATTAATAGAAAGTGAAGAAATAGCAAATGGACAAAGAAAATATTTTCAAATGTTGTGGAAAAATGCAAAAACAATAAAATAAAGGCGAAGCCACTAAATGTACGGAGTACGGGTGCGCTTTCTAAAATAAAAAAGGAAAACTCTAAACTAGATTCGACTTAACATTGGGCTTAAGAGAAGTTTTTGCGAAGCAAAAATTTGGGAAAGCGAAGTGCAACGAGCGAACCCTTTAAGCCCTGTTATACGAGGCGAGGACGAAGTCCGAGAGTGCAACGTCCCCTTGAGTCGAGAAATGGAAATTACTTTTTCTTAAATTTAAACAGAATGAAAGTTGGTAAAGTTGTAGCAAATCTGTATTTTTCAGGATCATATCTTTTAGAAATTGGAGTTGGTTTGGCATCTGTGTAATCTATTAATTCAAAACCATTTTTTAATCCTTCTTTTATTAAAGTTTCAAATGTAAAGTTGTGAAGTTTAAGCTTTCCTATACTCCCCAAATCATTCTCTTTCAAAGATTCATCAAAATAATTGCCCCAAATCTTTAATTTGCCTTTTGGTAGTCTTTTAAAACCAAATCTATGATCGTCAATTTGATTTATTAGATTAAATATGGGGTGTCCCGTAGAAAAGCAAAAAATTCCATTTTTTTTAAGAACTCTATTGACTTCTTTAAACAGTTTATTTAGATTCTTAATGTAATGTATTGCTAAACTTGAATAAACAATGTCAAATGCGGAATTTTTATGTTTTAATTTTTTACTCATATCGCATACATAAAAATGAGAGTTAGGGATGTTTAGATCATTTGCATATTTAACAAATTCTTTGATAAGATCAAATCCAACTAATTTATTGAATCTTTGTTTAGAAAGTTTTAGAGCATGGTCTCCGAATCCACAACCCATGTCTAAAATAGTTTTATTTTTAACATTTCCTATTAAATTGATTATGTCAGGCACTTCGACATCTCTATTGAAATCGAATCTGGTTTGGTCTTTTCTTCTTTCAAAGTAATGCTTTGCTAATGTATCATAAATTACCATATTGTTAAACAGATTCTTCAACAATATAAATATTTCCTTTTTAGGTTCCATTTCTCGATTTCGGATAACATCGCGATTAAAGAAAGTTAATTTCTCCCGCGAGTGTAACGAGCTGGATGAGAAATTAATTTGGGGAAATCCTGCAAGGATTTTCTCTTTAATCGCTGTTCATTTTCCCGAGGCGAAGCCGAGAGCCTGTAAGGCGTGGCACGAGCGGAACGACCAACAGGAGTGACCTCGTGAGTTTCCAATCTCCGAAAATTCTTTGATATCGTAGTTACTGAAAGTGTATTAATTTTATAGTAGCGAAAGATTTAAAAAAGGTTTGAGGTTCTTCTAGTTATGACATATTATGATGCAAAACAAGTCGTTCAGAGAGGAACAAAAATAAGTTCTCTTGGAATGGGCAAAAAACCACGAGTAAGAGATGGCGAAGTCTTAGTAGGGGTTGTGAATAATGGACTTTGGGCAGTTGCTCCAGATGTAACTTCTGATAGCGAATTTGAACATTTTTACGGTTCATATTCCCAAGGAAATTGGCTCAGAATGGATGTTTATGCATTGCCCAAAGATGAAGTTGAGAATTGCCCAGATCAAGGAAGAGTTCCTGTTGACGACTTAACAAAAATATTAGAAGAACATCCTCCAAAAACTGAAAACAGATTCTAAAGAATCTTTCGCGATTAAGTCTACTTTTTATTTTCAGCAATTTCGTTTAATCAGCGATGTTGTGAGAAGTTTTTAACTTCTTACTGAAGCGTTAAAACGAAGATATCAAAATCAGAATTTTTGGTTTACCGACGCTGAAGAGGAAACTTTGAAATTGAATAATCCTCATTGTGAATTGATGAAATATTTTAAGTGAACTTTGCCCAACAAGTTTAAAGAACATTTATATAATTTAGAGATTTTTTTGTATTATGGTAAAAAAAGAAAATAAAAAAAAGATTATGGAGATGATTCGGAAAGCAGGAAGTGAGGAATATGAAACTGATTGGGGAGATAAAAGCGGTAAGATTTCTACGTCTAAGAAAAAGTCTGAGGTTAAGAAAGGCAGGACATCTCGTGCTCGTGGAGCAAGGTTTGAATTAAAAGTTCGACATGATTTGGAAGAGAAAGGAAGGACTGTTGATAAGTGGACGAATAATGTTGGCATTTGGGATAATAAAGGGGATGAAGTTATTATTAGAAAAAAGGTTGGTGAAGATACCAAATATCTTTTGGCAAAAACTAAAAAAGAAATAAAATACGAAGAGATAATTTTTAATAAATGTATCATCGCAAAAAGAAAATACAATCCATTTTCAAAAGTTATGACAATCGGAACGGGATTCCCCGACTTCGTCTCAATCAAACATGTTCGTGATGATTTGTATAGCTTTATTGGGGTTGAAGTTAAAATAAATGGAATTCTCTCGAAGATAGAAGAAGAGAAATGTGCGTGGTATTTGAAGAATAAGATTTTCTCTGCGATTTGGATTGCTAAAGCGAAAAAGGACGGCAGAAAGGTTGAAATCGAATATGTTGATTTTGAAGAGAGATATGGAAAATCTTAAAAGAAATTATTGCCTTTACATTCCATGAAGATGAAAATAATTTTGGGCATTTTGTTGGTTTTTTTAATTGCTAATATTTCTGCAGTTTGTGACGATGGACAAATTGATATTAATTCTGCTTCAATTGAAAAATTGGATTTGTTGTATGGTGTTGGACTTAAAGTAGCTCAAAATATAATTGATGGAAGACCTTTTGACAATGTTGATGATTTAATAAGGGCGAATAGAATTGGAAATTTCACTCTTGGTAAAATAAAAGAAGATGGCTTGGCATGCGTTTCTTTCGAGGAAGTAGAAACTGAAGAAGAAGTAATTGAAACAGATAATGATGTATATGAAGAGGATGGGAAAGAAACAGAAATAGGTAAAGAGAATGGTAAAGGTAAGGCACACTCGGGTGTACCCCAAGAAGGGGCGAGTACCTCTTCGAGGCCCCCAGATATTAAACTTGGGGGCAAAAATGTTGAAAGAGAGCTAATAAATTTAAATCCAAAAGATATAAAAACGGATGAAGACAAGAAAAATTTAGGCAAAAGTGATTATACAATTTACGGATTCGGGAGTTTCTGTGTTTTGCTTTTATTTTTGTTCATTGTGAAAAATAAAAACCGATTTAATAAAAATGAGTTCAGATAAAGATTTAGAGACAAAGGGAATAAAGGCTATGTTAATCATAGAGGTTATGGGAAGGCCTCCAGAACATTTGACAGAAACTTTAAACAAATTAGTTGATAATATTGATAAAGAAAAAGGTGTTGTTGTAAAAGAAAAGAAATTTAGTGAGCCCGCTTTGGTAAAGGATAAAAAAGATTTGTACACAACTTTTGCAGAGATTGAGGTTGAGGTTGAAGAAATTTTATACCTTGCAATTTTGATGTTTAAGTATATGCCAGCACATGTTGAGGTTGTTGAGCCAGAATTAATTGCTCTTACTAATCATGGTTGGGGGGATATTTTAAGCGAGCTTACAAGAAGGCTTCATGGTTATGATGAAGTTGCAAAAGTATTACAATTTCAAAATTCTGAAATGAAAAAAAAGTTAGAAGAACTTGGTGTTAAGATTCAAGAAGGCGGGAAATAATTATTTTCTTCCCCGAGCTATTTTTTCAAAATTGATTTTCCTTTTCTTTGATTTTCTATATTTTGAAAGAAATGCTAATAACAATAATCCTATTGCTCCGATTAAAACCCAACCAATTATTTTTGTGTTTTTGCTTGGTTCTTCTTTGGCACAACTTCCAATGCAACAATAATTATCTTTTGCATAAACTGAATCACCGTCGCAAATTTGTGATGAAGAACAAACAGAACCATATATTTCCGCACAGGTTTTTAATGTGGCTGGTTCTTTTATTACTTCGCCGTCTATAATTACTATTGCATTTCCATCATTATCTGCAACTATTTCATAACCTTCAGATTCCACTTCTTCAATTATTTCTTCTTCTATAATTATTTCTTCTTTTAGAACGCAAATGTTTTCTACACAAGTTTCATTTTTTCTGCAACCCTCTTTTGGAGTGCATTCTAATTCTTCAGAATAAATTTCTCCCCCAATACAAAAGCCATTTTCACAAGTTTCATTGCTTTTGCAATTCCAATTAATCATACATTCTGAACCCTTTGCTGATTCATTTTGGGGTTCTTCTGATTCATTCTGTTCTTGTTCTGGAATTTCTTCTCCTCCAATGCAAAAGCCATTTTCACAAGTTTGATCTCCTACGCAATTCCAATTTGTAATGCATTCTGAACCCTGGGTTTCTTCGGGTTCTTCAGAAGATTCCCCTGGTTCTTTCGTCTTTGATGATTTGATTATATAAGCCATAAATTCGTATGCTAAATTAGTAGAACTAATATCCAAAACCCTAATTGTTGTTTCAGTTATATCTTCAGAAATAATCTCGACTCTTTTTGTTTGCCAAGGGTTTAATTCTATATCTTGTAAATTTGTTATGCTTATATCCACATTTGAACCTTTCAAGTTTCTCAAATGTAGTGAAAAGTTTCCGTCGGTGATTACGAAAGCGGGCTCAATTGAAAAATCTGCTACTTCGCTTAAAACAGTAAAATCTTTTGTTATGTCGTCTGAATAAACTTTGCTACCTTCTATATATCTCACGCCCTCTATTGCAACAGAATAATCATTTGGAGATTTGTCTTCTGTTTGCACATAAAAATAATATGAACCCCCTATTTTTGCAAGATCATAATCAAAAGAAGTTCTTACATGGCCTCGATAAAAATAAATATTGTTTTTTGATATTGAATCCAAGAAATTTCCTGAGATAGAGGCAATTATTGTTTCTCCAGATTTGAATTCTGAATTCATATTTATGTCTGCTGCATAAATTATTGGGAAAAATAATAAAAGTGTTGTTAATAAAAATAATGTTTTTCTCATTTTAAGCAAAGAGGAATTTCATATTATTTGCCCATCTCCCTTAATTTTTTAAGAACGTCATCTAATTCTCCCTTGTGTGGTTTTGGCTTTTCTCCAGGTCTCCTTAATTGAACTGGCCTTCTTCCTTGAGGTGCTGGTCTTTGAATTCCGGTGTGTCTTGGAGGTTGCTTTTTGAACATGCCTTTCAATAAAGGTCTTCTTCTTATAGGCATTCTTCCTGGAGTAATTGGCATTCCAGGTCTTCTCCTTGGTTTTTTCTTTCCAAATTTTGATTTAAGTTTAAGCCACATAGGACCAATTTTATCTCTAAAAACTATTCCCAATGTTGCAAGAACTACCAACACAACTAAAACCCATATGAACCATATGCTCTTTTCAGGCTTAGTTTTTTCAACACAGCATATGTCTCCATAATCCTCACAAACAAAAGACAAAGATTCTTCTTCATTATTATCACAGTCAGTTCTACATGTTCCATCATTTTCAAAACATTCAGCTTCTTCTATTGGCTCCTCTTCTTCACAGGTTCCACCCCCAATACAACATGTTTCGTAAGTTGCCACATATAATGCTTCGGCAGTCACTCCATCTTCACAAATTTCATCAGATGAACAAATTTCTCCTCCCTGGGCAGAACATGTTTCTAATGGTTTTTCTTCTGAGCAACATTTGAAAGAAGAGTAACAACTTGCTGAATAATCTGGCAAAATGCTCGCTTCACAATTTGCTTCAATCATACAAAAATATCCTGAATCTTCACAATCTAAAAATTCATTATCAACACAGATTCCTTCAAAACATTCTTGAGAACTTAAACAGTCAAAACTTGAATCACATGGAACATTCCCTCCCTTTTTTGGAACTTTACAAAAACCATATGTATTACAGGTTTTTGGAGCGGTGCAATCAGAATTATTTACACATCTTTGAACACCACATCCTGTTGAATTAAAGAAACATTCATCATAATCTTCTGAAGGGAAACAGAATAAATCTCCAACCAAATCAGAATCAATATCAGAGCAACCCATATTACTTAAATTAGTTCCGTCACATTGTTCAATGCCTTCTATAATACCATCCCCACATACTGAATCTTTAATCGCGCATTGCCCACTTATACAAATTTCTGGAACAGTGCAATTCTCATCAAGAGTGCATTCTGGGGGCAAACCACATCCGGTTGAATTAAAAGAACATTCGCTAGAATCGCCAGATGGGTAACAGAATAAATCTCCTACATAATTAGAACCAAAATCGGCACAAGTCGTATCACCTAAATTAGTTCCATCACAATTTTCAGAACCTTCTATAATATTGTCTCCGCATACTGGTGGAGGGACTATACATTGTTTATCTGTGCAAACTTCGTCATCTGATGAACAATCCCTGTCAAACTCACATTCCGGTGGGCTTCTTGGCCAGAAAGAACGTAAAATAAATGCTGTGTTTTTTAAATTTCCAGAATCCCAACATCCATCAGCTCCTTGAATATCTAACAACCAATCTCTTGCATTTCTCCATTCCATTGGCTTTTCCCAATAAAAAGGCCAAGCAGCGAGGGCAGTATCATAATATTTATCTCCCGATTCGTCCCAATATTTATTTAATTTTTGTCCCAGTAAAAGTTCAGTTCTGTATCTTCCCGTTAAAAAATATAAAAATGATTCTGGAAGGAATTTTTCATTATCTGAAACCATTGTTATTAAGTAAGGCATGTATTCTGATATGTCATGGCCCTTAGAATGTAAAACCAATGTAGACCACAAACTTCCTTCATAATCGCATGTGTTTCCTTCACCAAAACAAAGAGAACTTACCACTTCTTCTGTTAATCCTCCTTTTGAAGTTTTATGGACTTCCTTTGAAATATGAATTGTTGATGAATCTTGTCTTTTAAATAATGTTGTTGTTAAAAAAGTATTACTTTCGCATGAAGTGTGAATTTCCATATTGTAACAGTTTGGAGATATTTGAAGCCAGTAATCATCTTGTGCGAGAGTTAGACAAGATCCTGTATTTGTAGAGGATATTTTTCTGTCTGAATCTATAGAAATTTGATAGTTCTCGTCGGAATATGAAACTGTGCAGGTTGTTGGTCCAGAGGTTTCTATTTCTAAGAACCACTCTAATTCTGTTGGAATGGCATTTTGTGAGGCCGAGAGTAACCATTTTTCCGCAAGACTTGTGTTCTCATTTACTCCATCCAATGCAAATATTGCTTGTGCGGTTGATTTTATATCGCAGTTTGGGTCGGGCCAACAATTATTTGATGAAACGCTATTCATGACCTCTGTTCGACATTCATAAACTGACATTAATGAAAAAACTTTTTGTTCAAAACTTAATGACGAACATTGTTGAGTTTCTATTTTATTTTCAAGACATGCATATGCGCTTTCAACTTGTGATTCTTCATCTGCAATTATGAATGGCAAGACTAGAATTAATAAGAATAAACTTAGTAAAAACATCACCTTTTTTTCCATGATGGAGACAAGGGAAAGTTGTTTATAAATATTTTTATATTTTAGATTGAAAAGTTAAATTTATTAAGGGGGTTTTATTATTTTGTTTATGAAAAAGGGGGAAGGGTTGAAGAGGGAATTTTTGGAAATAAGATTTTAATTAATAAAATATTTTAATTAGTTCTTATTATTTCGCATATTTTATTTTCAACTTCTTTGATTTTGTTTTTGGATATTTTTCCAAGGGAATATAAAATTATTGAATCTCTTAAGGTAAAAATTATTGAAGGTTTAATATAACTTTTTATTTTTAATTTTCCTTTTTCAAAATCTTCTTTTTCTAAATTTATTTGATAAGGATCATTTGGATGGTTAATAGAGGTAATTTGACAAAGAATTAAATCATTTCCTTTCAATGTTGATATAATTAATGCAGGTCTTTTGATTTTTGAACTTAAATCTGAGAATGGAAAAGGTGTGACTACAATTTCTCCTTTTACAAATCTGCCCATGCAAGATTGTCCTCCTCACTTAACCAATTTTTCCCCAATAGATCTTCGTCTGCATAAATATTTGATTTTATTGACTCTAATTCATTTATCCTTTCCTGAATTATTTTTCTCACAAATTCACTCCACTTAATTTCAGAAAAGAATTTCATTTTTTCATAAGTCTTATCATTAATTGAAAGAGTTACGTTTGTCATTTTAACTTAAGTGGGCTCACTTATTTAAATCTTTCTTATTTTTGTCATCCTTTTTATTATTCGTTTTGTCGTCTTTTTTGTTTTCTTTTTTCTTGTTAATTTTGTTGTTTTCTTTTGGTTTTTTGTTGTTTTTGTTTTCCAAGAAATTTTTTCTAACGGTGTAATTTACAGGATTTTTTATTGTTCTGCAAAAATTATCTGGGTCGCATACTCCAATCCCCCGATAAAATTCTTTGCAGTTTGGGGGGAGGATTGGTTTCTTTTTGTATGCCCAAGATAATTGGGAGGTTATGTAACCCTCTTTTAGAGGAACTTCATTTTTTTTATTCCAATCGAAGATTCTTTTTTCCATTTCTTCTTTGTCCATTCCAATTGAACGAAATAAATTTATTAAAGCGAATAAAGCTCTTTTTTTGCCGTCTGAAATTCCTAACAATATTTTCTTTATGCATGGGGGGAATTGCTCTTCTTGAATATTCTTTAATGAAATTGGTTTGAAATTGGCATATTTTCCTTTCACTTTTTCTTTGTCTTCATAATTATTTTCTTTGTACCAATCAAGTGCTTGCATAAGCAATTCTTTTGCTTCTCCTTCTTCCACATCTGGCATGAAATCCTTTACTTCTACTTTCATTGGATCCGCGTCTTTCATTTCGAAACTTTCTATTTTATTTGGATCTAGGACAACACTTGCAAGAGCTGTCTTTTCATGGAGAGAATATGGCATTCTGAATAAATGTCTTGGGGAAACTAAGATTAAATCTGGCATTACTTCTTTCGGAGCTGAATAATCCTTTACATATTTATTTGGTCTTGATAAATCGCTAACTTTTTCTATTAATTTTTCTTTTGTTTTTGCCATGATGTATTTTGTTATTATTCTTGGGATTTCTGGAAACATCTCTTCTGTCTTTATTTCGTTTATTTCTTTAGGGAATGCTTTCCAAGGGATTATAATATGAAAGCCCTTGGAACCTGAGAACTTTACCCCTATGTTTTTTACTCCGTGGAATTTTAATACATCAATTATTATTTTGACCATAATTTTACTATAATCTATGTATTTGCTATCTATGTCTAGAAGTAAATCCCAACCAATTCTTAATTCGTTTAATTGTTTTACATTCATTCCTGTTTCAATCTTTAGGGCGTCTTCCCAGAGTTCTTGTGAACAATGGAATGATGTTGCTCCCCTTCTAACAAGTTCTATTATGTCGCCCATGTAGTCTAGAATATCTGGGCGTTTTCCAAAACCGTCAAAATATCTTGGAGAAATTTCCCTGTTCTTTGCGAATTCGAATATCGTTTTCTGGATTTCTGGCCGAGAATAATACATATTTGTAATTTTTCTTATTCTTTCTTCCCTAATGCTTGTTTCCATGATAAAGGAGAATCAAGGAAGTTTATATTTATTATTATAGAAAAGATTAAATAATATGCCTTATAGGGGTATTTATGAGAGAAATGCATCCGTGGGTTAAAGGTGAAAGAGAAGTTTATAAGAAAAAATATAAGGATTTGGTTAAAGGATTAGATTTATCTAAACCGCTCTCTATTTTAGATTATGGATCTAGCACGGGGGGATTTGCGAGCCTTTTAGCAGAATACAACCCACATACTAAAGTCACTGCAGTGGATGCAAATCCAGAAGCAATTAAACTTGGTAAAAAGGATTATCAACACCTGCCAAATTTAGAATTCATTGTTGCCGAAGAAATCCCTGAAAAGAATTATGATTTAATTTTCAATAATTTGGTTTTGCATGAGTTAAGTGGAAAAGGAGATAAAAGAACTATTGGTTCTTTTCTAAAAAAAGCATATAGCTCCCTAAACCCCGAAGGTTTAATTTCCGTCTTAGATAATATAAAGATTTCAAAAAAAGCATTTAAACCACTTTATGCGCAAAACAAAAGTCCAAGAAGAGGAACATTTGAAGAGGAATATGAAGAACATAATAGATATACTTTGAAGGATTGGGTTAATATGTTAGAAAAAGTGGGATTTTATGCCGAACACCAACAACATTTGCCACCAAATATTTTCCATTATCATGGAAGAAAAAAATAATTACATCTATTAATTTATCTAATATCACAACAAACTTTCAAAAATTTGTTCCAAATTAACCTCAAAAAGCGCAACAGGCATTTTGATTTTCCAATTCTTTAAGATTCTTGGATGAATTTCCCCTACGAATCCTATTCTATGTCCTTTGAAGATTATTTCTGCTACTCTGCCATCAATGAAATGCTGAGGAAATTTTTCTGCCTCTTTTATTTCTATTTCTAAATCCAACATCCTAAATAAATATTCTATAATCTGTTTTGTTTCTGTGAAATTCCCTGGAGTGATTGCTAAAGATAGTTTATCTAATTCTTCTATTTCGTTTTCCTTTTTGAAAACTTTTCCAACTTCGAAAATTCTTTGAGGATATTCCGAATCCACATTTTCGGAAATTATTTTTAATAAATAATGAGACAAATCCTTTCTTAAAATATTGAATTCGGTTTTTGATTCTTCTAATTCTATGAAATCTTTTTCTTGTTTCTCGGGAATGCCCATTTTCTTGAATTGATCCTTCTTTTTTGTTAAAAGATAGTTTGAGATTTCTAAAAAATTAAGACCTGTTAAAATTTCTGAAATCTTTCTTTTTATTGTTGCTTTGTGATCCTCAGAACCAATTGTAGATATTTCTGGGATGACTGGTTGGAAGTTTTCGTAGCCATACGCTATCGCGACATCCTCCATCAAATCCACTTCGTGCAAAATGTCGGTTCTCCAAGGTGCAATTTCTGCTTTTCCTTTTTCATAATTATAACCCATTTTTTCCAAATTTGTTTTTAATTCTTTTTCATTTAATTCTAATCCTAAAAGTTTGTTTGTGGCTTCCAAAGAATTTTGCATTGTTTCGGAATTTAAATTTGGAGAATGCTTTTCTTTGCCGCCTTTGATTTCCATTTGGTAAACTTTTCCGCCCATGTCGGCCAATGTTGTGATTAGAATGTTTAAGCATTTCTTTAAAATTTCATAGTCAAAACCAGAACATTCAATAAAGATATCTCTTGTTTTTGATGTTACTCTTCCCGTTAGTTTTGAATTAATTATCGGAGGCATACTCAGAATATTTTTGTTAGCGTCTATAAATATTGGAAATTTTGATTTGCCTGCTAAGAGATGTGCATAGTCCCTTCCTGCAGGATGTCTTTGTAAAATTTGTAGGCCAGACATTTCTCTTTCAGTTTCAAGAGGAATGAATTTTATTTTGTCGGGCTCAATTGCTTTGAAAGTTATTGGTAATTTTATTTTTTCTAGAGGATAAATTCCGATTGCTAATTTCTTTCTTCTTCTTCCAATTGTTAAATGTAATTTTTCTTGAATTCCTATTAATTCTTTTATTTTCTCGTCGTCCAGTTTAATTTTTTTAACAATTGCGCATGCCGTAAAAGGTCTAACGTTTTTTACAGAAGAATCAATTATAACTTTGTAATCTTTTTCAGGTTTATGAATTTTGTATTTTTTTAATCCTGTTTTCTTTCCTAGGAAACTTAGAAAAGATCTTTTAAATCCATGATAAGATAAAAGGTCTGGACGATTTGGAAAAATTTCTAATTCAATTTCTTCATTTGTTAAACTCTCTACGGGGGTTCCGAACAATGCAATCTTTTCTTGCATTTTATCGTCGAGTTTTCCTATTTCTTTTTCAAATGTTTTTCTTGGTAGTTTTATGTTTGCCATTTCACTTCATCCAAAATTTTATTTTTCTTAATTTAGTTATATCGTTTTTGTATAATTCCCTTAGATCATTTATTTTGTAAAAGTCTGTTATTATTCTGTCAAATCCCTGTCCCCATGCTAAAACAGGAACGGCCTCACCTAAAAGTGGGGCTGTGATTTCAGGTCTAAAAATTCCTGCGCCGCCCAATTCTAACCAGACTTTTTTTTCTGGGTGGAAAACATTTATTTCAACCGAGGGTTCTGTGTATGGGAAATATGCTGGAGTGAATCGTATTTTCTTGAAACCCATTTTTTTATAGAATTGTCTTAGATATCCTAATAAGTGTCTGAAGTTTGCGTTTTTATCGATGACGATTCCTTCTGTTTGGTAGAATTCAAATCCATGCGACCAATCCACTGTTTCGTTTCTTAGAACTTTACCTATTGCAAAGAATTTTGCTGGCATGTCTGAAGGTTTTAAATTAGCTAATGTTTTTGCAGAAAGACATGTTGTGTGGGTTCTCAGGACTAATTTTTTTGCTTCTTCTTCATCCCAGGAATAATTCCAACCCTTGCTTCCTTCAATTCCTTTTTCGTGTGTTTTCTTAATAGTTTCTACTAATTTTTTATCTGGTAAATCTGCTTTCTTCTCACCCAAGGGTGTACCCCGAAAATTCTCTCCGAGATTTTTACTAGAGGCAATAAAGAATGTATCTTGCATTTCTCTTGCTGGGTGATCTTGTGGAGTGAATAAAGCGTCGAAAACCCAGAATGAGCTTTCGATTGTGTTTCCTGTCATTTCTTTGAAACCCATTTCAGTCCAAATGTTTCTTCCGTAATCTATTGCTTGATTTACAAAATGCCTTTTCCCGCCTGTTATTTGCGGCACGGGAGAATTCACATCATATCTTCTGAACTTCTTTCCCTTCCAATTAGTTTCTTTTTTTAGGATTTCTGGATTTAGTGCTTCTATTAAATCGCTTGATTTTATTTTAGATTTCATTAATTTTTTTCCAAGTTCAGTTACTTCTATTACTATTGTTTTTTGTTCTACAATTGAAATTATGTCTCTTCTATTTTGTAAATTTTTTAATGCGAATAATTGTTCTGGAGAAAGTGAATCATATTCTACGGGGATTGCTTCGATTAAACTTTCTTCGAGAGTTTTTTTTGCTATTTCTTCCCTTCCGCCATTAAAAATAATTTTTCCGTTTTTTAATTCTATTAATGCTTTTTTCTTTAATGCTCCCAATGAAACTTTGAATTCGTCGTTTGAAAGTTTGCTTTCTTTCATTGCGTCTTTAATTGATATTATTCTCTTTTCATCTAATAAATTTAAAAACCTTCTTTCTGGCAATCCCTTTTTTTTATATAATGCCCCGTTTACTCCAATCTCCACTAATTTCTTTTTTTTGATTTCAAGTTTTACAATGTTTTTGTTCTGAAGATATTCTAATGCACGAAGAACTGATGTTTTATCGAGATTTGATTTTTTGCAAATTTCAATTATTTTTTCATCCAAATAGGGCAAAATTCTTCTTTCGTTTGGACTTAGAGATTCGGTTAATCTGTCGTTTTCCATTTTGAGTAAAGGAATTGGGTATTTATAAATTTAAAAGAATTTTTATTTGAAGGAAATTCCTCTATTCATAAATTGCACTCGCTTTACTCGTGGAATTGACTGGCTGCGAAATCACCTTTGGTGGATTTCTTCGTGGGGAATTTGTTAATGTGTTGGGGGTTTTGTGGTTGGGGTTGTGATAAGTGTTAGATTTTTTTTTCGATTACTTCAATAAATTCTTTGATGTAATTTTCGGAATTCTTGAATGAATTTATAATGCTTAAAGTAGTCCAATAAATAATATTCCCTTCTTGGCATACTGAAGAAACTACATTTCCTCCAACAAACCCCCAATCTTCTTTTGTATTAAAACAACTTCCTTCAACATTAAGTTTTATCTCCGAATAACCTCCTACTTCTTTCATATAATTTTCAATATTTCTTTTGAAATTTATAGAATCTTCTGATTTATCAAATTCGTAAAACATTATCTCAATATCAAAATAATCCTTAACAGAATAAGTTCCTACCTCATATTTACTAAATAAAAAACTTTTTCCTTTTACAAAGCCATTGTTTGTATCGTATGCTTTTAAATTGCCATTATTGATTTCTATTTCTTCTACACCATCGCGATTATATTCTGTTGGGAAATCATACATTGAAGGAAGAATTTCTTCTAAATTATAATTATTTATTTTAGAATTTTGATTTGATTGAGCGTTTGTTATTGAAGAATTATCTCCTCCACTAAAAAGACCAATTAAGATAAAAAATAAAATTACTCCGAAAACTCCGCTCCAAACAGGATGTTTCTTAATCCAATTTTCTTTTTTCATATTATTTATTGTTAAAAAGATTATTTAAATTTAATCTATTTCTTTCGTCATCCCCGTAGGCATGCCTAAAACCAATCCCAATGATTTCAAATCAGATATATTTCTTTGGTGTTTCTTCATAATAAATTTCATCCCGACTTTGTTTTTATTGCAGAGAATTATGTTCTGTTTTATTCTTGCTAAAATATTTGCTTTTTCCCTTATATTTCTGCCCCTAGTAGAAATCTTTGAAGAAGATTTATCGGGGTACACCCTTGGGTGTGCTTCTACTATTTCGTCAAAGTTTATTCCAATTTGAATGTTATTCTTTTTGGCTATTTTGGCAAGAACATGATTAAGGCCTGAATTTCTTTGCTTTTGGAAATCTTTTCTGCCTTCTTGATTTATTAGAAGAATTTGTATCTTGAGTTTTTCTAGGACTTTTCTATTTAGTTCGTCATCGTTTGAAGAGAAAATTATTTCCTTTTCTGAATTCTTTTTGACCTGTTCTTTCAATTTATTGAAATTCTTTTCTGTTAAGATTATATTGTTTTTCATTTAATTTGTAGGGAAATAGAATTTATAAAATATTAGATTGCTCTTCATATTTTATGCAATTTACTGGGCAATCTTCCACGACTTTTTTGCATAGTTCTTCTTCATCTTTTCTCACATTTTTTATATGTTTTCCGCTTTTGTTTGATGAATCTTTTAAATTGGCTTTGCCGTCCTTTTCTTCCATTTCCCAATGTTCTGGCTGCTCAAGAGCACATGAACCGCAACCAATGCATTTATCTCTGTGATGAACTATTTTAGGCATAATCTTTTCTCCTCTCTTTTTTTAACCACATAAACTTGATCATTTTTTCTTACTATTCCTGGAACTTTGAATGAGGCAATTTCTTTTTTGCCAATAGTTTCTACTTTTTCTCTGTCTTCATTTCTTAATTCATCAATTGTAAAATCGACTACTCCTGTTGTTGGCCCAATTATTCTGAGCTTGTCGTTTTTGTTTATTTCATGTGCAACGGTCATTATTTCCACTACGGATAAATCTTTGAAAAAATGTCTTACATTTCCTATGAAGAATTTTTCTTCAGTTGCTTGGGAACCTTTTTTTCCAGACCATTCTCCTAATTTTTTTCCTAAATAATATCCTCCTTCCCAGAAACCTCTGTTGAATACTGTTTTCAATTTTTTTGATAGTTCGTCTATTGCTTCACGGTTATATTTTTTATCTTTAATCATTTGGAGCGCCGTTTTGTATGCGGTCACAACTTCTTTTACGTATTCTGGGCTTCTTCCTCGCCCCTCTATTTTAAAAACGTTTACACCTGCTG
>SDBV01001606.1_pt1 | contig 34011 bp, 26 predicted proteins | sample 2277081 | NCBI WGS metagenome assembly SDBV01 (sample SAMN10402039, study PRJNA504765) | marine sediment metagenome | isolation source: marine sediment core GS10_PC15, 223 cmbsf | place: Arctic Ocean: Southern Knipovich Ridge | collected 2010 | reverse complement strand
TTCAAGATTTGAAAAATACCTCATGTCAGGAGGCCCCAATGATCTTTCGGATTTCAAATCCCTGATCTGGAATGAATTGCCACATGAGACTTACCTGGAGCTGGCCATTAAATATTTCAACTTTGGATTGATAAAAGAAGCTGAAATGGTACTTAAACTTTCGCCGGAAAATCCAATGTTGCTTTATTGGCTGGCTTATCTTACAAATTTGCAGGAATCGAACAAAGACAATTCAAATGCACACCTCAAAAAAGCAAATGATTACGACCCCACACTTGTTTTCCCGTTTCGTCAGGAATCAATACCTGTTCTCGATTGGGCCGCTACAACTTCGGACTCCTGGAAACCTGGGTATTACCGTGCGCTGATCTGGTGGAACCTTGGATTAGAAGAAAAAGCACGCGAACAATTTTTATCGCTGGAGGATCCCGACTTCTTTCCCTATTTCCTGGCGAAAGTTAAACTTTTCAATGGTAATCGCGAGATCGTAAAACAGAGCCTTATCAAAGCCTTTGAATTAGCTCCTGATGATTGGCGTACCACACTAAGGTTGTCTAATTATTATCTGAACTCAGGGGAAAAAGACAAAGCAATGGAATCGGTGGAGCAGAAATTCAATCGGGATCCCACAAATTACTACTTAGGCTTACATTATGCGAAAACCCTGCTTTTAACCGATCAGAACCACGCATGTTTTGAGTTGCTGGAGAGCTTAAATGTCCTGCCAAACGAAGGGTCTACGGAAGGACATCATTTGTACCGGTTATCGAATTTAAACCTGGCAGAGGAGGCGATTAAAAAGCGTGACTACGAATTAGCGACCAGCCATTTAAATAAAGCCAGATTATGGCCTGAAAATCTGGGCGTGGGTAAACCGTATGTTGCCGATGAAAGGACTGAAGATTTTATTCAGGGGTTGGTGCTACGGAATTCCGGTAATAAAGCTGAAGCAGAGGATTATTTTGAAAAAATCCTGAGTTTTAAAACAGGTAATAAAACCAGCCCTATTTCTTCAGAAGATATTTTGGTTCTGGCAGCATACATCCGGTTGGACCGGAGGCCTGAAGCTGAAAAACTATTGAAAGAATGGCAGGATTTGTACCCTGAAGATGTGTTTGTAGAATGGGCCACGATTTGGATGGCAGGCAAAAACAAAGATCTTGCCTTAATAACAGAAAGTTTACACAATGAAATGTCAAATCCGAAAATTGGTTCAAGGGAATATTATTTATTGTGGACGTTTGATTTTCTTGTAGAAGTGCGCTGAAAGAATAAAAAGTAACACCTGAATAATTTCAGCTAATCCTGGTCAATATAAGGGGCCACTTTTTCTGCCCAAAGGTCATATCCCAGGGGCGACATATGCAGGCTGTCTCCAATGAAATACCCCGAATAAGGCCTCTTGTTTTTTATCATTGGCGTATAGATATCAATATATTCCAACAAGTCATTTTTCTCACATTGCTTCCGTATAAGATCATTTGCTTCCTCTATCTTATCTTTTAGATGCCACCTTGAGGGGCTGGGTTTGATGGAAATGAAATATATTTTTGTGTTAGGTAGATCGGTGTGAATTTTATCTACCAGTGTCTGAAAATCTTTTAAAATTACTTGAGGCATTTTGCCATTTGCCACGTCATTGTCGCCCTCATAAAGAAATACTTTGAATGGTTTATATGATAATACTATCCTCTCATAGAAATAAATTAAATCGCTGAATTCGGAACCACCAAAGCCCCTGTTTAAAACGTTGTGTCCTTCAAAGTCACTTTTTAACGTTTTCCAAAAACGAATGGAAGAACTTCCAGTAAATAGGATCAAATTTTTATCCGGTGGATTTGCCTGATCCTGGATTTCAAATTTATGAATATCATTTTCGAACCTGTTGGACTCCTGTGTAAATGCAAACTGATTTGCAGTGAGAATAAAGATACATACCATGGAGATTTTTTTTGATCCTTGTCTTACGATGGTATTCATTTTTAAATTGTCAAGTTGAGTATCCTAAGAATGCATTTTCATGTAATTTTGCAGATTATTTTGACATTTTCAAAAGTGGGTAAAACAAATGTGAGCATAGGCAATCCGTCAACAACGGCTAATGGTCTCGAAAGAATAGAAATATTTGGCGCACGCGAACATAACCTTAAAAACATAGACGTTTCTTTTCCTCGTAATCAGCTCGTAGTAATTACAGGAATTAGCGGCAGCGGAAAATCTTCCCTTGCCTTTGACACCATTTACGCCGAAGGACAGCGGCGGTATATGGAAAGTTTCTCCGCTTATGCCCGGTCTTTTATTGGAAACCTCGAACGTCCTGATGTGGACAAGATAAATGGCCTGAGCCCGGTAATATCCATCGAACAAAAAACAACCTCACGAAACCCGCGTTCCACCGTGGGAACAATGACCGAAATTTACGACTTCCTCAGGCTGATGTTTGCACGGGCAGGTGAAGCATTCTCATACAAAACAGGGAAACGGATGGTCAGGCAGTCGGAAGATCAGATTGTTGACCATATTATGAATTATTTCAAGGGGCAAAAACTTGTACTCCTTGCCCCGGTGGTAAAAGGACGCAAAGGCCATTACCGTGAATTGTTTCTCCAAATTAGAAAAAGCGGATATTCAAAAGTGAGGATTGATGGGGAATTAATGGAACTTGTACCCAAAATGCAGGTTGATCGTTATAAAATTCATGATATAGAACTTGTGATCGACCGTATTGTAGTAAATACTAAAGACCGTTTTCGTGCTTCACAGTCGGTACAGGCCGCTATGAAAGAGGGAAAAGGGATCATTATGGTTCTTGACCAGAATGAGCAGGTGCATCATTTTTCAAAATACCTGATGGATCCCGAAACAGGTATTTCCTACGATGAACCTGCCCCGAATACCTTTTCATTTAATTCACCCTATGGAGCGTGCCCAAAATGCAATGGCCTGGGTACCATAGATGAAATTACGGAAGACACTGTAATTCCGGATACAGGACTGAGTATCAGCAGGGGAGGAATAGCACCGCTTGGTGAATACCGGGATATCTGGATATTTAAAAAAATTGATGCAATCCTGAAACGAAACGGATTTTCCATTTCAACCCCTATCAATGATTTACCAGAAGGAATTCTGAAATTACTTCTCTATGGTGATTCTGAGACGGTAATGGTGGCGTCAAAGAAGTATCCGGGAACGCCCTGGCATACAAAATTTGAAGGGATTATTCGTTTTCTGGAAAAGCAAAAAGACTCAAATATCGAAAAAATCCAGAAATGGATCCACGAATTCACAGTAATACGTACATGCCCGGAATGTAATGGTACCAGACTTAAAAAAGAGTCTCTGCACTTCAAAATCGATAGTAAAAATATAGCTGAATTATCTGTGATGGATATTTCACAACTGGCTCAGTGGCTTGACGGCCTGGAACTACGCCTGAATGACCGGCAAAGAAGAATTGCAACAGAAGTGCTTAAAGAAATCCGAAAAAGAGTTCGCTTCCTTTTAGATGTTGGCCTTGATTATTTACAACTGAACAGGTCTTTAAAAACGTTATCCGGTGGTGAAGCACAACGAATCCGGTTGGCAACCCAGATTGGTTCGCAACTAATTGGGGTGCTATATATTCTTGATGAACCAAGTATTGGCTTGCACCAACGAGATAATAAAAAGTTAATAAAATCACTAAAGAAGCTTCGTGACCTTGGAAATACCATTATAGTGGTGGAGCATGATAAGGAAATGATGCTTGAATCAGACTTTATCATCGACATCGGGCCGGGTGCAGGCAGGCATGGCGGCGTTATTGTTGGGAAAGGAAATCCAAAAGAATTCTTAAACGGGGATACAGTGACTTCAGAATACCTCCGAAATGAAAAAAGGATTGATATCCCAAAGAAAAGACGTGAAGGAAATGGTGCCAATATCCCACTCACTAAAGCATCGGGAAATAATCTCAACATGGTTGATGTATCATTTCCATTGGGGAAAATGATTTGTGTGACAGGAGTAAGTGGAAGTGGCAAATCCACCCTTATCCACGATACCCTTTACCCGATTCTTCGGCAGCATTTCTACAAATCGAGGGTATCACCGCTGGCCTATGAATCTGTTTCCGGACTTGAACATATTGACAAAGTAATCGAAGTGGATCAATCGCCCATTGGCAGGACCCCACGTTCGAACCCGGCTACCTATACGGGCACTTTTTCAGATATTCGCAATCTGTTTTCTTCGCTCCCTGAATCCAAAATCCGCGGATACAAACCAGGAAGGTTTTCATTTAACGTAAAAGGAGGCCGGTGCGAGGCGTGTGAAGGCGCCGGTATGCGGCTTATTGAAATGGATTTTCTACCCGATGTGCACGTGCATTGTGAAAACTGTAAAGGGAAACGGTACAACCGGGAGACACTGGAAGTTCGGTTCAAGGGTAAATCAATTTCGGATATCCTGGGAATGACAGTGGAGCAGGCAGTAGAATTTTTCGAAAACCAACCTAAAATTCTCAGGAGGATCAAAACAATGCATAGTGTTGGATTAGATTATATCACTCTTGGTCAGCATGCAACCACACTATCCGGCGGAGAAGCACAGCGTGTTAAACTTGCCTCAGAGTTATCTAAAAAAGATACAGGGAAAACTTTTTATATTCTCGATGAACCCACAACAGGCCTTCATTTCCAGGACATTCAACATCTTCTGGTAGTGCTCAACAAACTGGTGGATAAAGGTAATACGGTACTTATTATTGAACATAATATGGATGTAATAAAGGTTGCAGACCATATCATTGATCTTGGGCCCGGTGGTGGCCGACAGGGTGGGAAAATTACGGCCATTGGAACACCCGAAAAGGTAGCAAAACATAAGAAAAGCTATACGGGAGAATTTTTGAAAAAGGAACTTGCCATATGAAAATTAAAAACTCATACATAGGGATCGCTTTCCTTTTATTTTCAACGTACAAGGCCATGAATGATGCGAATCCAGTGGAACCACTTTTATATGCTTCTGTTGGGATTGGCTTTATTTTGATGGATGCGGTTAAGAATCCAAAATTGGCCGCTTATAAAAAAATCCTGAACATCCTGTCCTGGATATTTATTATCTCAGGATTGCTGTTATTTATTGCTTTGCTGCGCCAGGATGCTTATGGGTTATAACAAGTATATTTATGCAATATTGGAATTTAATCCATGAATAAAAGGCGATTATACTGGTTTTTGCAAATATCGGGATGGTCAATGTACGGGGCGCTCTACTTCGTTGTTGCACTGAGTATTTCAGGTGAAAATGCAAACCCCCTCATTTTTACCGTTCCTTTGTTTGAAGCCCTGCTATTATTCATCATCACCAATCAATACCGAAAAATAATTATCAATTACGGATGGTTGCAGCTTTCCATCCCCAGGGTGATCCCTAAAATATTAGGCACCATCATTTTGCTATCCCTGCCGGTTTACCCCCTCAAAATCTTGTACAGTAACATTATTGGTATTCACGGATTGTTTTTGCCGGGAGATATGATTGGTAATACCCTGGCCTATTTGGTGTTCATTTTCCTATGGACATTGTTTTACTTTCTTTTCCATTATTTCGAACGTTACAATCAGTCATTGAAATACGAGGCTACCATGCACGAAGTGGAACTTGCCCATCTGAAATCCCAACTCAACCCTCACTTTATCTTCAATGCACTCAATAGTATTCGGGCACTAGTGGATGAAAATCCTGTAAAGTCGAAAACTGCCATTACACAGTTATCGAACATTCTTCGAAAATCATTGGTGGGTGAAAAGGAAAAGCTTGCAAAATTCGAGGATGAACTGAAAACAGTAAAAGATTACTTATCACTGGAATCGACCCGTTACGAAGAACGGCTTACCACCAAATTTGATATTCACTCTAATTCAGATGAGTTTCTGGTTCCTCCACTCATGTTGCAAACCCTGGTTGAGAACGGCATCAAACATGGAATTTCCAATCTCAAAGCAGGAGGTATCATAAAACTAACTACTTTTGTTGAGGATGAACTGTTGCACATTCAAATTCGAAATACGGGACAACTGGATATTGAACATCAAAATAGCTCAGGATTTGGGATCAAGAATACAAAGCAACGGCTGAAACTTTTATATGGCGATAAAGCAGGGTTTAAAATATTTAATGAAAATGACCACACAGTATTAACGGTGGTGACAATACCAATAATTGAAAGTTATGAGAGCGTTAATAGTTGATGATGAAAGACTGGCCAGGAAAGAGCTTACTTCATTACTCAAAGAGTACAATGAAATAGAGTTGATTGGTGAAGCATCTAATGCCGATGAAGCATATACGATGATAAATGAAATGAAACCCGAATTGCTTTTTCTCGACATACAAATGCCAGGTAAAACAGGTTTTGAACTTCTTGAAACGCTCGACTCGGTGCCGGCCGTGATTTTTACCACTGCTTATGACGAGTATGCTTTGAAGGCATTTGAAGTGAATGCTCTGGACTACCTGCTCAAGCCCATTCAACCCGAGCGATTGAAAGATGCTGTTGATAAAGTTATTACTTTAGAAAAAGCCAATAGCTCCACGGACAACACGGAACAACGGCAAAAATTGGGGCTGAGTGATCAGGTATTTGTGAAGGACGGTGATAAATGCTGGTTTGTTAAACTTTCAGATGTTCGATTATTTGAATCGGATGGCAATTATATCAAAGTATATTTTGAAGGTAATCGCCCCATGATACATAAATCACTTAATGCACTGGATGAAAAACTAAATGACCGGAATTTTTTCCGGGCAAGCAGAAAACACATTATCAACCTGAGTTGGGTGGATACCATTGAGTCGTGGTTTAACGGGGGGTTGATGGTGAAACTTAAGGGTGGCGACCGTGTTGAAGTTAGTCGCAGACAGGCTGCAAAATTCAAGGAAATGATGAGCCTGTAAGAATTAAACCCAAAATTGTCATTAGAAAAAATCATTTTGTACTTCTTATTGACGAAAAGACTGAAAACCAGTCTTTTGTCAGGGTTAAACCCAGACATTGAAAATAACTATTTCTTACTATCTATAGTAATCTAACTTGCTTATTTTCAATCGTCTGCCGATGTCGTTTTAGTCACGGTCAGACATGCTTTGCATCGTCAGACCCTTAGGCAAAAAGTTCTAATGAACTTTTTGGGTTAAATAATTCTCATCTCAAATAAAATCTTTGCCGTTATAAACCCAATTTCAGGAGAGTAGGATAAAATCCATTCATCCACGACTTCAGGAACCAAATGAAATTATAAGGGATCGGCCGTCACATTTTCAACTACAATCAGGATTCATGTACGGTTGTTATAAGATCCGAATCAACTTCCCAGTCGCGGGCGAGTTGCAACATGGCTGTTGCTTCCATTTCAGTAATATATCCCTTTTCAAAATTAGAATCCCAGGCAGTTTTGATAAAATGAAGACGCTTGGATTTATCCAATGTTTTTACCACTTCATTTAAATAATCCCTGGCACGTTCATAAGCAGTGAGATAGTCTTTGGAAATGAATTTTAGCGCCCATTCAAGTTCAAGGTCTGCATCGTTATCGGCGGATGTTTTACGCAGAATTGCTTCCTCATTTTCATCCAAACCATGGTAATGAAATATGATGGCATTGAGTAAAATAAATGCCTTTTTCTCTTCGCTTGTATCCAGAACCTCCATTTGAGCAGTAAATATAACTTAATAATTGGATTTCTTCCAATTCAATAAAGTTTATAAATAACTGGATTGCTGGGGCTTGCGTCCAAATCAAGATTAAGGATTTGAAGATTTAATAAATATACACCATCTTCAATGTTATCCGGAATGAAAGCAAGCTCTGTTACTGTAGATTCAATTCTTTTATTTCTTGGAATATTCCAAAAATTGTTATGAGATTCCAGATTTCCCCCATCTATTTCCCTATCAATGGATGGCAAATCTGTTATCAAATGAAGTATCCCCGATTCTGCCATATTGGTAAGTATTTTCGGTTCAAAGTAAGGAGGGTTTGTTCCACTATATCTACGTTGTTTTTTTGAAACATCATTTGGCAAAGTCCGGATGATCACCGCTTCCACATTTTCTGTCACCCTGGCATTTAAATAATCATTGAATAATAGTACGTGGTCTTCATCTACATTTTTGGGTTCCAGTGTGATTAATTCGGCAATGAAATGAAAACGGGATAAAGAACTATTGATACTCTCTTCTTCCGGGGTAATATGCCCCAGGCATTCCGTATGCGTTCCGTTTCCATGAGGTGTCATGAATACTTTTTTACAATTAACCGATCCTCCCCTTCGCACATCGCCAATAAAGTCGTCCTGCACAATGGTTTCAAATTTCGGGTCCTCAGCCCAATAGCAATTTGGGTTGTGAGGCCCATCTTTTAATGGGATGGAAATACACATTGGCTCATCCAGGTTTGTGCGTTTCAATCCTTCCTGAGTTTCAATTGTTATATTCATTATTGAAGATTTTTTTTTAAAAACAATTTATAAAAAAAGATCCGAAGCTATTTTATCGGCAAGTAAATATCCGGCTGGTGTCAACCTGAGTATCGGTCCTTCTTTTTCAGCCAATCCTTTATTAATTATTTCGCGCAGATAATCATTGTGCTCTGCAACAATATCATACGTCCACTTTTGTTTTAGTTTTTTTAAAGAGATTCCCCCGATTGTGCGAATTGAAGTTAGCAGGTAATCATTTACCTGCTCCTTTCTATTCAATACCTCCAATGTGAATGGTATCCTGTTTTCCTTCAGCGCTTTTATATAGAGAGCGTTGTTTGAGATATTATATTGTCGTGATTCATGATTATATGAATGTGCTGAAGGGCCTACACCCAGGTATTTTTTATCTCTCCAGTATCCCGTATTATGTTTCGATTCGAATCCCGGTAATGCAAAATTCGAAACTTCGTAATGCACATAGTTTTCCCGGCTTAAAAATTCATGTAACAGCTCAAATTCACTAGCTACAAAGTCCTCACTGGCAATCTTAAGTTTCCCCTTTTCTGCCCATTTCCCAAAGACTGTCCCGGGTTCAACAGTGAGTGCATATGCTGAAATATGGTTGGGTCCAAAGGCAATGGCGTTTTCTAAATCGGACTGCCACCGATCTACCCCAAAAGAAGGTATCCCGTAAATAAGATCGAGGTTATAATTGTTAATTAAGGATTCCGAAAGTATCCGGAGTGCATTTTTTGCTGTATCCGCTGTATGCAGCCTGTTCATATACTTGAGAACATTGTCATCAAAAGACTGGATACCCATGCTAATCCTGTTAATCTCAAATTTTTCCCATTCTGATAATTTCTCTTTGCTTACATCTTCGGGATTGATTTCCATGGTAAATTCCGGGCTTCCCACTAAAGAATAATACTTTGATATTGTATTTGTAATAGCCTCCAAATTCTTCTTCGAAAGTAAAGAGGGTGTACCGCCTCCCAAATAAATAGTGGAAACAGGTTCTTCCCCTAAATATTCCTTCTGCAATTCCAGTTCTTTACAAATGGATCGAATCATTTCATCCGTATAGGTAGGATTTGTACTGAAATGGAAATCGCAATAGTAGCAAGCCTGCTTACAAAATGGAATATGGATGTATATACCGGTCAATGGAGTTTGATTTAATTAAATTTGTAAGATAGCTTATCAAAAACCAAATTTACACCTTTCCATTGTTTGCAAGGTTATTCTGTAGTGTACTGTTAATTTCCATGTTGTCAGGAAACCATGGATTTCCCCAGGAAATAGTATATCAAATTATCCTCCACAATAACCCGGATGGTAAAGAAAAATTTCAAGATCCGGGATTAAATAACATTAACGACTCTTCCCTGCTGGTTCGTGAGATACAGGCAGAAATAAATATACTTCGTGGAGAAGGCTATCTGCTTGCAAATCTTGACGCCGTTCAAACAACAGACGAGTCGATGATCTTTGATGTACATATCGGGAGGCGGTATAATTTAGCATCGCTCACCTTCAACGGACTTCCCGAAGAAATCGAAAACCGACTGAAAAATAAACCAAAAAAATATTTGAAAACATCGTATAAACGTGATGAAATTGATGAGCTGTTAACTGAAATTATCCGATACAGCGAAAATCACGGATATCCCTTTGCGAGCATTCAAATCGATTCGATCAAACTATCAGGTGAATCGATCTTTGCAGAATTGATGTTCAATCCGGGGCCATTGATTGGGTTTGATTCACTCATCCTATCAGGAACCATGCCTATAAAAAATAAGTTTCTGGGTGCATACCTGGGTGTTATTCCTGGGAAACCTTACGATCAGAGAATTATCGATAATATTCCTGACCGGTTACCGGGATTGTCCTTCCTGGAATCCACTGATAAGCAATTCATTACTTTTCAAAATGAAGAATGCCAGGTACATCTCAATCTTAAAAAAAGGAAAGCAAACATGTTCGACGCGGTAATTGGTTTTCTTCCCAACGAAATAGAAAAGAGCAAACTTCTGGTCACAGGAAAAGTTGATATCAGACTGGAGAATATATTTAATAGCGGTAAAACGTTAAATTTCTACTGGGAGAAACTTCACGTTTCTACCCAAACGCTGCGTATTGGATACACCCATCCCAATTTGCTTGCAAGCCCGGTTGGGTTAACCACCGGAATCGATTTATACAAGCAGGATACCACATTTATAAACAGGAGGTTTCTATTAGGGTTGGATTATCTGACGCCCGGAAATGGGAAAGCAACAAGTTTTTCAACCTGGGAATCATCACGTAGGATTTCTCAGGTCACGGATCAAACAGAACTCGACGATATATCTGATTTTAACCTGAATAATTTCGGGTTGAGCTTCAACAATGAATCACTAAAAAGATTTAGCAGCTCAAAACCAAAACAATGGGGAATGGATGCACTAGGTTCACTGGGGCTAAAAACAATTCTTAAAAATTCCAATCTCAACGATTCAATTTACACAGGTGTCGATCTTGAATCCATACAGTACACTTTTACGTTGAAATTCATTGCGCAAATACAGCTGATCGAGGGGTTTTTCCTATATTCCAGTTTAAGTGGAGGCAAAATGATCAATAACAATCTCTTTTTAAACGACCTGTTTCGATTAGGTGGTCTGAATAGTTTGCGGGGATTTAATGAAAATTTCTTTTATGCTTCGGATTATTTCACCGGTACTTTGGAAACGCGAATGTATATCGGGGAATATTCAAATATATTTGCATTTTATGATCAGGGGTATGTTTACTACAATTTAGCACAATCAAACAATGAAGACACACCTTTCGGTATTGGATTGGGTTTAAACTTAGCCACAAAAGCTGGGATACTCCGACTTGTTTTTGCCCTTGGAAAATCAAATTCTCAGCCACTCGATTTCAAATTCTCAAAAATCCATGTTGGGTATATTGCTACATTCTGATATTTCAATGAAGTAAATTATCAAGAATAAAATAAGCACCGCAGGTGTGTAATCGATAATTTCTCAAAAACCATTATGAACTTCGGCGTAAGCGTTACAAAGTCTAATGACAATTCTGGGTTTAGCACAGAGATATTTCTGCATTGGCCTGAAAATATAATTAGTATAAAAACAAAAAGCGGAAACAAAATCTTGCGATCAAATTTCCGCTTTCACACTGCAACAACCGTAGTTAGTACAATGCGCCAAGTTACAGTTAAGAGCTTCTATATTTCCTCCCAGCTTGCACTGAGTCTCCGTATTTCTAACCTTTGATATTGAAACTCTTCAGTTTTGCCACTTTCGAAAGCTAACTTTTGAGTCTATTGCTTCTGTGGCTTACGCCATTTCAACTTTCAACTTGCGTCTTCGGTCATTCACAATAAAAACAGCGATTCTCAATCTCATCGACCCGGCGCGTTTACCGGCCCTGTATCTCTCACTTGATGAATCAAATGTAAAGTCAAATATTATTTTTCCAAATTTTTAAATACCTTATTTTTCAACAAGTTATTCACCGGACTTTACCATAGTTATCCACATAGTTATTCACATTTATACGCACATTCCAGGAAATCCCTGATCTATTCTTTGCCGTAAAGCTTCTTCCCTGCATCCTCGTATTTATCACCCTCGACCCAGAATGGTGCCTGGTCCATGTTGGCTACCCGCCGCACAGCCAAAGCATAGGACAGAAAATATTTTGCCAGGTAATCGAAATCCAGCGATTCAGTCTCATCAGTAACCTGGTGGTAGTACTTCATTATTTCATCATCAAATGAGGTAAATCCGGTACTATATGTTGGTGCGGGAATCCCTTTGGCTGCAAATGATACATTGTCGGATCTGTCAAACAGGTTTTGTTCCGGAGCAGGATCAGCAAAAGGCTCGAGTCCGAACGCCCTCGCTGAACTTGAAAGCTGCTCTTCGGCGGTGGTACGTTTGAGACCCATCACCGAAACTATGGTGACATCGTTATATCCCCCACCATCGATATTCAGGTTGTAAACAATCTTTTCCAAAGGAACAGGAGGATGATCTGCGTACCATTTACTCCCCAGCAAACCCTTTTCTTCCCCTGTACATGCCAGCAGGAGGATGGAACGTTTGGCCGGTGATTTGGCCAGGCTCTGAGCAGCGCTCAAAATTGCCGCTACCCCAATGGCATTATCACGCGCCCCATTATAAATCGAGTCTTCTCCATTTGTACCTTTTTTCACTCCCACGTGATCGTAATGAGCTGAAAGAAGAATATACTCATTTTTCAATTCAGGATCACTTCCTTCTATTACTCCAATCACATTTCTCGCAGGTACCATGGAATGTTCCTGATTAGAAAGTTCTATTGCGGCAGAGGTCTTTTTATTATTTTTAAAATATTCCGCAAGGCTACCATCTGCATCGTTGATCCATACATGGCCTAATCGAGGTTCATCTTCATCATTACTTTCATCGCCAAATCCCAGTTGTGTCCGGTTAAGATATCCCACGAGGCTTTGCCATGGTATTGCTGATGAACTGTACAACTCCACAAGAGCTACGGCGCCATTATTTAATGCAGCGCTCCTTTTTTCCTGGCTAAGTCCAAAATAACTCCGTGGATTTTCATCAGGTGAAGATCCGGCAAGTGCAACCACGATTTTACCTTCAACAACCTTTTTTGTTAGTTCATCGGGTAAACCATAGCCTGTAAATACAACCGGGACATCAGCAATCAGATTCACAGCTTCCATTGTAAGCAACTCTTTTCCCTGGCTAAATATTTGATCATCAAAGTGAAAGGTCCCTTTCGAAGGAGGACGTGTTGACTCGAGTGGCACATGTTGATAATACGACCCCTCATGAAGTGGTTTTACCCCATATTTACGGTATTGAGCAGCAATGTAAGAAGCGGCGATATCAATTTCAGGCGAACCCGTATCCCTGCCTTTTAGTTCGTCAGAAGCAAGAAACCAGATGTGGGAAGCGACCTCATCCACATCAACGTTTTTTATTGTTAGCGATACGTCATCCTGACCATGAACGACGTACCCAACCATCAACAAAACGATTACAGAATATGCTTTTTTCATTTTCACTAATTTTAATTTATTTATGCCAAGTTAATAAAAACACTAATTATAATTATAGACGTGCTCTACGCACTAATAAATAATATCGATTTGATAAATTGTTCCTCCTCCTAAAACGCCTGACGAGATGCAGGAACGAATAGACAATACCAGCTACGAAAAAGTTGATTTCTACCTGTGTAAAAAAGATCTGGTGCAAGAATTAAAAGCCTGTCAGGTTTCTGACAGACTTTATTTACATATTATTCCAGAACGTGTATATTTTTCTCGTGGCACATCTCTTTAAGTATTTCCGGCCACACGCTTACACTCACCTCACCCAGGCGGGCTTTTTTGAGGAGCATCATATAGGTGCGGGACTGACCGATGCCCCCGCCGATACTCAATGGAATTTGATGATTTACTATGGCCTGATGATAAGGCAGATCAAGGAAATGTTGCTGATTGGTTAATTCAAGTTGCTTTCTGAGCGTTTCGGCATTGACTCTTACACCCATGGAAGTTAGCTCATGCCGCCTTTTTGTTATCGGGTTCCATACGAGTATATCCCCGTTCAATCCGTGCATGGCTTTTCCGCCATCCGAAACTGTTTCGGTTACCCAATCATCGTAATCTGCCGCACGTAATTCGTGCGGATAACCATCCTGCAGTGTCCATCCTATACCATAAATGAATAGGCCGGATACTCCTGCAATACCGCTGTTTCCCTTTCTTTTCTGGGTAAGTCCGGATACATTTCGAGGATCTCTTCAGCATGCAGAAACTTGAGTTTATTCGGCATATTCGGGTATTTATCAGCCAGTTGGGGGAAGAGCGCCTGCACATAATTTTCAGCGCCTTTCAGTACTTTCCATAATTTTTCAACTACCATGGTGAGAAACTTCAGGTTGCGTTGTTCTTCTGATATTGCCAGCTCCCAATCCCACTGGTCTACATAAGCGCTGTGGTCATGATCGAGGAAATAATCTTTTCGCACTGCCTTCATATCGGTGCACAATCCTTCACCCACCTCCATGCCAAATGATCTTAACGCCATTCTTTTCCACTTAGTGGCAGCCTGAACCACTTCGGCATCAATTGGATTTTTGTCATAGTCATTCGAAATGTGAAACTGTACCGGAGTACGCGATCCGTCGCGGTCCAGGTAATCATTGACACCACTTTTTGAATCTACAATTAAAGGTACCTGCACCATCATAAGATTGAGCTCTTTGTACAGGTTTTCCTCGATATAGTTTTTAGCTGCAAACAGCGCCTTCATGGTCTCTTTTGGAGTAAGTAAAGAGGAATAATTTTCAGGAAGGATCTTTTCCACTTCCTCATAATTTCCAATACCCGGTCCTGCCAGATCAGCAATTTTATCATTCATGTTATTATGTGTTTAGTTGGATCGAAATATTTAATTCTCCCATAAAGTACTCATTTGATTTTTCCCCAACAATGAGATTTGTCACAAAAGCAACTGTGATTAGTTAGCGTATGCGATTTGGAAGACTGGAATATTGGAATGTTGGAACGTTGGATTGCTGGAGTGAACATCAAAAACTAGCGCGGATCTTCAAGCATGGATAGGAGCGCAGGCGAGATCCGTGCTTTGCTGATTATGCAATCGAAGAGACAAAGGCACCTACAAACCATGGGTTGTGATCCGTATTAAATCTCAATGTGAAAGGAAGTTCCCTTGCCCGGGATTGAATGAACGCTGATATTTCCCCCGTGCAACTGAATCACCTGACGGCCAAGGCTCAAACCGATACCGCTGCCTTTTTCTTTTGTAGTAAAAAAAGGAATAAATATGTTTTCAAGATTTTCTGATTTTATACCCATACCAGTATCAGCAACTGAAATATGAACCCTTTCCGTTTTACGAGCGACAACTGAAATCTTTCCCCCCTGAGTATCCATTGCTTCAATTGCATTTTTAACGAGGTTTATAATTACTCCTTCCAGCAATTCTTCGTCAGCCTCTATCTGCAAGGATTTGGGTTTACAACTGATATCAAGAATAATGTTTTTCTCCTCAAATTTATTCTTAAAAAGTTGCTCTACTCTTTCTAACAATCCTGATATTTCAAACTGGATTTTATGGATTTCCGGTGGATTGGAAAAATTCTTATATGCATTTACAAATCGTAGAAGGCCCTTACTTCTATTCTCTATCGCATCAAGGCTTTCAATAATATCCTTGTAGTCTTCTTCTTCTGATGAGATGGATTTTTTACTGGTAATTAACGAATTAACTGCCTCTGTAAGACTTACAATGGGTGTGAGCGAATTCATTATTTCATGCCGCATCACACGGGTTAATTGTTGCCACGAATTCAACTGGTTCATTTCCATTTCATTGTGAATATCCTGCAGGAGAATGATATTCAATTCCTCATCATTAATAATGACAGTTTTCTTGTGAACCAATGTGTCCAATTCTACTTTTCCTGATTTCATTTTTATCACACCTGATTCCCCGGTGTTCAAAACATGTATCTTCTTAAAAAGATCCTTTTGAACGGCTTCAATTTCCTGTATTGTTTTGATATAGGGTTTCCCGATAAACTTCTTGGCCTCCGGATTCAACATGGAGATATCACCACTGGTATTAAAACAAATTAATCCGGCCCGGATATTTTCAGTGAGGGTTTTCAGAAATTGATACTGAGATTCATTTTTTAGTGCGAGGGCGGCGAAAGCATCGATTATTTCATTGAATGTTTTAAATATTTCCTCACCGGGTTTTGAGGATTGGGGAAAGGTTGTATTAAATCCACCTTGTTTTACTGCAAGTAAAAACTGGTTTAAACTTTTCTGATATTTATTCAAATGCCGGATAAGCTCGATTACAGCTATGACGAGGATTATTCCTGTAACAAGAGGGGTAAAAAACCAGTTTTTTGTCACGAGTACAAATGCCAGAATCATGCTCACAAGCAGCAAGAACATCACACGTAGCACAATCCCTGTACTGAAACGATTAAAGGCCATATTTTTTTAGTTTCCTGTAAAGGGTGGTCCTCCCCAGTCCAAGTTCTTTCGAAACCCTGCTCATGTTGCCACCGAATTTTATAAGTGCCATGTGTATGGCTTGTTTTTCCATTTCATTCAATGAAATATGGTCATGGTCAGAAGTTTGTTTCCGTTTCGTCCCGCTAAGCAGGACATCATCGGGCAAAATAGTATTTCCGGTAGTAAGAATTGCCGTACGTTCAATCACATGTTCGAGTTCCCGTACATTACCAGGCCAATGCCAGGCTTCAAGTTTTTTTATAGTTTCCCTGCTCAATCTGAGGTTATCCTTACGGTACTTCTTTATCATTTCATCAAGAAAATGATCAGCCAGTAAACGAATATCTTCTTTCCTGCTTCGTAATGGTGGTAAATCAATTTCAAATGTATTCAACCGGTAATATAGATCTTCCCGGAAATTACCGCTCTCAACTTCTTTTTCGAGCGATAAGTTAGTAGCACATATGAGCCGTATATCCACGCTCAATGAAGTAGAAGAACCCACACGGGAAATCTCCCTGTTTTGCAATGCGGATAATAGTTTTGACTGAAGTGTTATATCAATATTACCTATCTCATCAAGAAACAAGGTTCCACCGGATGCAAGTTCAAACCTTCCTTTTTTCATTGATTTTGCATCGGTAAAGGCGCCTTTTTCATGGCCAAATAATTCGGATTCGAAAAGTGTACGTGCAATTGCACCAAGGTCCACCTTTACAAAAGGCTGATCCTTCCGATTCGAATGTTCATGGATCCTCCGGGCTACCAACTCTTTCCCCGTGCCATTTTCGCCGAGTATCAATACACTGGCATCGGTGGGCGCTACCTTATCCGCCAGCTGAATTACATTTTTAAATGAAACGCTTGATCCAATAAGTTCATTTTGCCCTGCAAGATCTTTGTTAATGGTCTGATTTACACTTTTCAGTTTGTCGATTTCTCGCTTACTGATACTCAGGTTAAAGGCCGAAGTAATGGTGGCAATAAATTTTTCGTTTTCCCAGGGTTTTACAATAAAATCTACAGCCCCCGCTTTCATCGCTTCCACAGCCAGAGAGAGCTCACCATATGCTGTAATCATTACCACACTGGTTTCCGGCGATCTGAAGACAACTTCCGTAAGCCAGGTTAGCCCTTCTTCGCCCGTTGAAACCCCCGGTTTAAAATTCATGTCAAGTAATACCAAATCAAAGGATGTATTGCCCACAAGAAATGGTATCTCTTCCGGTTTGCGGGTAACTATTACATTCGTATAATATTGTTTCAGGATAAATTTTGCTGTTTGCAATACTCCCGTATCATCATCCACAATTAGAATATTTCCCTTTTGCTTTGTCATTGGAATTGTTTCATTATGAAACAAAATGGTGTTTCATTTTGGAACGTAAATTATTTAATTTAGTTGAAAAACCCGCAAATTGAGCTCATTAATAAAGGATTTTAATGATTGGCACTATTTTTTGTTATATTATTCTAAAATAATAGTGTTATGGTTAAGAATTACCTACTCATCGCAATACGTAATCTTGTAAAACGCAGGATGTACGCCTTCATTAATATTTTAGGATTAGCTGTAGGATTAACGGCAGTAATTTTAATTACACTCTTTATTTCAAGTGAGCTTTCTTACGACAAGTTTCATCAATATTCTGATACGATCCACCGTATTAGTTGGATGTCCGAAAGCCCACAGACGCGTACCCCTCATCCCATGGCACAGGCGATGGTTCACGATTTTGAAGAAGTGGAAGCGGCCGTATCCCTGAGCCCGCTATGGGGGCCGGGCCTGACAAAGAGAACTTTTGCATTAAAAAATCCTGAGACAGCAAATTGGTATGAGGAAAAGGAAATATTGGGCGTAGACAGCACTTTTTTTGGTGTCTTTTCATTTGAAATTTTAAGAGGAAATAAAAATGAAGTACTGAAAAATGTGGGAGGTTTTCTTATTTCTGAGAGTATGGCAAAAAAATACTTCGGAGATGAAGATCCCATTGGAAAATATCTTGCCATCGATAATGAAAACCAACTCCTGATGGTGGAGGGTGTTTTTAAAGATGTCCCAAAAAATTCCCATATGCATTTTGACTTTTTAATCTCCTATGTAACACTGAAAGCATTTGAAGAAGAAGAAAGTGAATACTATAAATGGTCGGACTTTGGCCATTTCAATTATGTCAGGCTAAATGAAAATACCGACCCAAAGGCGTTAGAATCTAAAATGATGGAATGGACCGCCGGTTATCTTGATTGGGACCAGCAAGTCCTGGATCGACTTTCTACCGGTAACATTCATTTTGGATTGCAACCGTTAACCTCCATCCATCTGAAGTCTCGATTACGATGGGAGTTGGAAGCCAATGGCAACATTAACTATATCTATATCATGAGCGCTGCGGCAATATTTATCCTCATCATTGCCAGTTTTAATTTTATGAACCTGAGTACTGCAAAATCAATGGAAAGAGCCAATGAAGTTGGTGTTCGTAAATCGCTGGGAGCACACCGAAAACAAATAATGTGGCAATTTCTTGGTGAATCTATTCTGTTAACCACTATTGCAGTTATAATTTCCGGCTTTCTTGTAGAAGTGACCTTGCCTTATTTTAATGCCTTGATAATGCAGGAGCTTGTCCTGAATATTTTTGATCCGGTTGTATTTATTTCGCTTTTTGCAAGTGCTATACTCCTGGGTTTATTTGCCGGGTTGTATCCCGCTATTTATTTATCAGCACTCAAGCCAATTCTCGTTTTAAAAGGAAAGTTTTTAAAATCAAAAGATGGGCAGCTTGCAAGGAGAATCCTGGTTACACTGCAGTTTGCCATCTCCTTGTTTTTGATTGCCGGATCAATTACAATTATTAATCAAATCAATTATATGCAGGGAAAATCCCTGGGATTCGATAAAAATGAATTGATCGTAATACCAATGAATTCCCAGGAACTTAAAGACAGGTTTGAGGTGGTGCAAACTCAATTATTAAATGTGAAGGGAATAAAAAATGTATCAGCAGCTTCAAATATCCCGGGAAAACAATTCAACCAAAACCCGATGTTTACAAAAGATAAGCCGGATCAAATTGTGAATGTTTCCCAGAGTTTTGTTGATTATCAATTGCTGCCAACCCTCGGTATTGAAATAATAGAAGGCCGGAATTTCAGTAGGTCCAGGCCAGCCGATGGCACCAACACTTTTATTTTGAATGAATCCGCTGTTTTGGCACTGGGATTGGATTTCAAAAATGCAGTTGGAGAAGTTGTAATACTTGATGATGATTTAAATTTTATTGAAGGTGAAATCATTGGAGTAATAAAGGATTTTAACTATCATTCACTTCATCAACCTGTTCGTCCACTCGCCATCCAACTGATACCGGCTTATAACTACATGCTCATTAAGCTGGATACCGATGACTTTGCAGCTACGATTTCCAGGGTAGAGTCTGTTATTACTTCCATTGATAATAAAGGTGTATTCGAATTTGATTTTATGGATGATACATTAAATCATCAATACGAGAATGAAAATCGAATGGCATCTGTATTCGGAAGTTTTGCAATTCTTGCCATCATCATAGCGTGTCTTGGTCTGGGTGGGCTTGCATCTATAAACTTTTCATTCCGGAAAAAAGAAATTGGCATTAAAAAGATTATGGGCGCTTCCACGAAGATATTAATTTTCAATTTACTAAAGGAATATACTTTCATCGTTCTGATTTCAATTGTGTTATCGATGCCATTTTACTGGGTGATTCTTTCCAATTGGCTACAAAATTTCAATTACAGGATAACAATTAATCCTGCAGTTATTATAGGTTCGGGCTTAGGTTTGCTGCTTTTGTCCTGGATTACATTGGGTTATCTCACCTTCAATACCGTACGTGCAAACCCCATTAATGCCCTGAAGGAAGAGTAAGTAATTTGAATCTTAGTAAATTTCTAATGAAAATGATGGGGAAAGGATAATACTCTGATGCTAAAAGAGAATACGAACTCTAATTCTTATTTCTTGAAATATTTACTACTTCAATGTGTATTTTCGTAATATACATTGAAATTGTAATACGATGGCTAAAGATCCTTCACCCCTAGTACTGTCATTAATCAAGTCCCTGCGTAAAGGTGAAAAACGCTATTTCAAATTACAGCAACAGCAATCGGGTGATGAAAATGACAAAAAGTTCATGTGGTTGTTCGATTATTTCGACCAATATCAGCGATACGATCCAAAGGATATCCTGAACAAATATCCCCAGATCAAAGCATCCCAGCTTGCTAACCTGAAAACGCATCTTTATAAACGGTTGTTGGAGAGTCTCAGTCAATACGAACAATCGGGTAATTCCTTTATCAATCTTCGTGAAACGGTTAATCATATCCAGATCCTTTTCGAAAAGGGTCTCTACGATCATTGCTGGAAACTCATTCGAAGGGCAAAAAAAATGGCAACCAGGGTACAAAATCTTGAAATGCTGCTTGTGATCCTGAAATGGGAAAAAGCATTACTGATTGACGTTCCTGAAGTAGATAATCCACGTAAAGTAAGCGAACTGGTAAAGCAAGTCCAGGAACTGACTCAGATTATCAATAATGTAAATATGTTCTCAAATCTAGCCATCCAGCTTCAGGCGCTAACCGTTAAATCGAATTTTGCAAGGAACGATACTGAAAAAGAGAAAGTAACAGTCCTCGTGGAAAAAGGCTTGCAAAACCTTTCAACAAGAAATTTGTCTTTCCAGGAACGTCTTCACTACTATGAATTGCATGCGCACTATTATCATTTTATCCAGAATTTTACCAACTCCTATTCTTATGCCAATCAATGGGTGAACCTGTTTGATGAATACCCGCGCATGAAAAAACAGGAAATTGAATCGTACGTCAATGGACTTTCTACAATGATGAAAAACCAGGTACGGCTACAATTGCCTCGACCACTTGAAAAATCAATGGAAAAGGTGGAGATGCTGCAGACTCAAAGTGATTTGAGTGAGGCCCTGAGAAATAAATTAGTAAAATACCGGTTCACTTACACTTTTCATTATTTTTTTATACTTGGTGAATTTTCCAACGGAGTCAGGTGGTTTCAACAAAATGAAACTGACTTCTATGGAATAGATTCTTTACTTGATAAACCCTCCCAAATGGTGCTTTATTACCAGTTGGCCAGCCTGTATTTTGGTAGTTCGAATTACCGGGTTTCTTTGATGTGGTTAAACAAGATTATCAACATGCCAGGACAGGAAATTGAGGAGGACATTTTGAGTTTCGCAAGGATATTGAGTCTGATCTGTCATTATGAGCTTAACAATCTTGATGTGCTCGACTCCTACTTGCGGTCGGTGTATCGTTTTCATATTCAGAAGAAAGACTTATACCTGTATCAGAAACTTATCATGACTTTTCTAAAGAAACTAAACGTTGATATGTCTGATGAAGAATTGTGGTATGAATTCAAAGTCCTTAAGGACCAAATGGAAAAAATTGTAAACAAGCCATATGAACGCAGGGCATTCTATTATTTTGATATTATTTCCTGGTTAGAAAGTAAATTAAAAAATATACCCGTTGAAAAAATAATAGCAGCTAAAGCAAAAGGTCGTGTCATTTCGAACCTATAATTATTACCACTTTCTTTTTTTTTTGATCCAGTATACTATATCTTTCTATTTTATAGGCCATTACTGTTTTTAGCCTAATATTTAATTTTTACCCGTTGGCATATTTTCTATTAATAATTGGCTTTGTTATTCTTATTAAAGGTGCCGACCTTTTGGTTGCAGGCGCAACAGCGATTGGCAAACGGTTTCGCATATCCGATATTGTTATTGGACTTACAATTGTTTCATTTGGCACCTCGCTGCCAGAATTAATTGTAAACCTGGTAGCTAGCTTTGCCGGTAGTTCTCAACTGGCACTCGGTAATATTTTTGGCAGCAATATTGCAAATATATTACTGATTTTGGGCATTTCAGCTATCGTCTGTCCTTTGCCCATTACCCGGAATACTTACTTCTCTGAAATACCATTTTCACTTATAGCCACACTTCTTGTTGGATTTCTTGCCAACGCAAGTCTGTTTCAGGAAGATGTGGCAAACACGCTGTTTTTAAGTCGGTATGACGGCTTCATATTACTATTCTTTTTTTCATTATTCCTGGGATATGTTTATATCGTATCCAAACAGAGAAGCACCGTTCATGATACGGAAGTGATCATAAAAATGCCATTTTCTAAATCCATTGTTTATATCCTTATTGGAATGGTCGGCTTGTATTTCGGTGGACTTTGGGTTGTGGATGGTGCTATTGTATTGGCAAAAGATTTTGGTTTAAGTGAGTCATTTATCGGACTTACTGTTGTGGCCATAGGTACGTCTTTACCCGAGCTTGTTACATCCATCATTGCAGCTGTTAAGAAAAATACTGATATAGCAGTCGGAAACGCCATTGGTTCAAATATATTTAATCTTTTGTGGATCCTGGGGTTAAGTGCTACAATCAAACCCCTCGAATTCAGTGTAATAAACAACACAGATGTACTGATGATCATTTTGGCAAGTACGCTCCTGATCATGGCGGTGATCATTGGGAAGAAACCTATTATCAGCCGTTGGGAAGGAGGATATTTTTTGATCGCTTACGTTGCCTATATCGTATTTCTGATCAACAGAGGCTAAGCCTCATTCTTCCGGATTATTGAAATATCAGGCCTTCAAATGCTTTGTCTATTGATTCCTGTTATATTAATTCCTGATTTTTGTCATGTTTCGAATATTTTAGGTTTTGTTATTTGGAATCATTCAAAATAAGAAATAGAATTGCGCTGCTATTTATAATCATTCTAAATAAGGTCAATGAAACCACTTTATACTTTTGCAACATTATTGCTATATATTTCAATAGGTGTTGCAACTTCTATATTTGCCAATACGCCCGGTGAAATATCCGGTATTGTAGCGAATGGCAAAGATAATTCCGGAATTCCCGGGGTTCATATCTATCTTGATGGAACTAATTTTGGGACAGTTACCAATAATCAGGGCCGGTTTACACTCTCGGATATACCTGCAGGAAAATATACCCTAAAAGCCCGAAGTATTGGCTTTGAAACTTTTAACCTGGAGATATCAATCGATGAGAAAAATGTACATCTTTCGATAAAACTTATTGAAAGTTTCCAGGTATTGAAGGGGCTCACTATTGAAAGTATCTCCATTACCGGTGGCGCACAGGGTGTTGACAAAATTCCCGGATCGGCGCATTTCATTTCCCCGAAAGAAATGGAGAGGTTCAGTTCAAATGATATTCTCCAGATTTTGCGCAATGTGCCGGGTGTCAACATCCAGGAAGAGGAAGGTTATGGCATGCGTCCCAACATAGGATTACGTGGTACGGGAACAGAACGTAGTTCAAAGATCACGGTAATGGAAGATGGGATCCTTATAGCACCTGCCCCGTACGTTGCGCCGGCCGCTTACTATTTCCCCACAACCGGCAGGATGCAAGGGATTGAAGTGAGGAAAGGATCATCACAAATAAAGTACGGTCCCTATACCACCGGTGGAGCGTTGAATCTGATCTCCACTTCCATACCTGACAATTTTATGGGGAGAGTTTACCTGTTTGGTGGAAGTTATGGAAAACGGACCTTACACACCTTTGCTGGCGACGCTTCTGAGAAATTTGGATTTGTTGCTGAAACTTATCAATCGGCTGCCGATGGATTTAAAGAATTGGATAACAAAGGAAACACAGGCTACAAAACAGAAGATTATTTATTGAAGTTCAGGGTAAACTCCAGGGAAGATGCAAGGGTGTACCAGGCATTAACATTGAATGGTGGTAAATATATTGAGCATTCAAACGAAACTTATCTTGGTCTGACGGATCGGGATTTTGAAGATAACCCCTTGCGAAGGTATTCAGGATCTCAAAAAGACCAGTTGAATACCAGACACGGTCAGTTATCCCTCCAGCATATCATAAAACCAGTGGACAATTTTTCTGTTGTAACTACATTCTATCATACAAATTTCTCGCGCAACTGGTACAAACTGGACAAAGTACGTTCTTCTGATTCCAGTGCATATATTAAAATCGGGAATATCCTGTCTGAGCCTGATAAATTCCCGACGGAAATGGATATTCTGAAAGGGGCTGATAGTCCTGAAGAAAGTCTTTCGTTGAAAGCAAATAACCGTACTTATTATGCCCGGGGGGTGCAATTACTAACCAACTGGCAACCTGTACCGGGAGGAATACATAACCTGGAATTCGGACTCCGGCTACACAAAGATCAAATTGACCGTTATCAATGGGTAGATTATTATCAAATGGTGGGTGGCACAATGATGCTCACAAGAAAGGGTATCCCCGGAACAGAAAGTAACAGGATAGAAACCGCTAACGCACTTGCTGCTTATGTACAGTATGAAATAGACCTGAACAATTGGAAATTATTTCCCGGTTTGCGTTATGAGAACATAGTGATGAAAAGAAATGATTATGGTAAACAGGATCCTGATAGAATTGGTACGGACCTGAAGTACAGGCAAAATAATATTGATATATGGATACCTGGTATTGGTGCTGAATTTAATTTCAATGATTACTGGAACCTGTTTGCAGGAATCCACAGGGGGTTTTCTCCTCCCGGCACAAAAGAGGGAACCAATCCTGAAATAAGTATAAATTATGAAGTGGGTGCACGATACTCGAAAAGTAATTCCAACTTTTCATTTACGTTGTTTTATAATGATTACCAAAACCTTCTTGGAATCGATCTTGAAGCATCCGGAGGAACAGGATCCGGTGATTTATTTAATGGAGGGGAAGCAAAAAGCCTGGGCACTGAAGTGGGTTATACCCGGATTATTCAGCCTTACGCCAATGCAAATGTATCCTTCCCTGTTTCCTTTGCTTATACCTATACAGATGCTCTGTTTTTAAACAATTTTGAAAGTAATTATGATGCGTGGGGAACTGTGCAATCTGGGGATAAGCTTCCTTACATAGCTCCTCATCAGGTGGTATTCAACCTGGGTGTACAACACGCAAAATACACTCTGAATTTCAGCACCAAATATGCCAGTCCGATGCGAACACAGGCAGGACAGGGAGAGTTGGTAGTTTCGGAAAGCACTGACCCAACTTTTGTGATCGATTTATCCGGACAGTATAACTTTTCATGGCGACTGGGTTTCTTTGCGAGTATCCGAAACATTACCAACAATACGTACATTGTAGCCCGTCGGCCCGCAGGTGTTCGCCCAGCCATGCCGCGAAATTTTACGCTTGGTTTAAAGGCCAATTTTTAACCACTAAACCTATTTTAACTATTAGACCCTTTATAATAATCTTCTTTCATTAGGATAAATTAATGTATAGTTTTAGGCAAAATCAAACCTAATAAACATTAATCTGATGAAACGAATTTTATTACTTATCCCCCTGCTTACTTGTTTGACCCTACACTCTTACAGCCAGAAGTCAGGTAAGAAAGAATCCACAACTATCGCTTCGAAAACAGCCGGTTGGGAAAAGTATGAGGGCTACATCCCTTTTTATTACAATGATAAAGAAGACAAAATTTATCTTGAAATAAGCAAATTTGGTGACGAATTTCTTTACATCAATAGTCTGTCGGCAGGGCTTGGTTCTAACGATATAGGTCTGGATAGAGGCCAGTTAGGAAGAACAAGGATAGTAAGATTTGAAAAGATCGGACCCAAAATATTATTGGTACAACCAAATTACCAATACCGGGCCATGAGTGACAATACCGATGAAATAAAAGCGGTTGAAGATGCCTTTGCACAATCCATCCTCTGGGGATTTAAAACAGTTGTTGAAGAAAAGGGAAAGGTACTGGTTGATGCCAGCGCATTTTTTCTTCGCGATGCCCATGGAGTATCCTCCCGGTTGAAACGTATGAAGCAGGGTAATTTTTCATTGGATCTTTCCCGTTCAGCATTTTACCTGGCGCGGACAAAAAATTTTCCTGAAAACTCAGAAATTGAAGCTACGATCTCCTTCAAAGGATCCGTAACAGGATCTTATCTGCGCAGTGTATCCCCTAGCTCCGAGGCTATTACGGTACGAATGCATCACTCGTTCGTAAAGTTGCCGGATAGTGACTACAAAATAAGGGAATTCGATCCCAGGGCAAGCTATGGAGGCAACAGCTATATGGATTATGCCACACCTATATCTGAAAACATCACAAAAAGATATATTTCTAGACACAGGTTAAATAAAAAAGACCCTTCAGCGGCAATTTCTGAAGCGGTTGAACCTATTATATACTACCTTGACCGGGGAACACCCGAACCCATCAGGTCAGCCCTGATGGATGGAGCCCGATGGTGGAATCAGGCGTTTGAAGCCGCCGGTTATAAAGACGCTTTCCAGGTAAAACTGTTACCCGAAGATGCAGACCCAATGGACGTGCGTTACAATGTTATTAACTGGGTGCACCGGTCCACCCGTGGCTGGTCTTATGGTTCCAGTGTACGCGATCCCAGGACAGGTGAAATAATCAAAGGACATGTATCGTTGGGTTCTTTGCGTGTCCGGCAGGATTTCCTGATAGCCGTAGGACTTCTTTCTCCATATGAGGATGGAAATGTAGTGCCCCCCGAAATGCAGGAAATGGCCCTTGCACGTCTGCGTCAGCTTGCTGCTCATGAAGTGGGCCACACACTTGGTCTTGCCCATAACTATACCTCCAGCATCAACAACAGGGCTTCCGTAATGGATTATCCTCATCCATTGGTAAAATTAGTAAATGGCAAAATTGACCTCAGCAACGCCTACGATACCAGTATTGGCGAATGGGATAAGGTGTCCATTACATATGGATATCAGGATTTTCCTGAAGGAACCGATGAACATGTAGCGCTGCAGGTAATTCTTAGTGATGCGTACTCAACGAAAGGTCTCACCTTTCTATCTGACCAGGATGCAAGGCCACAAGGCAGCGCCCACCCTTATGCCCATTTGTGGGACAACGGAGATGATGCAGCAAATGAACTAATTCGTATGATGGAAATAAGAAAAGTGGCCATCAACCAATTAGGGGAAAAAAGTATACGAAACGGTGAGCCATTGGCTACACTCGAAGAAGTACTTGTACCAATGTACTTTTTCCATCGCTACCAGGTTGAGGCAACCTCGAAGGTTGTTGGTGGTTTGGAATACACTTATGCGTTACGGGGTGACGGGCAGGTGCCTACAAAATTCGTTGATCCTGTTGCCCAGCAGCGTGCTATGGATGCCCTGATGGCCTCCCTTTCAGCGGAAGCGCTTACATTACCCGAGTCCCTGATTAAACAAATTCCTCCACGACCGCTTGGGTATCGAAGAAGTTCCGAAATTATTCAGCTGCGAACGGGCCCTGCTTTTGATCCGGTAGGCGCTGCAGAAACTTCAGCAAATATGACAGTTGGATTACTACTGAACCCGGCACGGGCAACACGACTGGTTGAATATAATGCCCGCGACACTAAACAACCGGGGCTTTCAAAAATTCTTGACCAATTGACTGAGGCCACGTGGAAAACTCCGAAACAGACAGGGTTACAGGGTGAGGTAGCACGGGCTGTTGATATGGTTGTTCTGCATAATATGATGCAATTAGCGGTAAATGCTAAGGCCTCTGACCAGTCAAGAGCTATTGTATTATATAAAATCGAATCTCTCGACCTGTGGATGGAAACTCAATTTGCAAAGGAAAAAAGTGAAAGCCAGAAAGCACATCTGAATTATGGGCGAAATGAAATCGCCAGATTTAAGGATGATCCCGATGAATTTGTTAAATTTAATAGTCTGACACCCCCGGCGGGTTCGCCCATAGGGTCAGGAGAACATTTTTGTGGAGAATAATAATTTATGAGAATTGTACTGTTATTATCAATTTTATTAGCGGCAATAAGCATGACTGCCCAGCCGGTTTCTATAGTTGTCATCGATGATGATTTACAGGTCAGATACGATTCAAAATTGCATCTACGGTACCTCACGGTTGATGAATTTAAAGTTCTCGAATGGCAACCCGGGTATGCATACTACCAGGATGGCAGCTCGCGATCGTATGAAGGTATCCGCTTTAAGCTCCGGGAGAATAAAGCAGAAATAAATGCAAATAAGCATATACTTGAACTTCTGCCTGGTGTAGTAACCGGGTTCAGCATGGTCAAAGACTCATCCGTGTCGCATATTTTCATAAATGTTCCACTGCAAGAGCCCCTGTTTATGGAGTTATTGGCACCTGGAAAAGCAGATTTGCTCGTTCTCAGAATAGAAGATATAAAAAATGATGAACCGGAAAAAGGGATTGTTACGACAATAAGATTCGATAAAAAAGAAGAAATAATTAATTACAATGAATTTTTTTATGTTTGGTACAACGGCATGATAAAAAAGTATAAATCAAGTAAGAAATTTACTCTTGGAGTTATGTCCGACCACTCGGATGAAATTGAGAAATATTTTAAAGAAAACAAATCAAACCTCAAAGATCCTCTTCAGTTGATCGCTTTGTTTGAATATTATAATTTGCTTTAACTATACTGTTGTTTGAATAAGTCATTCAACCAATTTACATAACCGCAAGCGGCGTACTTTCTGAATTTAGAAAGAAATGAGATTACCAGGCTTAGGGATGATTACGTATAATTTGTTAAATTTAATAATGTAAAACTCCGGCCGGTTTACCTGCAAGGATCCGGAGAAAATTATTTGGGTGAGCCATGATTATGCGAATCGTCCTGGTATTATTGTTCCTTATAAAAACGACTGGTTTGATTTCCCAGCCAAGTTCTATTATAGTCATTAATGATGATTTACATGTAAATCATTATTCCAAACATCAACTTAATTACCTTCCGGTAGGAGAATTTAAAACCCTGGAATGGCAACCCGGATTCGCATATTACCAGGATGGTAGTTTGCGTGCCTACGATGGGATTCGTTTGAACCTCATCGAAGGCAGGGCAGAGGTGAATGCAAACAATCAAATACTTGAACTTCTACCAGGCGTAATCACCGGGTTCAGCATGGGTACAGAAGCAGCTTTGTCACACATATTCGTAAATGTTCCACTTGAAGACCCGGTATTTATGGAATTGCTTGCACCCGGAAAAGCAAATTTTCTCGTTCTTAGAAAAGAAGATATAACTTTAGATCCCGAAGAAAGAGAGCTTACGACTCCGATTACAACACTACGATTCGATAACAAGGAAGAAATAGTTTACTACAAGGAAATTTTTTATGTTTGGTACAACGGGATGATTATACAGTATAAACCAAAGAAAAAATTCATCCTTCAGGTTATGGCCGATCAATCGAATGAAATTCAGCAATATTTAAAAGAGAACAAAACAAAGCTGAAAGATCCCCTTCAGATGATATCCTTATTTTCATACTACAATTCCTTTAGTAAGCCTGATTGACTAAAATGAATCCGAAAACACATTACTTACAGAAACCATTATTTTCTGCATTAATTTTGATAATTCTAATGAGTTGCGAAAATCCAGGGCCCGTTTATCAAACCTTCGAAGAATATCCTGTTTATGATGGGGAAGACCTCGGCCTCACATATACAGCAGTAGGTTCTACTTTCAAAATATGGTCACCGACTGCAGAAGAAGTAACCTTGCATTTGTACGAAAATGGTCGGGGAGGTGATCCGGTTTCTTCCCGAAATTTGCACCGTGATGATGCAGGAACATGGGCCATTTCTGTAAACGGAGACCTGGAAGGGAAATTCTATACGTTTCAGACAAAAATAAATAACCAATGGCAGGATGAAACACCCGGACTCTATACGAAAGCCGTAGGTGTAAATGGCCTTCGTGCATATATTCTTAATATGGAATCAACGAATCCAAAGAATTGGTCTCTTGATAAAAGACCTCCTTTAAGGAGCTACAATGATATTATTATTTATGAACTGCATGTTCGCGATATATCCATTGACCCAAATTCAGGCATTCGTTTCAAAGGAAAATTCATTGGGTTAACTGAAACGGGAACACATTCAGAAGAAGGGGAATCTTCAGGAATTGATCATTTAAAAGAATTGGGTGTAACGCATGTGCACATTCTTCCAATGTTTGATTTTCGATCGATCGATGAAACGAAACTCAGTGAAAATAAATTTAACTGGGGATATGAACCCCAAAATTACAACGTACCCGAAGGGTCCTATGCTACTGATCCTTATGATCCGGTGGTGCGGATCCGGGAAATGAAACAAATGGTACAAGCCCTGCATGAAAACGGGATCCGGGTGATCATGGACGTAGTGTACAATCACACGGGTTTTGGCGATGCAGCAAACCTTAGTTTCTCGCTCGCAGTGCCGGGTTACTACTATCGGCAAAATGCTGACGGGTCACTTTCAGATGCATCTGCCTGTGGAAATGAAACAGCATCCGAGCGTCCTATGATGCGAAAGTTTATCCTTCAGTCAGTTGAATACTGGGTCAGGGAATACCACATAGACGGCTTCCGCTTTGATTTGATGGGTATTCATGATATTGAGACAATGAATGAAGTAAGCACACGTCTCCGCAATATTGATCCCTCCATATTTGTTTATGGTGAAGGGTGGAAAGCCGGAAGCAGCCCCATACCTGATGAGCAGCTGGCGTTAAAGAAAAACGTTCCAAAACTGAAACACGTAGCTGCGTTTAGCGATGAAATTCGGGATGGGATCAAAGGCTCCTGGAATGACTGGGAATCACCTGGTTTCGCAAGCGGGAATACACAAAGGAAAGAAGGAGTGAAGTTTGGCATCGTGGGTGGAACACAACATAAGCAGGTTGATTATACCAAAGTAAATGAATCCGATGCTCCATGGGCTCCGCAAGCTTCTCAATGCATTGTATATGTTTCCTGCCACGATAATCACACATTGTATGATAAATTGAAGATTGTAAATCCCGGGGCAAGTGAAAGGGATATCCTGAAAATGCATGTATTGAGTAATACAATAGTGCTTACTTCCCAGGGTATTCCTTTTCTTCATGCCGGTGTCGATTTTGTGAGAACAAAATCAGGTGTCGAAAACTCGTACGAATCGGCGGATTCAATCAACACGATCCGCTGGTCACAGAAGTCTGAATTTAAAGAAATATTTACTTTTTATAAACAACTCATACAGCTTCGAAAAGACCATCCGGTATTTAAAATGAATACTCAATATTTAATTTCAGGCAACCTCACATTTTTGGAATTTCAGGAAGATGAAAACCTCATCGGTTACACTTTGTCCGGTACCGCTGTAAATGATACCTGGGAAACTACCGTGGTCCTTTTTAACGGAGAAGATAGGGAAAAATACGTACCTGTTCCGGAGGGTAACTGGAAAGTAGTTTTAAATGGAACGAACATCAACCAGGATGGGATCATCCGGTTTAAAGGTGATGTTATTCGTGTTCCATCTTATACCGCCATCATTCTCGTTGCAGATTGACCGGTTCCTTCCACACGGTCAGAGACGGGCATCATCAGAGTCTTTCTGGAGAAATGACTCTGAATGGGGGTGGTTCGTCAATGGCGATAGCGTATTTACCCCTCAATCACCGGTGTATCAAGCAACGATACCGCTTTGGCTATTTCATCATCCGACATGATGTGGCGGTGCAGTTTACCCGAGAAATAGGCATCATAGGCTGACATATCGAAATTTCCGTGACCACAAAGATTTAATAATATCGTTTTTGATGTTCCTTCCACCTTTGCAATTTCTGCCTCCCTTACTACAACAGCTATGCCATGGTTTGCTTCAGGTGCCGGAATGATTCCTTCAGTTTTGGCAAATTTTACACCGGCTTCAAATGATTCTATCTGGTCTACCGCCTGCGCTTCAATAAGGTTGTCGTGCAGAAGTTGGCTTACCAGTACACCTGCCCCATGATATCGCAGTCCTCCTGCATGAATGGGTGCCGGTACAAAAGTGTGTCCCAGGGTGTACATTGGGAATAGTGGAGTCATTCCAATAGTATCGCCAAAGTCGTACCTGAATTGCCCTTTTGTAAGTTTTGGACAAGAAGTTGGTTCCGCGGCAATCGCACGTACATTTTTGCCTTCTTCAAAATTATATCTTAAAAATGGAAAGCTGATCCCTGCAAAGTTTGAACCACCACCAAAGGGTGCAATAATTATATCAGGAAAGTCCCCTGCCTTTTCCATTTGTTTTACTGCCTCAAGGCCCAGTACTGTTTGATGCATTAGTACATGATTTAAAACACTTCCGAGGGTGTATTTCACATCATCATTTGCAGCAGCAATTTCCACTGCTTCCGATATGGCAATCCCCAGGCTTCCCGTAGAATCGGGGGTTTCCGCAAGTATCTTCCTTCCCGCCTCAGTTTGATTGGAAGGTGATGACAGCACATTGGCACCCCACAAGTTCATCATTGATTTTCTATATGGTTTCTGGTCATAACTTATTTTAACCATGTACACATCAAGGTCAAGGCCAAAGTGGTCACAGGCAAATGCAAGTGCGCTGCCCCATTGCCCCGCCCCGGTTTCGGTCGTAAGCTTTTTTGTACCCGCAATCTTATTGTAGTACGCTTGTGGTACGGCTGTATTGGGTTTGTGAGATCCTGCAGGACTCACTCCCTCATACTTATAGTAGATTTTTGCAGGTGTATCCAACGCTTTTTCGAAGTTGTAAGCCCGATATAATGGCGTTGGGCGCCAGATGGAATAAAGATTTCTTACCTCATCCGGTATATCCACCCATTTTTCTGCAGATACTTCCTGCTTGATTAATTCCTCCGCAAACAAAGGAGCCAGGGCATCCGGGCCGATGGGTTCCCTGGTTCCCGGATTCAAGGGAGGTAAAGGCTTGTTGGGCATGTCGGCAATGATGTTATACCATTTTTCAGGTATTTCATTTTCGGAGAGGGTTATTTTTCTTTGTTTCATATTTAAAAGCTCTTACGTTGATGAAATTTAAATCTTCAAAAAATCAGCGATACAATTTAGCTAATTCATTGAGATAATAAAACACTACAATAACGTGTAAAATGGATGGATCTATTTTTTTACTAAATCCTCATTGGTAAAAAGCAGGTTTTCTCTCCGGCTCTGAAATGAAAAATTGTACTTGCTAATCGCTTTGAAAACGGCTCTGGAAGCCCCTTTTTTCATGGTGTCATGCATCTCGATGATAAGGTATTTGGTTTTGGGTAACCAGGATTCGTAACCTTCTTCGAAAACCTCCTTTTCACTACCCTCGATATCCATTTTCAAAATGTCAATTTGTTCAAACCCCGCCCTTTTCATTATTTCATCTACACTCAAAGCAGAGATTGACTGCTCGCCGGGTTGGTCAACTTCATGGACGGTATAGGCCCACTCCCCCCAACCACGGTCTTCGATTTCCAGGTATGTGTTCTTATTCCAAACGCCTCCCCTGATATTCAGGACATTATACAG
>SDBV01001605.1_pt1 | contig 34029 bp, 24 predicted proteins | sample 2277081 | NCBI WGS metagenome assembly SDBV01 (sample SAMN10402039, study PRJNA504765) | marine sediment metagenome | isolation source: marine sediment core GS10_PC15, 223 cmbsf | place: Arctic Ocean: Southern Knipovich Ridge | collected 2010 | reverse complement strand
TATCCATAAAAGACGGCGATATCTGATTTACCGTCTCCGTCGAAATCATCCGCGATTATCTTCGAACCTTCCCAGTCCCAATTATTAACACCGGCATGCCACCACTGGGCTGAGCCTTTAAAGGTCGTCCCGTTTGATAAAAAGACAAATATTCGCACGTCTCGCTCATTCTGGTAGCCATAGAAGATCGCCATATCGCTTTTCCCATCTCCGTCAAAATCTCCGGATACTAGCTTAGATCCGGAGGCGTCCCAATTACCGGCTCCCGCATGCCACCACTCTTGAATTGAAAATTTAGAGCCGTTTGATTTAAAAACAAAGGCTTTAACATCCCTTTGGGCAGAAAAGTCGTAGAGTGCCGCTATATCGTCTTTGCCATCGTTATTATAGTCACCGCTGGTAAGGGTTGCCCCTGAGGCATCGAAGTTACCTTCGCCTGAGGACCACCATAGTACCGGGCTATCAAGCCCGCCCGAATTGTTGGCAAGGAAGACGAATATTCTTGCCTCTCTTGAAGTCTTATAATCGTACATGATGGCGACATCGTCTTTTCCGTCACCATTGTAGTCACCGACAACTTGCTTTGAGGCTTTGGCGTCCCAGGTACCAGGGCCGTTCGAAGTCCAGACTTGTCTGGCCTTCGAATCGGATAGATTATAATAATAAAGCTGATTGTCGGGCATCCACTTAGGGTCGAGCCACGTCGTTGTCCTCCAAGTAATATTGTCACCTGATATCTCGGGAATATGCTCCAGGCCAGTGCCGATGCTATCACGATTATTTGTAAGTCTTTTTATACCGCTTCCATCAGAAAAAAAGATATCCGAAACTGGTGGCGGTCCGTCCCAGTGATATAGTTGTCTATCACTATAATTATTTTGTCCCTCCCAGACGACATTACCGCCGCTTAGAGAGAAATTTTTGATGACGGTTCCTTTGTTTCCAAGACGAACCGTACTGCTACCGTCGTAAAGGATAATCTCCGGTGTGATGCCACACAGTCCGATCCAGGCAATATGATCGCCGCTAATATCGGGCAGATCATTAAATATAGCGTTTGTCAGTTGGGTGGTAGTCGATCCGTCGTAGAGAAAGATCTGGTGTTCCGATTCCCAGACGATTCTGCCATTGCTGATCCTTGGATAGTTATCGTCATAGATATTGTCAGTAATCTGGATGGTATCCGACCCATCGTAGAGAAAAATTTCATTATCGCCGTCACGCCAATCCGACCAGACGACATTTTTTCCGTCAACATCGTGAGAATAGACCTCATTGAAATAGCCGAATTCCATTGGCATGAGAGTGCTGGTAATAATTTTCGTACTCTGACCGTCAAAGTAATTTAGTTGATTCCAGGTTATCCAGCTAACATTACCATCGCTGACTTTAGGGCGATTATCCGGATTTTGGTTGTTGCTTAATTTAGTCGTTGCAACACCGTCAAACATATATATTTCGGTGTCGTCGCCGTCTGCTTTTTCCCAAACGATATGACTGCCGTCGATATAAGGATTCATGTCCCAAAAGTCATCGTCCGTGATCTGCCTTCGAATATTCCCGTCAAATGAGAAAATCTCAGTATCGTATGCAGACGACCCGGGAGAAGAAACAAACTCAGACCATACAACCGTACTTCCACTGATCGAATGGTCTGAAGTAACGTATTTTTCCTTACTAATTAATTGTGGGCTTCCAAAAGAAATACTTGAATAGAAGAGAATAAAAGTGAAGACGATTATTGAAACAACGAAAAGTCGTGTTATCGATATTGCTTTTAACATTATTCCCCCAATAAATACGCTAGCTTGTTTAGCGAGTTAGCCCATTATGTCGTTTATCGAAAGGGAGGGAAACACTAAAAAATGGTGTAATTTAAAGTCGGTAAGTTAGAAGCGGCAATACGGGACGTTAGGCAAGCGCAAGAACTTTACTTATCTTTATCTTTTCTCTCAAGCTTTACGCCGAAGGATAGGTAGCGCCGGAGGATCAGCCAAATAATGATAAGCACTACCAGGCCGATCAGAATATAGGAGAAGGGGGAGTAATCCGTCAAAAGAGCCGTGATCCTATTATATATAGACCAGAACAGGGTCGATGATTCGACCGTGAAATTGAATTTAGCGGCAGCCGCTACCCCGATCGACAGACCTTTATCTTTAGGGACTGGCTTACCTTCGATGAACGCGAAATAGTCACCCGCCTTTGCCTCCAGCGGAATGACGATTTCCACGCTTACACTCTTTGCTTCACCCGGCTCCAACTCGAAGTTCTCCGGTTTAAAGCGAAACCAGCTTTTTTCCGGCTTTAAGTCTTTCTGATCCTGAAGGAAACTTACATCCATCGTATAGTCTGAAGTTTCGTCGCCGGTATTGATCACCGATATCTTAGAGATATCATAGGCGCCCCCGGCAAGTAGGGGTTCATTTACTTCGATCTTTCCCACATTTATCCCGACACCTAGCTTTCCAAGAGCCGGCATGGCAAGTGACGTAAGGATCAATATTATTATGAGCGGTAAGGTAAGCGCTTTCTTTATCATAGCTAATTTATAAGCCTTTTTTCCTACATAAACAAGTAGGTACTGTTTTTTTAAGGCGACGTCGCGAGGATTGTGATATTAGAGCTGAACTCGGCGTTAGATGATGTACTTGTCGGCATAGTAAGCCTTAGGTAGAGTGGTTGGGTGCTGGTTTCTGCGATATTTGCTGCAAATGAGTAGTAGGTATTGGCTAGAATAAATGTACTCCAGACGCTGTTGTCGCTAGAGAACTCCCACTTTACTTGATCGGCGGCGTTAGAGCTTGCCAGAACCCAGTTATTTGAGCCGGCGGAAAAACCGGTGGATTTTACTAAGAGATCTGCCGGTCCGGAGTCAACGCTAATGACTTCATTCTCACCTGGAGAAGTTGAAGTGGTTTCACCAACATCCAGAACGCCCAGACCCACGAGACCATCGCTGCTCAGGCTAATAGCTACGCTTGGTAAAGCCGCGTCGGCATTTAAGAGACCCCAGCCGAAATCGGTGTCCCAACCGGGAGCGCCGAGATCGTCGGCGCTTGATTGAAGCGTGTTTCTCACTTGGTCGGGAGTAAAGCTTGGATTACTTGCCAATATCAGGGCGGCGACACCGCTGACATGGGGCGCGGCCATCGATGTCCCTTGATAGAAGTAATATCCGAAGTTTTTATATTGCTTCGCGGCGAATGTCTGTTGGAGTACACCGTCTCCATAGGTATCGTTATTTTGATCTACGTTTATATCTCCTCCGGGAGCAACAATATCGAGACTTGTCCCAGCATTGGAGTAATAAGCTTTTTGCTCATCGAAACGGGTCGCACCGACCGCTATCACGTAATCATCAAAAGCGCCGGGATAGCCGACCTGTGTCGCTCCGTCGTTACCGGATGACGCGATTATTGTCACGCCTAAATTATAAGCATACTGGCATGAACTTTCTATATAAGGATCGGGGAAGGGGCTGCCAAGGCTTAGGTTGATAATGTCGGCACCATTATCCGCCGCGAAGCGGATACCATCACCCACTTGTATAGATGTTCCGCTACCGTTCTTGTTCAGAACTTTTACCGGCATGATCGACGCGTTATAGGCGATACCGGCTAAACCTAGAGTGTTGTTAGTACTTTGAGCAATTGTGCCGGTTACGTGCGTCCCGTGACCTTCGTCGTCATTTGGGTGAGAGTCATTGTTTACAAAATCCCAGCCGGGAACAAAGGTCGTGTTTGCAAGATCGGGGGCTTGCTCAAAACGATTAGTATATGTCTCATATGCGACACCGGTATCGACGACCGCGACAATGACTCCTTGACCTGTACTTTTATCCCACGCTTGGGGCATGTTTATGCCGCCCGTCGAAGTATTATCAAAATGCCATTGGTACGGATAGAGCGGGTCATCAGGTATGAAGTCTGCCCTGACAATATAATTACGTCTGACGCTTCTTACCTTACCATCAAGCTCAAGCTCACCCTTATATTCGTCGAAAGTCTTGCCCGGTGGGATCTTCGCGATCTTAATTTTTTTATATCGGCTCTCGTATACCTTTTGGCCCCTTGTTCTCGTAACAACGTCGTCGGCTTCTTCTTCCGATGTGTCATCATTAAATTCGATGACAACTTCATCAGGCGAGAATTCTGTGCTGGAGACAGACGTGAACCTATTGCCTCGAGGGTCGACTATTAACTCGGGAAGGGCAGCGGAGGCTATAGCGGCTAACGATACCGCTAAAATGACAAAAGTAGATATAACGATCTTTTTCATAAATAAACCTTAAGCGTATTACCTAATAAGACTGCCCCGTTTTACGATTCAGTCTTATATTTTAACAGGATTTCTCCAGTTATATTATTCCGTAGCTAAAAACGTAACGCTAGTATTTTGGTCCGCGAAACTGTTGCTTGAGGTCGGCATCGATATCTTAAATTTTACGTTAGATAAACTTCCGACGTTAGCCGCTATCGGGTTACCGCCATTCATCGCCTGATTGCTCTTCGACAAGCCGGTGTACGATACTCCGCCATTCTCCGACCATTCGTGCTTGTATGCGTAAGCTCCAACCGCAGGAGGTTCCGACAGCGTCCAGTCTTCTGTGTCAGCTCCCTTCACAAAGAACAACTCATCGACATTGCCATTGTTTGTAACGGTAAAGGTCGAAGTCGTCTCTGTCGTATCGCTTAAAGCTAGAGGTCCGTAATTATAGGAACCCAGATCAACGCTTATCGATATATTTTTTGCCGTAACGGTTACACTGACACCAGCTTCGTCAGCGCCAAAAACCGGATATACCGAAATCACCAAGAGCGCCGCAAGCGCTAGTACAAATGTGATAATAAGTCTCTTCATTTTTTCACCTCCTTGTTAATTAATAAAAAGGTCTAGAATAAAAATGATCATTGAAAAGTGTTTAGGGTACGAATTGATCCGCGAAAACGTATGGTAAAGTTTATCAATTAAGGGGTGTTCTGTCAATCAGGAATTACCTGTCAACAGCGGTAATAATACTTATTTTAGTGGCTAATACCTGCTTGCGGGTATAATGGATTCGTAGTAAAAAGTCTTCTAAAAAGGTAGGCGTAGATGAAGGTCGAGTTATTTTATTTTAAAGATTGCCCGAACTATTTACAGGCGGCAGAGATTTTGCAAAATACGTTAAATGATATGGGACTTGAAAGACCGATTGATATGATAGAGATCGAAGATGTGGAGACTGCCAAAACTCTTAAATTCATAGGGTCGCCAACGATCAGGATTGACGAAAAAGACGTCGACCCGACCCAAGGAGAGATCAACGACTACTCGATGAGATGTCGTATCTACCTCACGGAAAAGGGAGTCAAGGGTTGGCCCCCAGTAAAAATGATCGAGGATGCGCTGAATGAAGCTAGAAATAAGCCATAGATCACTATCTTTAGAACGCGGGCGTTTATGATAATATTATCGTCAATGGATGAGACGACAACACGCGAGTCGATCAAGTTGACTGACGACGCGATAATTTTTAAGAGAAAAGAAGGCGCTCCGCGTTTTGGTGAGATAGTAAAAGCACTGCTGGGGATGTCTAGAGCCCCGGTCGCTATATTCGTCGTTGCCCATGCGGGGTTGGCTTCCATCCTCGCCCTTGGCCATATGCCGGCATTCTCGACCATATTGATCGGCGTCATCGCCTGCTTCACCGGTACCGGAGCATTGATAGGATTAAATGATCTGATGGATGTCGATCTAGACAGGCGAAGGCTGGCGCACTTAAGCACACCCGAGGAGCTAGATCTCGGCTCGACTTTTATCCATCACCCCGTCGCTAAAGGCGTGATCAGCATGAGGATGGGGATGATCTGGTCTGGGATACTTTCAATTATAAGCCTCTATTTCTTAAGTCAGCTAAGAGCTGATCTCTGGCCGATCTTTGTCGCTATCGGCGTTTGCGTCATCCTATATTCAAAACTGAGTGAAGTATCCTTTGTAAAATTTCTGGCAGTCGCAAGCGCCGTAACACTTGGCGCTCTTGCCGGTTGGCTGGCTGTCGGCGGTCCTATCAATAACGCTTTTATTATATTTACTGTCTGGACCTTTGTCTGGGAGATAGGGGGGAGGAACATCCCCAACGATTTTAACGATGTCGAAGAGGATAAGCCCCTAGGCATTCAGACTATACCGGTAGTTTTTGGACCGAAAATAGCGTCCCGGATCGTATTTGCCGCTCTTGTAGCCACTTTTGCCTTAAGCGTGCTTTTGGTAACAATGATCGACTTTTCTCCTATTTTTAAGATATCCGTACCGCTTATAGGTATATATGTATTACTTATTCCCGCGTACGGTCTTTTGAGGGACCCCACCCCAAAAAGCTCGATGAAGCTCTATAACCGCTCGGCAATCTATCCGCTTTTATTACTCGCCGTATTGATGGCAACCTTATATATCTAGGAGCAGAAGACGATCCATCGTTGAATAGCTTGCCTCGCCAAGTTCTTTTTCGTTAAGTCCGTCGCAAGTTGGTCTATTGCGTCATAGTTTTAGCAAAGCTAGACGAAACCGAATGTAAAAGTGGTGGTAAATCGACATTCATTGCAGAGACGCGCCTAGCGTGCGACTCTCGAAAACGAGTTTAACATTCGCTCGATGAAAAGCGGTTGACTTAACGGTTGAGCAGCTATAGTAAAGCATGATCGGCAAAAAAAGAAACCGGCGTTAATTTCTTTCATGCTTACTTAGTAAGAAAGTTACTATTCCTCTATCCGGTAATCCTCATGGATAACCGTGGTTCCCAAGACTTGCCAAGCGTTAGGGAGTTTGTCGAGGACCGTGCTCGTATAGTTGAGTTTAAAAACAAAATCGGCAAGGCCCCTGCCGGACAGATCAAAGACGGAGTTTTCACTCGTCGCGTCACCAAGCACGAGTGTCCCATGCATGACGACATGGGATGCGTATTTTTTATTAGTCGAAGTTGACGAAAGGGCTTCTATCTCAAACTGTTTTGTAGCGGCGACGATCGCTCCGGAGTCATGCGTACCGATGTTTATGTCGCCCGATAGTCTGATAATGCTTGCCACCAGAGCAGGTCCGGATTGTGGTATAAGGTTAATAAAACTGTTTTTATCAGCTATGATTTCTATGTCGCCGGAGCTATCGACGGATGGTCCGACCAGGATCGTCGAGGTTATCGTTCCGCTGCCGGTTATACGGATGTCTCCCGACTCAAACACAATGATCGAACCGGAATAAGGATCTGCGGGAGCAAAGTGATCGTTAATCTCGGATACGCTCCAGCTCTTTTTATTTGATGAGTATATTTTAACTTCCATATCTTTGAAGTTGGATTGATCTTTATAGAACGCGAAGTCGAAAGCCGGGAATTCTATCCTTTGATCCTTTGATGTCGAGGCATGTTCTCCGGAGTAGACGGTAGTGGCCGGCATTATTTTTCCAACGGCTGATATCGAATATTCAGGATCGTAGTAAAGGTTTGTCTGCCAGCCCTTCTCACCTTTAAAATTGGGATTATTTATAAAAACTCGTTTTCCGCTTATATCAATATTACCGTTTGTGTGTACATCGCCGTTTATAAGCCCATATGCGGAGCTTTCGTTTTTTCTCTCGAAACTAACATCTCCGTTAGCGACAAGCGTGTAATTGAAGATCGATGGCATTTGCCGTACCGATACCCTTATCGTCCCTTGATCGTTCCCGAGGCTCCCCTTAGATATGATCAAAATGTTACCCGCTTTATCCGGGTCTTTCTTGTAAGAGGTCGTATAGGTGCCGCCCCTGCTCTTATGATCTTTATATTTAGTGACCCACTCGTCTGAATTCGTCACGATAGGGTAATCCTCACCAAAGCTCTTGATCACGCGGTCAATACCGGTACTCGCGATATCAAGAGCTGAATTGCTATTGTTCTGATTCACTTCGATTTGGCGCGCATAAGGTAGGGGGTAGGTTAGCGTGATGGCCAGCGCAATTGACGAGGCTAAAACTATGGCTGCCAGCCAAAATATTACCCTCTTTTTGTTATTAAATAGGTTCCTGTTTTTCATCTATAGCGTCCACGTAAAGTTATCGACGATTCCATACTTAGGTGTGGAAATACCTTAACATAAAAGGAGAAAGCAGCCGTGAGGGGGTCGACGTAAGAGAGTAAGGAGTAAGAGAGAAGAGCCGAAAGCAGATTTGAAGGAGCCACAGTGAGAGAGTAAGGAGTAAGAGAGCGGAAAGCCGAGAGCAGATGCGAGGGGTCGGCGCAAGAAGTAAGGGAGCTGAAAGCAGGCTTGAGGTTGTGAGGAAGGTATTGAAGATTGAAAAATAGCAAACATGGGAGACGAAAGCAGAGAGCGGATTGTTAGGGGATCGTTCGTAAGGGCGTAAGCCTAAGAGATTACCTTAGTAAGAAATATCTAGCTTTCTCTCCAATTATCTTTATACATAAGGGTAGAGCCCCAGTTAGACCAACCGGGCTGTAGGTTGCGGTGAACAGAATCGGTGTAATTTATCTCAATGAAGTTACCTTCGATCTCGATCTCGATCTCATCATCGTCCTTTTGGCCCAACAGCAACGTACCCCATAAAGTAAGACCGCCGCCGCTGCCATCGTCTACATCGAGCTCTTCTCCGACAACAATAATCGCCCCCTGGGCCTCCGTGCCGACATTGATGTCGCCGATTAGTTCCATCCGGTCCGCCGTAAAGGCAATGCCGATAACGGGCATAAAGTCGATGCCGCCGGAGCCGGCGTGGATCGAGAGTCTTCCCATATCGCTAGAGCTTGACCCCGTTAGGATAGTCGCAGTAATCACTCCTGATCCGGTGATGTCCAGGTCACGATCATTTATTACAACGATGGAGCTGGTATAGGGAGGGGTAGGAGCGAATTCGGCATTGAACTGGGCTACGGTATAAGATTCTCTATTAGCTCCCACAAAGACCTGCTGATCGGTGAAGTTGGCTTGATTTTTATAGTAGCTGTAGTCGATTTTGGGATGGTTGATCGGGGCATTATCGGATGGATCGTAGCCGCCGATAAAGTTCGGATCGTTTGGATTAATGCCTCCCACGGAAGTGACTTTCCACTGAGGATCGTAATATGGGTTAGGCACGGATCCGGCGCCTTCGTTATAGAAAGGCGTGTTCACGTATATCTTGCCACCATCTAAGTCGATGCTACCGTTGGAATGTACATTACCATTGATCAGCATATATGTGCTGCCCTCGCCGCCATCGTTTTCAAGCTCAAGCTCGCCTGCGTTGCTGGCCATGGCATAGTTAAAGACCTCCGGTATACCTTTAAGAGTCACTTCTATCGTCCGCTGGTGGCCGTCGAGCGTACCGACAGATTTGATCTTGACGCCGTTTACGTTGTCGGGGTCTTTGACGACAGAAAGGGTGTAGGAGCCGCCATTTAATGGTTCATCATTATATATAAAAGTTTCGCTCTGAGGAAATGAAGTGGGGAAGTCCTGACCGTAGACGCCTATCAGCCGCTCGAGGCCGGCCTCGGCAATGTTAAAGGCAAGCGTTCTATCGCTAGCCGTCTCAGTATTGGTCAATTGTGACGCGGTAGTAAAGGCGACCGAGGCCGAGATTATGGATACTATTGCCACAAAGAATAGGGTAGTAGCCAGAGAGATTCCGGCTTCATTTTTTAATAATTTGAATAACGCGAGCTTTTTTTGACCGAACGATCTCAATATTTCTACCCCCGATATGTCGTCATTTACAAACTGGTGATCAAGACTCTATTTTAAATCAACCGTATAAAAAATCAACAGAAAAGCGCTTTACTAACTCTCCTTCCAATTATCTTTATACATGCTCGTCTCTCCCCAAAGCTCCCATCCGGCGGGGAGGCGATCGAGCACTGTTTTTGTATAATGGATCTGAAGAGAATTTTGAGCGTTATCCGGACCCGAGAGATCGAACATGGTTTCATCATTAAGTGCGTCACCGACGGCCAGTGTGCCGTGTATAATGACATTTGACGGCTGATTTTGTTTCTTGTTTCTGCCGGAGTTATTCCACTGCCCCTCTATCTGGACCATTTCAGTGGCGATGATTACCGCGCCGGCGTCTGGGGTGCCGACGTTCACATCGCCGCCAAAGTGAACCATACTGGCCAGGATGCTCGGACTGATGGCGGGCATAAGATTGATGACCTGACCTATGTCGGCGAAGAATTCAATATCTCTCATGTCGGTTTCCGATGGACCGACAAGTATTGTCGAGGTAATAGTGCCCCCTCCGGTTATGTGGACACCACCTTCTTCCATGATGACGATCGAGCTCGTATACGAGCCTGTAGGCGCGAATAGGGCGTTAAACGAGGCAACAGTCCAGTTCTTTATGTCGCCTGAGTAGACGAATACTTCCTGATTGGTAAAGTTTGTCTGATCGCGATAGAAATCGTAGTCGATTTGGGGAAATTGTACAGGATTGGTATTTAACGGATCATATCCTCCCGCGAAGTTTGAGCTGCTCGGCACAATATTTCCATCAGCCGTTAAGGTAAATTCGGGATCATAGAACGGATTGACCTGCCAGCCAGTGGGACCTTGGTAAGTGGGGGTGTTTATGAAGAAGTGGCCGCCTTCAAAGTTCATGTCCCCGTTCGCGTGGACGTTACCGTTAATTAGACCATAGCCGACACCTTTTATAGAACCTTCAAACTGCATACCGCCATTTACGATTACTCCGTAATTAAATATCAGCGGGACGCCTCTAACCGAGACTTCGATAGTCCTCTCGTGGTCGTTATATCCACCATGTGAAGTTATTAGCATATTTCCCACTCTCTTTGGGTCTTTTTTATAAAAAGTACTGTAGTCACCACCGTTTAACGACTCTTCGGTAAAGATAGCCGTGTTTTCTACAGGTATGTTTTTAGGATAGTCCTGACCGTATTTCGCAAGGGCTCTTTCGACCCCGGCCTCGGCAATGTTGAACGCCTTGGAGCTTTCGCTTTGGATCTGCGTCAGCAACAGCTCCGTTTGAGTCAAGTACGCGGCGGTAACGCTGAGCATTGTGACTAACGAGATAACGCCCATGACAGACAGGAAGGCGATGCCATCCTCTTTTTTTAAAATTTGCCTTATCCTCACTTTGGCACCCCTTTCTTAGAAATTCCTGAGTTTAATACTGTTTTGTAGTTGAACCGATTGAGCGTAATCGGAAGAAAATGCATCGACCGGTACTTCAGACGACACTACCTTGATATTTACGTTTATCATCTTTATGTCGCCGATATCGTCCCCGGTCACAAACGGCACACCATCAGCCTTTGTAAAAGTAAATAGTGCGATCTTGGGGGTGACCAGGTTGTTGACGACGATTCTGGCGATCGTCTCTTCTCTCGACGGGTTGTTCGGGTAGGCCGGATTCAGCGGATCGGTCATATCCGGATCGTACTCGCTTCTGACTACTTTTTGACCGCCGTCTGTAAAAGGCTTTAGGGAGTAGCTTATGATCTCCGAACCGGCGTTAGTGTTTATATTGGCTTTAAAGACGATGTAGCTATTGTCATCGGTATCTACCGAGACAAACGGTCTTTCGGCTTGTCTCAGGTCTCTACTCATACGGTCTACCAGAAACCTAGCGCTTGAGAGGGCCTCAGCCTTGTGGCTCGATATCTTCCAAGTACTGTAGGCGGTATTAAGAGAAAAATAAGCTCCGCCTACGATAAGGGGAAGAATAGCAGCTGTAATCATTACCTCGACTAACGTAATGCCCGAGCTTTCCTTTAGCTTTCCCCAGATATTTCGCTTCAATGCCTTCATCGTAAGTGACCTCTCAATATGAGCTCCAAGTAATCGGTATGCTATCGTTCGACTGAAAGCCGAGATCATCCTCGGCGATGATAGTAAGGGACCATTCCTTGTTCCCGCCGCCGTAAGAGATCGTCGCAGAGACAGTGGGTGTAGTCGGTGTTACGTTTTGTAGGTGTGTTCCATTGTCGTGGATATGATATTTGGTGATTGTTCCATCATCGATTGCTGCATCCCACTGAAAGTAAATATAATTACCTGTTTTCTCTATTGTATAGAGATTAGTCGGCGTACTCGGCGATTGGATATCATCTGGTTCAGCCCAATTACTCGGCGGCGATTCGTTGCCGCTGCCGTCTATAGCAATTGCTTTATACCAGTAAATAGTCGTCTCGGAAGCGACGATATCCACGGAAGAAAGAGACGTAGTCAGCCTGGTCTTAAGCAGCAAATCTCCACCAACGGACCAACGTTCTATCCTATACCATGAGACCCCGATATTATCGCTGGAAGCTGTCCAGGCAAGATCTATCTTATTGGTGGGCTGATCCATGATAGTATAGGATCGCCTTGAGTTAAAAGCCCCCGGCGCCGTAGGTGAAACGCTGTCGTTTGAGGGGGAGTTGACTATCAGGAAACCTATGGACTGAGAAGTGCCGATATTTCCAGCTTCGTCGTAAGCTTTGGCATATACGGTATGGATGCCATCGCTTATCTGTGTCGTGTTCCATGAATATGAAGATACCGTGGATCCCGGACTGATAGGATGTTGAGTATCGGTCTGTGTGAGTACGTCGTCTATATATATAACAATCTTCTCTATACCATATATATCGTTAGCAGTAATACTAAGGTCAACGACGCCCGATATCGTGCCTATCCCGGAAGGACTGGTTACTTGAAGGTCGGGCGCGACGATATCGGCCGGAGATGAAGGTACGCTTTCCACCGCTCCGTACGGATTTAGGTAAGTAACGGCCGAGTAGGTTCCCGAGAATGGCTTATCCCAACTGAGGTCGATCGTCACCTTTTTGACGTCCATTATTCCGTCGGCCGGAGATGAGTTATCTATCTCTATTACGGTTATGTTTCTTGTGAAGGTAAACCCGTCCTGAATGATGGTATCCGGCCCGCTTGAATCAACGGAGGAGTAATCGATGTCTTTTAGATCCTCGATCGCTTTTGTTGCCAGGTTGTATCCGAGAGTCTTCGTCTGAGTCGTACCCATAAATTCAAGCGATGAGCTCATTAGACTGGTGAAGGCGAGGATCGACAGGAAAAGGATCGTAGACGACATCATTAGCTCTGCAAAGCCAAAGCCGTTCTCGTTGCCGAGTAGACGCTTTATTCTAGACATTGTGCTTCTCATAATAAAAGCTCCTAGCTTCCTTCAGGAGTAATTGTCGCGTTTTTTTGATCGATGCTAACGATTTTTCCAGATATTTCTCTTCAGCTACCATTTCTTCAAATCCCGCTAAACCGCTGACCGCGCTCACTCCTTTATGCCTACTTATATTATCGACCGAAGCGGGCACTTTAGTTAGCCGGACCTTGATCTAAATAGTATATCGGCAATAATCGTGTAAATGCTTAGAAAGATAGCTTGCCAAGTAGACTTAATTATCGGTAAACTTCACTTATGTTTAGCTGGCGAAACGTAGATAGTTGAATCAGGGGTATAAAATTCTAGACTAAAGTATAGGGAAGTTCTAAAAAGGGAGACGGATGACGATAATCGACGAAGTTTTCGCAAGAGAAGTTTTAGATTCAAGAGGCAATCCGACCGTAGAGGCGGAAGTGATCTTGGATAGCGGTTATTTTGGAAGAGCCATAGTGCCATCGGGAGCATCGACCGGAAGTTTGGAGGCGGTTGAGCTTCGTGACGGCGACGAGAAACGCTATAACGGTAAAGGTGTTCAAAAAGCTGTAAGCAATGTTAACGAGGTAATAGCACCGCAGGTTATGGGCGCTGACGCCCTAAACCAGCGAGAAATAGATATGTTGATGATCGATCTTGACGGAACGTCAAATAAGGGAAAGCTCGGAGCGAATGCTATCCTTGCCGTTTCAATGGCGGTTGCCAGAGCCGCCGCAGCAGCGCTTGAGCTTCCGCTATATCAATATTTAGGGGGGCCTAACTCTCATCTTCTTCCTGTGCCGATGATGAATATCATTAATGGCGGCGAGCATGCGGATAACAGTATCGATCTGCAGGAATTCATGATAATGCCGGTTGGTGCCGGAACTTTCGCCCAAGGCCTGCAGATGGGCGCCGAGATATTTCATTCATTAAAAAAGGTCCTTAAATCAAAAGGGCTTAGTACGGCCGTCGGCGACGAGGGAGGTTTTGCCCCAGATCTTAAGTCAAACGAGGAAGCGATAACCTCCATAATCGATGCTATTCAAGAGGCCGGTTATGAACCGGGAAAAGATGTCCAGATTGCCTTGGATCCGGCAGCGACTGAATTTTATGAAAATGGTCATTATATGCTGGCAAGCGAGAACAGAAGACTCTCCGCCGCGGAAATGGTCGATTACTATAAAGACCTTGTCGATAAATATCCGATCATCTCGATAGAGGATGGGATGGCTGAAGATGACTGGGACGGCTGGAAGCTGATGACGGAGACGTTGTCGTCTAAGATCCAGTTAGTCGGTGACGATTTATTCGTAACTAACGTCGATAGGTTAAACGAAGGCATTAGGCGTGGGGTTGCAAACTCAATACTGATCAAGGTCAATCAGATAGGGACTATTACTGAGACGCTCGATTGCATCGAGACAGCTAAGAGAGCTAAGTACACGGCCGTTATCTCGCATCGTTCGGGGGAAAGTGAAGACACGACTATCGCCGACCTTGCGGTAGCGGTTAATTCAGGGCAAATAAAAACGGGCGCTCCATCACGTACAGATAGGGTAAGTAAATATAATCAGCTACTCCGGATCGAAGAATCGCTGGGTGACGCTTCGGCTTATCCTAGCGGCAGAGCTTTTTATAGTATTTCTTAAACCCTACTTGGATCGCGAGGAGTATTGCGTACAAAGATAATCTGCACTATCGGACCGGCAAGTATAGACGAGAACGTTTTGGAGGCGATGGTGGCATCAGGCATGGATGTGGCCAGGGTCAATTTTTCCCACGGAGACCATGACGATCATTTACGCTATATAACTACCATTAGAAAAATCGCTAAGAAAAGCAAAAGGCCCATTGCGATTCTTGCCGATCTCTCCGGTCCCAAAATACGTACCGGTATTATGGTAGGTAACGAAGTTTTGCTGGTAGCCGGGACAACCTTAAATCTTACCGGTGACGACATAGAAGGCGATGCCGATAATATCTCGATAAACAGTCAAAAGTTTCTCGAAGCGCTAACTGACGGTGACGTTGTATTGATGTCTGACGGCTTGCTTCAGCTTACCGTATTGAGTTCGGACGGTAATATCGTCAAGTGTCGGGTGGATTATGGTGGAATCTTAAGGTCTAACCAGGGGGTGAGCGTTCCCAAAAAGACGATCGACATCCCGTCTATTACAGATAAAGATATCGATGACCTGAAATTTATCGTCTCTCAGGAGATCGATTGGATCGCGATGAGCTTCGTGAGATCGGGAAAAGACGTTGATGAATTAAGGGAACGGATAAGTGAACACGGCAGAGATATACCGATCATTTCTAAGATCGAAAAGCATGAAGCGATAAATAATATCGACGAGATAATAGCGAGCTCGGACGCGATAATGATCGCGAGAGGTGATCTTGGCGTCGAGATAAAAACGGAGGCAGTACCTGTTGTTCAAAAGAAGATAATAATCAAGTCTGAGCGTGTGGGTAAGCCTGTCATCGTCGCTACTCAGATGTTGGACTCGATGATCGATAGCCCAAGACCTACAAGGGCGGAGACAAGCGATGTAGCTAACGCGATCATCGACGGCGTGGACGCCGTGATGCTGTCGGGTGAGACGGCTATCGGAAATTACCCGGCACAGAGCGTTGATATGATGTGCCGGATAGGAGAGCAGGCGGAGTCCATGCTTGACTGGCATGCGTTGTTAAGGAAGAAAATCGATTGGCCGGTCGGGACTAGTGAAGCCATAAGCTACGCGACTACCCGGCTAAGCCTGTCATTAGAAGCGAAAGCGATAATCACCCCGACACAGTCCGGACAGACCGCGAGACAGGTATCCAGATTTAGACCCAAGGCTCCAATAATCGCGGTCAGCCCGAACAGGGAGGGTGTAAGAAGACTTATGCTTTTTTGGGGCGTCTACCCGATATATATTGATGAGCCGGGAAGTATCGACGAGATGTTGGAGATAGTCAAAAAAGTCTCTAGGGATGCGGGGTTGGTAAAAGACGGCGATAACGTAATAATCACCGCGGGCACGCTTGTCAATGTTCCCGGTACGACCAATTTGATCAAGGTGGATATTATATGAGGGGGAGCGTAAAGGGTAGATGAGAAAGCGTCTACGATAGACTTAAGAATTATATATAAAGGAACCGGCAAACAAAGATGAGACAGCGTGTTGTATACGTCTTCGGCTTTAGCGCTGGCGGTATCGTGATGGTAGCCGATCAAAAGTATTGGGTAGTAAATAGAGCTGGCAATAGAGACCTGGCTTAAAATAAAATCGCTATTTCATTGCTTAGTGTACGGATAAACGATAAAGTAGTCGATTGAACATAAAATAGTTTTCAAAATACCGCTTGCTAAGACAGACGATTCACCAACGTTACTCTTGGCAGTAGGTGTAAAAACATAGGAGGTGAGCCATGGCTTTGGCAAAGGACGAAAAAGCTAAGATCATCAAGAAACATAAACTGCACGATTCCGACACCGGATCTCCAGAGGTCCAGATATCGATCCTGACAAAAAGGATCCAGGAACTTACCGAACATCTTAAGATCCACAAGAAGGATCATCATTCCCGGCGCGGTCTATTACAGATGGTAGGTCAGCGAAGAAGGTTATTAAATTATTTAAAAGATACCGACATCGATCGGTATCGGAAAATAATCGAGGAACTTGGTATAAGAGGATAGAAGAGCAAATGACTTTTCTATGTAGTTTTGGAGGAATAGTTGGTTAATCATAAAAAGAAGAGTTATCAGATCAGAGGAAAAGAGATCACGATAGAGACCGGAAAGCTGGCAAAACAGGCTGACGGCGCGGTAACGCTTACCCTGGGTGGATCGCTAGTGCTTGTAACGGCGATAGCGTCAAAAGATCCGCGAGAGGGAGTAGATTTTCTCCCCATGACTATTGATATAGATGAAAAGATGTACGCTGCCGGCAAGATACCGGGAGGTTTTTTCAGAAGAGAAGGAAGGCCGAGCGATAGTGCGACGCTTACGGCAAGATTGATCGACAGGCCGCTTCGGCCAAGCTTTCCAAAGGGATTCAATCACGACGTACATGTCGTAACAACTACCTTATCGGTGGATCAGATAAATCCTTCCGATATTCTGGCGCTAAACGGATCATCTCTTGCCCTAACGTTATCCACCGTCCCTTTCAATGGCCCGATAGCCGGGGTACGGATCGGCTTAAAGGATGATGAATGGTTGATAAATCCGACCTATCAGGAACTCGATGAAAGTAAGCTTGATCTTGTAGTAGCAGGTAGCGAAGAGGCTATCTTGATGGTAGAGGCAGGCGCGGACCAGGTGCCGGAAGCGAAGATAGTCGAAGCTCTTGAACTTGCCCACGAAGTGATTAAAGAGACAGTTCAGATGCAAAAAGATTTTGCCGCTGATATCGCAAAGGAAAAGATAGATTTTGTAGTAAAAGAGGTCGACTCTGAGATAGATAAGCGGGTAAGAGAGTTGGCAACCGAGCGGCTCAACCAGGCATCAAGAAACGCTGACAAGAGCGCCAGGGATAAAGCCATCCGAGAAGTAAAAGACGATGTGATCGAAGAGTTGAGCCAGGATTTCGAGGATCAGGCTAGGGCGATCAAAGATATAATCAAAACAGTGGAAAAAGAACTAGTGCGCAAGATGATCTCCAGTGAAAAGATCAGAATCGACGGGAGAGGGACTTCGGAAATAAGGAAAGTCACGGCCGAAGTTGACTTTCTTCCCCAGACCCATGGCACCGGGCTATTTACAAGAGGTCAGACACAAGCACTGTCAATATTAACGCTGGGTACGATGCGGGAAGCACAGATCATCGACACTCTCGGCCTTGAAGAATCTAAGCGGTACATGCACCATTATAATTTTCCACCCTTTTCTGTAGGCGAGACTGGCAGGATGATGGGTCCCAAGAGAAGAGAGATCGGACATGGCCATCTAGCCGAAAGAGCCCTTCTTCCGGTCATCCCGAGTGAAGAAGAATTTCCTTACACCATAAGGATCGTTTCTGAAATACTGGAGTCAAACGGATCAACATCTCAGGCAAGCGTCTGCGGAAGCTCTTTGTGCCTTATGGCCGGCGGCGTACCTATATCAGCGCCGGTTGCCGGTATCGCGATGGGGCTTGTTAAAGAAGAGGGTGAGTTTACGATCCTTTCTGATATTCAGGGTGTGGAAGACGCTCTTGGCGATATGGATTTCAAGGTGGCCGGAACACGGGCTGGCATAACCGCACTGCAGATGGATATGAAGGTTAGCGGCGTTGCCAGAGATGTTTTGGAAAAATCTTTAGCCCAGGCTCTTGAGGGAAGGCTGTTTATATTAGACAAGATGGATGAGGCGATTACTGAACCGCGAAAAGAGCTATCATCTTTTGCTCCAAGGATAATTACGATGAGTGTACATAAGGATAAGATCCGTGAAGTCATCGGACCTGGCGGTAAAGTGATTCAGGGAATCATCGCGGAGACCGGTGCAAATGTAGACATCAATGATGACGGTACGATCTACATCGCTTCAAAAGACGGGGCGAGTGGCGAAAAGGCCAGGAAGATGATCGAGGGCATCGTAAAGGATATAGAGCGCGGAGAGATATATAACGGAAAAGTTGTAAAAATAATGCCGTTTGGCGCATTTGTACAACTTAGGCCTGGCAAAGAAGGTCTGGTCCATATCTCGAAGCTGGCAGACCATAGAGTCGAAAAGGTCGAGGATATCGTCAAGGAAGGCGAAATGCTGCCGGTTAAAGTCCTGGATATAGATAAGCAGAACAAGATAAGCCTTTCAGCAGTTGACGTTGAGCTACCGAAGGACGAGTAATAATAAGCGTTTTGATTTGGTGATGATTTGACATTTTACGAGAAGTCGATATTAAATAGCGGCCTAACCGTGGTGACTGAGAGCATTCCCGATGTGCGCTCTGTCGCTATCGGTTTTTGGGTCGGAGTAGGGTCTCGGCATGAATCGCGGACGGAAGGCGGCATGTCGCACTTTATGGAGCACATGCTCTTTAAGGGTACCAAGACTAGGAGCGCCCGGGAGATATCTGAGACTTTCGAGACCCTTGGAGCCGAGCTAAACGCATTTACCTCTAAAGAATTTACCTGTTTTTACTCAAGGCTGATAGACGAACATCTGGATATCGGTATGGAAGTCCTCGCCGATATGATCCAAAACCCGAAATTTGACAAGTCTCACCTGGACTCGGAGAAGAAAGTCGTACTCGAAGAGATCGCGATGTACGAAGATACCCCTGATGAACAGATACACGACATTTTTACGGCGACACTCTGGCCGGAGCATCCGCTGGGAAAATCCGTTCTCGGCAGTAACGAATCAGTCAGAGGATTCGATCCGAAAAAAGCTAGAGATTTCTTTGATGAATATTATTATCCTGAAAACATCGTGGTGGCCGCGGCCGGAAATGTGAGCCACGGTGAAGTCTTGGATCTTATAAAAAAGTTCTATGTAAAGGACGCCGAAGGTGAGATGGACAGGAAAGATATCGCGGCTAAGACCAGCGCAAGCATAAAGGTGATCAATAAACAGACAGAGCAGGTACACATCTGTCTGGGCACCGCGGCACTGGATGCGAGACATCCCGATAGATTCGCGTTATCTGTCATGGAAAACGTATTAGGCGGGGGTATGAGTAGTCGTCTATTTCAAAAAGTGAGAGAAGAAAAGGGACTGGCTTACGCGATATTCTCTTATCATTCGCTGTTTCAGGAAACGGGAAATCTAGCTGTCTACGCGGGGACGAGGGTCGACAACATGAACGAAGTGTTGAAGATCATCCTAGACGAACTGCACTCAATTGCCGAAAAAGGAATAACCGACGCCGAGTTGAACCGCTCTAGAGAGCATATCAAGGGTCAACTGGCGCTAGGTCTTGAAAGTACTAGAAATCGCATGACAAGACTCGGTAAGTCGGAGCTGATCCATGGGGAGATCCTCTCAGTTGATGACCTTGTCGAAAAGGTAATGGAAGTTGACTTGGACGTTATACAAAGACTCGCGGAATCAATATTTGACTCAAAGAAGCTTGTTCTTACGGTAATAGGTCCGATAACCGAGGACGACCTGGATATTGACATGATACGTAAAGAGATAAAAGAGGTCTAGAATATAAGCATGATTAAAGTCGTAGTTACCGGTGCCGCCGGAAAAATGGGCAGGGAAGTAGTCAAGGCGGTCACCGAAGATGCAGAAACTACTCTGGTCGGGGCAGTAGACCTTGATCCGACGGAAGAAAATATTCGTCTGATCAAAGATAAGGCGGGGATCGATTTATCCAGTGATCCGGCCAAAACTATTAAAGAGACGGACGCTGACGTACTTGTTGACTTTTCGATCGCGGGTTCTGTAATGGCAAACGTTGTCGCCGCGTGCGAGAACGGGTCTAACGCGATCATCGGTACGACCGGTTTATCAACGGACGACGTAGATGAATTAAAAGAAGTAACTGTTAGGACGGGTAAAAATGTTCTGCTTGCCCCCAATTTCGCTATCGGCGCCGTACTCATGATGAAGATGGCGGAGATGGCAGCGCCATACGCCAAGAGAGCCGAGATCATTGAGTTTCACCATGACAAGAAGGTGGACGCTCCCTCAGGTACGGCAAAGATGACAGCAGAAATGATAGACCAATATATTGATGCCGAACCCCTTCCTTCGGATAAAGATCCGATACCTAGAGGATACCGGGTAGGGGATATCCCGATCCACAGCGTCCGCTTACCGGGTCTGGTAGCGCATCAGGAGATAATATTCGGCTTTACGGGACAAACCTTAAAGATAAGGCACGACTCTATCGATAGAGTTTCGTTCATGCCCGGAGTGCTTTTGGCTATTAAACGGATAACCGATTTCCCCGGTTTCGTATATGGACTGGATAAGTATCTAGGATTGTAGACATAGAAAAAAGGAATAATAATTGACAGAAAAAAAACGTCCACCACTTAGGATCATCCCTCTCGGGGGACTAGGTGAGGTGGGAAAAAACATAATGGCAATCGAGTACGGAAACGATATCGTTGTAATCGACGCCGGTCAAAAGTTTCCGGATGATGAGATGTTCGGAATCGATATGGTCCTTCCCGACTATTCGTATCTACTGAAGAACAGAGACAAGATAAGAGGCATAGTCATAACCCATGGTCACGAAGATCATACGGGAGCTTTGCCATACATACTTAAGGAAATGAAGAAAACGGTCTATGGGACCGGCTTGACTTTGGGCCTTATCAAACCCAAATTGGAGGAGCACAGGGTTAAAGGGATTAAGCTTAAGGAGATATTTCCCGGAAAATCTTTGAATCTTGGTTGTTTCAATTTGGAATTTATGCGCGTCAGCCACAGCATCCCCGATGCCGTCGGTATCGCTATCAAGACACCGGAGGGGATAATTGTTCATACCGGGGACTTTAAATTTGATCAGACACCGATAGACGGACACCTTACTGACTTTAATAAGTTCGCGTCATATAAGGGAAGAGCTCTGGTCTTGCTATCGGACAGCACTAACGCCGAGAGTATCGGCTACACGCTGCCAGAGAAGAATGTGGGGGAGTCGCTAAGAGAGATAATCTCCCAATCAAAAAAAAGAGTCATCGTAGCCTCGTTCGCGTCTCATATCCACAGGATACAACAGGTAGTCGATGCAGCCGTAGTTAATCATAGAAAGATTGCCGTCCATGGCCGGAGTATGATAAAAAACATCGAAATAGCAAGCAATCTAGGATACTTAAAGATACCCGCAAACACCCTTGTCGATATCTCACAGGTACGCAAAATGAGGCCGGAAAAGGTACTTGTTATATGTACGGGAAGCCAGGGTGAACCGCTATCGGCGCTCTCAAGGATCGCGTCGAGAAGTAATAAGTTTATCGATATAGTCCCGGGTGATACTGTCATAATCTCCGCTAAGCCGGTGCCGGGTAATGAAAAATCAGTCACTAGGATTATCGATCTATTATTCAAGGAAGGCGCTGAGGTCTTCTATAAATCTGTTTCGGAGATACATGTTTCAGGACACGCCGCCCAGGAAGAGTTAAAGATGATGTTAAATCTTGTCCGTCCGAAATACTTTATTCCGGTACATGGGGAGTACAGGCATCTTAAATATCACGCTCGGTTGGCTACGCAGGTAGGGATACCGGAAAAGAACATCTTTGTCGCTGAGAACGGCAACGTGATAGAGTTTCAGCACGGAAAAGCGACAATGAAAGAAAAGGTCCAGGCCGGGGCAGTATATGTTGACGGTTTAGGTGTAGGAGATATTGGAAACGTTGTTATCAGAGACAGACAAGTACTAGCCCAGGACGGCATCTTTATCGTGACTGTTACGGTCAACTCTCAAACGGGTGAGATTCTGGCGGGGCCGGATATAATATCTCGAGGGTTTATTTACGAACGTGAGTCCGCAAAACTGCTTGAAGAGGCTAAAGCACAAGTCATCAAAGCCCTTGAGAGAGACGCGAAGGAAAAAATAACAGATTGGTCAATTTTAAGAAACGATGTAAGAAACAGTTTAACTCGGTTCTTTTGGGAGAAGACGAAAAGGCGACCGATGGTCATGCCGATTATCGTAGAGTTGTAATTTGAGCTTGCTCCAGGGCATATTGCTTGGACTGGTGCAAGGCTTGACAGAGTTCTTACCGGTTTCAAGTAGCGGACACCTGGCGATATTCCAACGATTGACCGGCATGGATAGTGGGGCGACATCTCTTGTTTTCTTCAACGCCTTACTTCACCTAGGTACACTTTTCGCGATATTATTAGTATTTAGAAGCGATTTAGCAAAGATCTTAAATTCCCTTGTGAACTGGAAGGCTGACGATGAGGAGACAAGAGTCTACCGACGGATCTCCGGATATCTTATTGTCGGGTCTATCCCAGTTGGGGTCGCTGGCTATTTTCTAAGCGGTCTCTTTGAGAAATTGTTTAGATCGATCTTAGTGGTCGGATTGATGTTGATCGTCACTGGAGTGATACTCCTGATCGCCGAGAGACTCTCCAGAAGCGAGCGCGTCCATAGCAATTACTCAACGATACGTCTCTCTGACAGCCTTTGGGTGGGGCTGGCGCAAGCTCTGGCGCTCTTACCGGGTATTTCACGTTCCGGCATAACAATAACTGCCGGACTGGCGCGAGGTATGGACAGAAGAACGGCTGCTAGCTTTTCATTTCTCTTTTCAGTCCCGGCTATTGTCGGGGCAAGTACCTATTCGCTATTGAAAATGAATTTTACTGAAAGCGTCAATATACCGGTCATAATGGTCGGCATACTTGTAGCCTTCATCTCAGGGACGGCCGCCATAAAAATGTTATTATACGTCCTGGAGAAGAAGCGACTGGGATTGTTTTCATTCTACTGTTTTGCGTTGGGGACGTTAACTCTTGTGCTTAATTTTATATAAATGACTTGGCAAACACAGCTCGATAGACTAGAATCCTTCTCTAGATACGACAATAATCTCTATGGCCACAAAAAATAAAATAAAAAGTAAAAACAGTCGAAGAAATATCATTAAAGATGTGGCAGGGGTATCGCTACTAACAGCCGGAACCCTAGCACTTGCCCTTCTTTTATTTGAGACCGGTTTTATCGGTCAATATTTTTCTGCCGGTATGAAGTGGGGATTTGGTATAGGCAGATATCTTTTACCTCCATTTTTAATTCTTGCGGGCGGCATCTATTTTGTAAAAAATAAAGATGACAGCCTTGAGGCCTTTGGACTCGGTTTTGCCCTTTTCTTTATTACTGTGATCACCGCCATACATCTTAGCGTCTCCCCTGATAATTCATTTGAGCCCAAATATCTTTTTTCTTATGGCGGCCTTATGGGAGCGGCAATATCCCAGTTGCTCTCTAGGATGTTAGGTGTTATCGGCGCGTATATATTATTGACCGGTGCTTTTGCCGCCTCGATCATCTTTGTTACAGGTTATCAGGTAAGGGACATTTATAAGAAAATCTTTTCTTCCAAGCCAAAAGAGGTTGCAAAAAAAGAGGATCGAAAACCGAGGACAAAAGCTGAAAGGGAACTAAAGGCAAGACGCGAGTTACGAGACAACGCGACCGCCGGCAGTGGACGAAGGAGAGTTGAGACAGGGTCGAGTAATCTTAGCGAGACCGTAGAGCTTGGAGTAAAAGAGTCCGGTGCGGAAGTTCAGGCTCAGATGACTATTGAGATGGATGCGGTGAAGACAGATGGTTACAGCCTTCCCCCTCTGTCGCTTTTTAAGAGGACCGAGGAGAAAAAGGGAAAGTCAGCAAAGAAGAACGACAAAGCTAACGCGACCATTCTTGAACAAACCTTAGAAGACTTTGGGATTGCCGCCAAAGTCGACAAGGTTACAAAAGGTCCTACGGTAACCTGTTTTGAGCTTCAGATCGCGTCGGGGACTAAAGTAACAAGGATAGTGAACCTTGCCGACGATATTGCTCTTGCCCTTGCGGCAGCGGATGTTAGAGTGCTTGCGCCTATACCGGGAAAATCGGCTGTGGGAATAGAGGTCCCCAATGACGCGAGGGAATTGGTAACGCTTGGAGATATTCTCTCAAGTGAAGTGGCAAAAAACGATCGAAATGTAATAACTTTTGGTATTGGCAAGGATATTACCGGTAAATCGGTTCTTGGAAATTTAGGCGAGATGCCCCATCTGCTTATCGCCGGGGCTACTGGTTCGGGAAAGAGTATCTCAGTAAACGCGCTCCTTATGTCGCTTCTCGCGAGATCTCGTCCCGATCAGGTAAAGATGATCTTGATCGATCCAAAGAGAGTGGAGTTGTCTATGTATAACAGCCTTCCTCATCTTCTGGTGCCGGTCGTAACGCAACCCAAAGAAGCCGCCACAGCCCTCCAGTGGGCTGTCGGGGAGATGGAGAGAAGATACGAGAACCTCGCCGACTCAAGAGTAAGAAATATAGTCGGCTTTAATGAGGGTATAGCCAAAGGAAAGATCAAAGATAAAGAGGAGCTCCCTTATATCGTAATAATCATCGACGAGCTCGCCGATCTGATGATGGTAGCGGCCGGAGAAGTTGAAGATGCGATCTGTAGATTAGCTCAGATGGCGAGAGCGGTAGGTATTCATATGATCGTCGCTACCCAAAGACCGTCGACCGATATTATAACCGGATTAATAAAAGCTAATATTACGACCAGGATAGCTTTTCAGGTATCTTCGCAGATCGATTCTCGAGTTATCCTGGATACCGGCGGGGCGGAAAAGTTAGTCGGAAAGGGTGACATGCTATACATGGAGCCGGGCGGTCACAAACCAGTAAGGGTCCAGGGTGCTTACGTAACTGAAAGTGAGATAGAGCTTTTGACCGGCTACATCAAGAAGCAGCAGGATCCGGAATATCAGCTTGAGATACTGAAAGAAGAAAAGACCGATGGCGGTGGTTTTGATGATTTTGAGGATGAGCTATACGAAAAGGCTCTTGAGCTTGTTATTGCGACGGGTCAGGCCTCAACGTCGGCATTGCAAAGGCGCCTAAGAGTTGGTTATTCAAGAGCTGCCAGGCTAATTGATATGTTGGAGCAGCGCGGCATAGTCGGACCACTTGAGGGAAGTAAACCAAGAGCGATCCTGATGACGCCGGAAGAACTGGACGATATCAGTACGACCGTGCCGTAATATACGGGTAACGGGGAAGGGGTAAAGTCAAAAGTCAGAAGTCTAGAGTCTGGAGGGTAATAAAAAAAGTAAACAGTCAAAAGGGTGTAGGGAGTCTAGGGAGAATAGTGTGAAGGGAGAGGAATCCCGTATGACTATAGAAAGACCTTGTCTTTACGACGCAATGGTTCTTCCAGACATCGAAACCTGTTTTTTCTTTTCACGCTCTGATGCCTAACGCTTTACGGTCCTCCTCCGTCATTCTGGGCGCATTACTTAAAAATGTGTGCTGAATTCTACTATATTTTCAGGTAAAGATATTTGTTCTTTAATAAAGTTTAACGATTGGTTGTAATAATTAAAAAACTTGTTCTTTATGCAGGGGCTCAGAAGTTAAGGAAAGCGGTTTTTATCCTAACGGAAAGTAACGCTGGTTCTGCTCTCTTGATCCAACCTCAATCGGCAAGCAATACCCCTATCTACTTACTCCTTATTTAGACACCCTCAAGTCTACCCTCTTGGCTCCACCCGCCAACACTCCTCACTCTCTTACGCCTTGCGATCACTCCAGACTTTCACTTTTCCCGCTTACATCCTTACTCTCTTACTCCTTACCCTCTTACTCTTTACTCTCTAACTCCTTACGATCACTCCTGACTCAAGACTCTTCACTTTAGACTAGTACTCACACTCTACTTTAGTCCCGTATTTTCATTTTCCCTTCTTTCGTCTGTTAATATAGTGTTTAAGTGGTAGATGATGAGAGTAAAGCAGAGCGACCAATTGAGGATTGATATAAAAAAAGCTTTATCGGTAGTATTTATTATCGTTTTTTCGATATTCTTCCTGGAAAAGATGGTCGAAGGTCCTTCGCAAGCCAATGTTGATACTGACAGGGTCGTCGATCTGGCTAAAGAAAAGCCTCTCCCCGCGAGGGTTACCCCCGATACGGCTGTGAAACAATCTCCGGTGACCTTGGAAACGATAGGGCAGAGTCCCGCAGATATTTTGCACCGGATTGACCCGGACCAAGAGTTTGGACTTGTCAGGTCAAAGCTAAGCGACGCGATCGAAGATAAATCGCAGGTCATAGATGATGGAAAGTCCGATGAAATTACTTACATCCCCGGAGACATTGTTATAAAGCTGACCGATGAAAATATCGATCTGGACGAATTCGCGAAAGTTCATGCTCTAGATATTGTTTCAAATTCAAAAAATAGCCTCTATGCCAGACTGATTGAAAGAAGACCTCTTGGCGACGAGATAAACAGCCTGATGGAAGATGATCGGGTATTGTACGCTGAGCCCAACTATATCTATCGGGCAACTTATATCCCCGACGACCCCTACTTTAATACTAATTGGCCGGGAAAAAGCTGGGGAAAACAATGGGGTCCCCAAAAAATCGGGTCTCCTGCCGCTTGGGACATTTCAACCGGTACACCTTCGAGTATCGTTGCGGTAATAGATACCGGCGTCGATTATAACCATCCCGAATTAGCGGGAAGAGTTATAAACGGCTGGGATTTCTCAAATAACGATACCGACTCTATCGATGACAATGGTCACGGATCGCACGTGGCAGGCATTATCGCATCGCGCGGAGATAATAGTTTCGGAATCGCGGGTACAGCTTGGAACAGTACTATATTGGCCATAAAAGCCTTAGATGACTCGGGCTCAGGAACGCTTATCGATATAGCGGACGGTATAATCTATGCCGCCGACAATGGGGCCGATGTCATAAATCTTAGTCTGGCCGGGCCTTCGTTTGCTCAGATACTTCAGGATGCCGTGGATTACGCTTACAATAAAGGCGTGGTCGTGGTCGCTGCCGCGGGTAACGACTGGAACTCCTCGATCAATTATCCCGCCGGCCTAAATAATGTTATAGGGGTGGGGGCGACGGATCAATCTGATGTCTGGGCCCATTTCTCAAACTTTAATTCCTCGGTAGACATATCAGCACCGGGAGTCGATATATCCAGTCTTGGAAGTACGTATCTTGGATATTCATACTCGCTTATGGACGGCACATCTATGAGCGCGCCGTTTGTGGCGGGCGTTGCGTCACTAATCGATAGTATCGAGCCGGAGTGGTCGCCTGGGCAGATCGAGAGACGCCTGCTGGAGACTGCCAAGGATCTTGGGACCGTCGGAAGAGATGAGTATTATGGATGGGGAAGACTTGACGCCTATAAAGCGATATTCAAGATGCCGGATCTTTTGGAGATCGTGAAAGTTACTCCAACGGGCGTCTTGGACCCATTGTCCGGACCGATAGTCGTGGATTACGAGTTGACGGGAGATGCCGACATTTACATGAATGTCTTAAACGGCAGTGATGAGGTAGTCTACAGTCTCGGTCCGATACCGGCTATTTCGGGTGCGGGCAGCTTTTCTTGGGACGGAAGGGATGCCCGGCAGGTTGTAGTTAATCCCGGCTGGTATCGACTTGATATTTACGCAAAGGCATCCTACGCAGCCCTAAACAAGAATGTGTTGATAGAGGTCGACTATGGACTGCCGCTTATGCTTGGGGCTCCAACGACAAGCTTATCATCGTTTAATCCTCTGGCCGGGGAGACGGTGACCATCTCCACCGCTATTCAAAAAGAGTCACTTCTTGGCATGGTGATCTACGAAGCAGACAGAGAACAAGTCATCGTTTTTCCACTTCAAAAAAGGGTGGCTTTAGGAACAGCCTCCTTTGTCTGGGACGGAAGGAATGGCTCAGGTAGTCTGGTCCCAAGCGCGGTCTACGACTACTTTATTATCGGCATAGATCCGGGGGGGAGCAGCTCCGTAGTAAGCGGCAGCGTAACGGTCTATAGTCCATGACCTTGTGTCAAGCTGCCAGACCGCTATTTTTATCCTCATCCTCATCAGCTGACAGGAATCGCTTAAATGTTTTACCGTACCGATCAAGCTTATCGTTTACCAACCAATTGACAGTATCGCTTGGGTAATAGCCTTCACTATTCTTAGCGCCTGCGGCAGTGTCCGTAAGGATCTCTATTCCTTCATCTATTGTGTCTATGGTCCAAATGTGAAACATGCTTTTCTCTACCGCTTCCAAGACTTCTTCTTTTAACATAAGGTTATCCTTGTTTCTCGCGGGAATCATGACGCCTTGGTCACCGTTTAGCCCTTTTGTCTTGCAAACGTCGAAAAATCCTTCTATCTTCTGGTTCACACCGCCGATCGGCTGGATCTCACCTTTTTGATTAACTGATCCGGTAACGGCGATAGACTGCTTTATCGGAAGCCCGGAGAGGCTGGAAAGAATTGAGTATAGCTCCGCAGAAGAAGCGCTATCGCCCTCAACCCCGCTGTAAAGCTGTTCAAAAGTGACCGTTGCCGACATCGCCATAGGTTTGTCAGTAGCATATAATGATCCCAGATATCCCGAAAGAATAAGAACGCCCTTGTTATGAATGGGGCCGCCGAGCTTGACCTCACGCTCAATATTTACAACGCCGTTTTTGCCGACAAAAGTATTGCAGGTGATCCTTGATGGTTTACCAAAGTAATAATCACCGAGCTCATAAATGGACAGGCCGTTGATCTGGCCGACCTGGCTTCCTTCAGTATCGATGATGATCGTTCCGTTATCTATCATCTCCTGAAGTTTCTCCTCGATCAGGTTGGATCGGAATATCTTTTCAGCAATAGCCTTTTTTACGTGGATCGAAGAAACGATAGAGTCTCCCTCTTGCTCTGCCCAGAAACTGGACTCACTCAGGAGGTTATCTATCTCAAAGAAACGTGATGATAATTTATTTCTGTCATCTACCAGTCGAGACCCGTACTCGATCATCTTAGCGACCCCTGAAGCGTCAAAGTGCCTGATATCCTCATCGTTCTTACATTTGGTAGCGATATAACCGATATATTTATTTAAATTTTCGTCGTTAATTTTAATCTCCCAATTAAAATCGGCTTTTACCCGGAAAAATTTCCTGAAGTCCTCATCGTAACTAAATAAAAGATTGTAGATAAAAGGAGAGCCGATAAGTATGATCTTGATGTCGAGCGGAATGGGTTCCGGCTGAAGGGTTGCAGCGGGAACTACTCTAAACTGGTCGCCGATGTTTTCAATACGGGCCTGGTCGCTTTCAAGGGCTCTTTTCAACGCATCCCAGGAAAAAGGATTAGTCAGCAGTTCAAGTGCGTTTATGATCAAGTAGCCGCCATTAGCTTTATGTAACGACCCCGGTTTTAACATGGTAAAATCAGTGCTCATAGCACCTAGTTGAGCTTTATATTCAAGACGCCCGAAAATATTATAGTAGCTCGGATTTGTTTCCGTCACGACCGGAGCCCCTTTAGTCGGTGAGTTATCAATAAAGAGATTTACGTTGTATTGATCATAATTTTGCTCGGCTTGCCCCATCTCCATCCCGGGGATAACCATATCCTTCTTTTTGTCTCCGTCCTTAAAGATGCCGAGGCTCTCTACAACATTCTTTTGAAAACTCATAAGGTAAGCTGAGATTTTCGGGACTTTCTTATATTTTTCTAACAGTACCTCCAGGTGGTGACCTATGGAAAAAAGGGTGATCTCCTTGTCTAGGGTGGCCAGGCGCTCTTTAGCTGTTTTCTCTACGTCTCTTACTTCGGTCAGGAGATGGTTGATGTCAGCCTGGAGTTCATCGGTCTTGACCTTTATGATCTCCCTGTCTTTCTGCGATAATTTGTCAAAATCTTCGTGCTTGATCGGTTTTTCGCCGATGATTGGAAAAGTAAATATTCCCGCCGCTGTAATCTCGAGTGAAAAATTAAACTTATCCGCCTTTTTTCTAAGCTGATCGATATGTTGGTCTCTCTTGTCTTGAAATTCGTTGACTATTATGTTCTTTCGGTCCTCATACTCTTCGCTTTCGAAGGCTCTTGGGATATCAAATTTGCACGCAGAGAGCAGGTCCGTGATGTCGTTCTTAAACATTACCCCGGTACCCGCGGGTAACTCAATAGCAATCGGAGCATCCGGCTTCTCGAAATTATATACATAACACCAATCGTTGGGCCTTTCTTTGTCTTTGGCGATCTCCCTTACATGATTTTCGACTGTGGAATGCTTACCTGTTCCACTCGGTCCCGACACGAAGAGATTGTGACCCTTAGCCCTGACTTTAAGACTAAAAGATATCGCGTGAACGGCTCTGTCTTGCCCTATCGTTCCCTCTTGCGCGTTAATAGTCTCGGTAGTCTTGAAATCGAATTTATTTGGATCAATGATATTTCTTAACTCGTCGGTTCTTAGTTCCGGCATCAGATCTCCTTTTACCCTGTGTCTTCTTTCTTTCATTTTGTGATTTAACTATTATTTCCCAATAAATGATCTTATTAGGCATGGTCGATTGGTAGCGCCACCTGCTTATTGACTCAAAACCCATATGAACGTAAACTACATTTAACAACTGAATCCGGACATCTTGATACTGGCGCTTACGACGTACGTCAGTTGAAGCAGTCGGGGGAACGTTGCTCCTAGATGATCGTGGTCTGTAAACGGCCGCTGACTCTAAGCAAAATCCTTAAACTTAACCGCCCACTGGCATACGCTTATTTTTTGCTGCGCTAAATCAAGATAGTCCAAAAGAGGTGTTTTGATGAAGAATTTAAATATTAAGGATAGAGGAACTAAAGGGATCGAGATATCAAGAAGAAACAGAATTGTAAAGAAAGTAACAGATTTTGCTAAAGATATAACGCGAACAGAGCGCGACATGGTATTAAACGGACTGGTCGTGTCAGCTCTTATCATACCGTTGGCCGCGGCTCCATTGTTTTCTCACGCGACTAAGTCGGTAGAACGATTTAAGGAAAAGAAAGCCGTAGTCAAGACGGCTGATCAGTTAGGATCGACGTCGGGAGGGGACGCTCGCACAGAACCGTCTGTCGTACCCGCTCCGGAACCACCGGCTCAGGATCCGAACCTTCCTCCGGTCCTGGCTCAGAAAACGGAGAACATAGATCCAGTATTGCTTCAAAGATTTGACGCTTTTAGAACGTACATCTTTCAACAGTACGGCGCAGTGCTGGAGATAAACAGCGGTTATAGAAGTACAGAACATCAGGCTCACTTATTTAGGACCCTGCCGCCGGGACAGGCTAATCCTCCCGGGGTATCCCTTCACGAGAAAGGGAAGGCTATTGATTATACGAATTACAGTCCAGCTCATAATCAGCATCTCCAGAAGTTTGGCCTAAAGCTCCCGTTTCCGGGTAAGGAGAACTGGCATATAGAGGCAGCATAACTGAGGTATTGTTAAAAAAGTAAAAGCATGAATTCCCGTTAAGACTTAACAGTTTTAGCGGGGATTTTTTTTCGCGAGTAATGATTAAAAAGAGCAGATTTGAGGGTGTTGGAGTAAGGAGTGAGAGAGTTAGGAGTAAGCGGTAAAAGATTAAGGGGTCTGGAGGGAAAAGGGATAGTCTGGAGTGAGGAGTGAGAGAGTAAGGAGAGCAGAAAGCAGATTTGAGGGTGTTGGAGTAAAAGAGTAAAGAGAAAGCCGAGAGCAGAGAGCAGGTTTGAGGGTGTCAGAGTAAGGGCAAAGGGTGTGCCTTTCTAAAAACGAGATTTACTGAACTTGGGAAGGGGGTTAGAGACGTATTTTTAACATTCCTTTTTCACATGAGGGACTGTCTTCCCATATAGCTTAGTCATTAAATGTCGATCTGACTTGTCCACTGCTTCAAATCAATTGCTTTTCGGGATATCGATTTATCCGGTTACATATATTAAGAGCCTATAGTTTTACTTTTTAAACCGGTTTGCATTGTCTAGACGCCTCTTCTTGGTCAATCGCCCCGTCCAATTCGCCGATACTATCGGTCACTTAAAAAAAAGCTCCGCGGGATCTACTATATATCTTTATTGAACACTCCAAAGTCTCATCTTGTGATTTATTTTGCCCCGCGATCGCCCCTTATTATATTTAGATTTTAGCAGTGAATTACGATAAATGGTCCCATAGCAATCGGTAGATTGCCAGCGCTACCTGCTTATTGACTAAAAACTTAAGTGAACGTAAACTACATCCAACAACTGAATCCGGACATCTTGATACTGGCGCAAATGAAGTAAGTCGGTTGAAACAGTCGGGGGAACGTTGCTCCCAGATGATCATGGTCTGCAAAGGGCCATGGATTCTAAGCAAAATCCTTAAACCCACCGCCCACTGGTAGAAGCTTATTTTTTGCCGCCCTAAATCAAGGTCGTCCATAAGAGGTGTTTTGATGAAGAGCGATGAAAGTGACTTTAGAAAAATCGGTAAAGCGACGTATTTTGTCGGCAAGGGTTTAGTATCACTCGGTAGAGTAGCAAACGATATCATCGAGAGCGGATTAAATGGAGTTGACGCACTGGAAAATGCGTTGATCGATAAAGTTTGTGACAAAGTCGGAAATGTTTCGAAGTCCAAGCATAAGCCAGGCCATCTAAAAGATAAAGAGGATCGTGCCGCTATTGAGGGTCTTGGCAGAGTAAAATGGTTATTTGACCCGATATTTGTAACTATTAAGGATAGAGGGACTAAAGGGATAGAAATCTCAAAAAGTAGTGGAATTGTAAAGAAAGTAACCGATTTCGCTAAAAATCTCACGCGAAAAGAGCGCGACATGGTCTTAAATGGATTGGTCGTGTCGGCTCTGATAATTCCGCTGGCCGCGGCCCCGTTGTTTACTCACGCGACTAAGTCGGTAGAGCGGTCTAAGGAAAAGAAGGGCGTAGTCAGGACAGCTGATCAAAAAAGGTTGTCCTCACGCGGGAACGAACGCATAGAACCACCTGCCGTCCCCGCTCCCACACCGCCTCCGGCACCGGTACCACCGGCTCGTGACCCGAATCTTCCGCCGGTCTTGGCTCAGAAAACAGCCAGCATAGATCTGGTATTACTTCGAAGGTTTGATGCCTTTAGGACTTATATCTTTCAGCAGTACGGGGTAGTGTTGGAGATTAGAAGCGGTTACAGAAGCACAGCAGAGCAAGCTTATCTTTTTAGGACACTGCCGCCGGGTAGAGCTAATCCTCCCGGGGTATCGCTTCACGAAAAGGGAAGAGCTATCGATTATACGAATTTCAGCCCGACATATAATCAGCATCTACACATGTTTGGTCTAAAACTTCCGTTTCCGGGCAGGGAGAACTGGCACATAGAGGCTATCTAGGAAAGCGCCGCTTATAAAGAAAAATTAATATTCCCGTTAAGACTTAACAGTTTTAGCGGGGATTTTCTTATTAAGGAGTAAATAGAGAGCAGA
>SDBV01001604.1_pt1 | contig 34042 bp, 51 predicted proteins | sample 2277081 | NCBI WGS metagenome assembly SDBV01 (sample SAMN10402039, study PRJNA504765) | marine sediment metagenome | isolation source: marine sediment core GS10_PC15, 223 cmbsf | place: Arctic Ocean: Southern Knipovich Ridge | collected 2010 | reverse complement strand
GCGCAAGGAGATGCCGTTGCCCTCGACGTAAACGTGAGAGTACCAGACTCTACGTTGCTTGAAGGAGCATCGAAGTCCTCAGTGCAAGATCACACCCCCCAGGCCCACGATCTAGATGCACATGGAGTAGCAACGTTAACTGAGCTAAACGCCAAGGTTTCAGATGCCTCACTAGACGACTCTGGAGATCCCAGAGACCCTAACGCCCATGCCTTAGATCACAAGAGTGGTCAATCCGACGAAATCGATCTCGATGAACTCGGAGCACCGACAGGGAACGTGGACTTCGCAAAGAAGCAGGCGACTGGTATGGCCTTAGACGTACAAGCGACTGCCCCCGCTACACCAGTTGAGGGACAGATTTACCATAACAGCGCTGACGACCACCCCTACGTTTACGTCCCAGCTTAGGTGATGTAGATGGATAAACTCGATGAACTCGTCGCGGGTATGGAACAAGCATACACCGATCTGAAGACAAAGGAATGCGCGGAACTCTACAATGAAATAATTGATGTCATCACAAGACGCAAGGCATCAGTTCAGAATGTCCTGTTCACCATGAAGATGGTTGAACACAGTCTGCTCAAGGCGAAATACCAGGAACTTGTCGAGGGTGCCATACAGATACCTGTAAACGGTGCAACCATTCCAAAAGCGAAAGCCGAGGGACTCGTTGAAAAGGCTGGAGCCTAGCTTCACCTATCAACGGCAAACATCCCTTTTCCCTTTTTGTTTAGTTTCAACTAGGTGTCCGAAAAATGACAGTAATAAGCTACCACTCTGAGGAGGGCGAAAGCCAGGTTCAAAGCGATGAATGGCAGAATATCGCCCAAGTCACTATTGACATAGCCAATGCAGGCCCTGGCGATTACATCATCTGGGCAAGCTGTGAATATGCAGGAGAATACGTGGTCGAAGGTGGCAATGGCATCGTGGGAATAAGGTTACTCCTCGACTCAACAGAAGTGAATATTGACCACTTAAAACCCGTATTACCCAATCAGTTCAAAACCTTCTCATGCATGGGACTCAAAAACCTGACGGACGGATTTTATTATCTGACACTTCAAGCAGTATGCCTCAACCTGACTCAGACCGTGAAAGTGCGGAGAAAACGACTGCTTGTGATGAAGCACTGAGGATAAATCCGTGGTGCTTGCTCATACCCCTATAGAACCATCAACTTATTTCTTAGCTTCAGTAGTAAGGACATGGATCCCCTATGATCTTTACACGAATTATAGTGTGCCGAAGGGAGCAGTTGCTGTCATTATCGCCGAGAATTGGCATGGCTCATTTGAGCAAATGGCCGGTATTCGGGAGAAAGGTAGCAGTCTGGAGAGAATTATAGATCTCCATGAGGCGGAGGCGGGAGGAGCACACGCTGCTACTTTTATCGTTCAAACAGACGCTTCAGATGGGACAATAGAGATTTTGGCTGAAAGTACCGGCCTCGTCAGATTCAGAGTTTTTGGATATTTCGAGGGCTGTGATTTCACTGAAGCCTTCAATGATATGGGATTTAACCTAGCAGGAACTTGGGAAGCTAAAGACTTATCGAGTTATGGTGTACCTGCAAATGCTGTCGTACAGATAGTGATTGGAAATAGTGCCGATGGCGATTTTTATCTATCTGGACTAAGGGCTGCCGATTCGAGTCTTTCGAGAGCCCAACCTTTGGACGAGGCTGAGGGTGGCGGTTTAAGCGTTCTCTCATTTATCGTTAAGGCTAATTCAAGTAGTGTAATTGAATGGGGCACTCAAGGTGGAACATCCGTTTACTTTTATCTTCTCGGCTGGTTTAGCTCCAACGTTGACTTCATCGAGGGATGGACGGATTACAGCCCTGGCTCTAAAGAGGACGGGGTGTGGGTCTCTAGGACTCTTGCGGAGCCACCTGTAAGCTCTATCGTTGCTTTTTGTCTGTTTCATCAGGATTCTGGGAATCAGACATACTGTGGTCTTCGGGAATATGGTAGCTCTCAGGAACGGAAGATACTGGAGCACGAGCAGGAAGGCGGTGCAGGAGGAGGCTTTCAAGCGTGTATCACATTAGATGCAAGCAAGAGATGCGAAGTTCTCTGTGGCGATGGGAGCGAGGCCTTCTTCTTCTACATGGGATATTTCAGTGAGATTGTGAGTGCAGCAGGCTTCAAACAACTTATTTTTGCCTCCGAGCCTCCGACTGGAGGAGCATTCAACAAGCTCGCCTATGACTCGGAGCCTCCGACACCTAACGCCTGGAATAAGCTGAAGAGAGAGGCATAATGGCTTTCGACCCAAACGTTTTCGATAAAAACGTTTTCCACACAGTCTGGCAACGCCTCGTTCTATACCTGAAGCGGAAGCTACGTGGGCTTAAGTATCTTATTCGGGGACGCGGATTAAATTTAAATCTGAGAAATCGAGGGTTGAGTACAACGGTGAAAATTAGAGGGTTAACCCTTCAAGGTGAAAAAAGGGGACTAGGCCTTGAAGCTGCTCGAAGAGGATTAGTCCTTCGTCTCAAGACTAGAGGATTGGAGCTGAATGGAAAATGAGCGATGAAATATTCGATTATCTAGTTGAGTTCGAGGAGACCTTCGAGATAGAGGCTACCTGCACTGACTTCGATAATGAAACCAAGATTGATCCGGATAGCCATCTCATCAAACTACTGAAGCCGGATGGCACTCAGTCAGGTGATGATGCGATAACTCCAGATAGAGAGAGTTTAGGCATTTTCACTCAGAGATTTTCTATACCGGTTGATGGACCCGCTGGAATCTGGATAGTTAAATGGGTTTACGATGTCAGCGGAGAGAAGAAGCCGAAGAAAATCAGGGTGAAGGTGGTAGTGTAATGGTCATGTATTGCACAGCGCCAGATGTGAAGATGTGGGTCTCAACGACGCTTGATGATGATTTGATAGAGGAACTTATCGAGCAGGCCAGCGCCGAGATTGATAAACGCGTTGGAGCACAGTCATCAACGGATGGGGCTATCAAGAAGCTGTGTGCTCTCATCGTCGCTTACGGCATCAGGATTCAGCGGCCTCAGAGTGAGTCGCTGGGCACTCGACGTGTGGAGATGGGTCGCACCCTCGAACACTGGAGAGATGAAATTGAGCGGCTCTATCGCCTTTACCATACGCCCATCGTGAAATCATCTGAGTACGCCAGTATCGATGAGGATGAACGGTTCCCAGGCTGATCTAAATGTCTCAACTTGACCCCACCGGGTTCATATCCGAGTACGGCGAGAAGATTACTCTCAAGTCTCGAAGTCTCGGCAGCCGTGACGCTGTGACTGGATGGCCCCTGGTCACCTGGACAGACTCGGAGATCATGATGTACATCGAACAGATGTCCACGAAATTGATGGATGCTGGCGGCGGCAAGATCAATGAGGTACGCCTCAAAGGATATGTGGTGGCCTCTGTCAACCAGGAGGACCAAGCAATAGTGAGGGGGGCAACCTATAAAGTGGAGCTGCAGCCGGAGCCCTTCGCGGTTGGTGGAGTCGTGGTTTACTGGGGGCTTGTGCTTCTCCAGGTGAGTTAGAATGTCAGAGGATCCTAAATACACCATCAAAAAGATTGTGGATGATATTACTCTCAAAAAAGATAATGAGACGGATGATGCTGCTCTCATTTTTCTTTATCATGGCGGCCCGGAGACGTTGAAGGAGCTCTTCGCCGACTATGACGTGGTGGTCACATTCAGCGATGCTCGAGCAACAGCAACAAGACGGATGCGTGAGGTTCCTGAACATCACCCCGAGACATATCCCGTTCATGTCTTAACGATTAACAAGTATGTATCCGGCAGTCTCGTCTGCACCGGCGAGAAAATGCAGCATAAAATGAAGGAGCAGATGCGAAGCGTCATTGAGGCTGCTGCGGTGTCAACTGGGTATCGGTTGACGATCACGGGGGAAACCCCCAGCAACAAACGAATCGGTGGATTATCTCTGTGGGAGACCACTTATTCGATTCTCTACACGGATGTGTAGATTCATACTCCATTAAGGAGAGGAAAAAGAAATGAGTGCAACAGATGTAAAGTATAAAGACATTGAGAGCTTCAGCATCGGCTATGGTGCTGAAAACTGCGAGACGATAGGCAACGTAATTCGACTATCTGACAAACTTGTTTCTCCAGACGGAGAGCTCGTTCAACCATTCTCTGCCATCAACGATAAAGTGCCTCCTGATGTGACTCACCACCATCGATATATGCTGGTGGAGGTCGTCACGGATGGGTTCAACAAAGAGGCGTTCTTCGACCAGCAAGTGCAAACTGCTGAAGTCGACAGCCGAGTTATTCGACTAGCAGAATACAATGACTTCATCGAACATCTCGTCGGCAAACTGGTGAAGGGAGACGGAACCGGCGGCACAAAAACTGTCACCTACGAGTCAGCAAAGGGAATCCTGAGTGGGCTGCATATACACGTCACAAATCGAAAGGGAGCCAAGTACCATCCAGTTACAACACGGTTCAAGGTTAGAGGAGAGAAGTCGGTGACATAGATGACTGACCGTAAATACTTGGGAATAAACAGCGTTGTCGTTAACAGCATCTCTGAAGCACCGGGTAATGTGCTTGACGTGGACATCTGGTATATGACTGATAAATACGGCGAGGACCTTGCTGAAGTGCAGTTTGCTAAGGGCACCATCAGCGGTGTAGGCTTCAAACAGGGACCAACTGTTTGGCTTGTCAAGATCGTGCATGACGGCTGGACAGACCTGTGGGATAGCTACATTGCCGCTAAAGGTAAAAGTGTAGTGATTCCTACATTTGTCGTAAAATTTGACATTGTAAAGGATCCCGCTGAGAAAACCATTGAAGTTTGGACTTTCACCCCGAACAAGTGCTGGATAGCAACCCGTGATGAACTACGAGTCGAAATAGAGCAGGAGTATACGCCTGGAGCCATCTTTGTTGTCTGCCTCGGAGACCCCACCGTCACTTACGAATAGGCGGTTCAGCGAGTTCCTAGAAATTCTCAGAAGCCGAGGGCTAGATGAGAGAGCAGAACTCTACGAAGCCGCCGTCAGCGTCGAGTGTTTTCTAAATGGTATAGATAACCCCATGGATCTCACCGTCAACGAGGCGATACGAGTTTTCAGTGCCAGGCCCGACCCAGCAGGCTGGGATAACACTTACTGGGGGAAAGCCGCTCCGTGAGTGAAGTCATTGTGCTTCGCGGCACCCTTGAAATGCTCTGGGATAACTCCCTCAACATCAAAGAGGCGATAGACCGCTGTGTTGCTGAAGGGTGGCCTGTTCTACAATACGATGAAATATGGCTTTACAAGACACACCCAGAACGGGCTAAAATCGCTGTTTGCCCCACCTGTGAAGCCTATAATGGCCGAGAATTCAGGGGAGACGAGATCCCTTCAGAGTTCCCCTATGTCTTCATTGATCCTCTCCTCATTGAGCCGCATGTCCATGAACGTGACGGGCTCCACAATTTCTTCTACGAGCCCTGTCACTGCACCCTGGAATGGTTGAACTCAGCGGAATGCGTCGAGAACCGGCTGCACAGTAAAAAGCTGGAGGCGATAAGATGACAGAACGAGTTAGGCTTGAGGTTGACGATGCTGAACTTGAAGCTGTTATAAACCGTCTTGATGAGGCTATCCTCAAAAAGGCAGAACTACTTGATATCCAAATTCCTCAAAGATTAAAAGAAAAAGAAGTTATCGTTGAAGCTGACACCTCAATTCCTCGAAGATTAAGAGAAGAAGCTATTGTTGAAGCTGATATTCAAATTCCTCAAAGATTAAGAGAAGAGGTTATCGCTGAAACTGATATAATTGAAGCTTATGTTGATGCAACCCGTGAACGCCTCATAGCGGAAATTCTCGGTATAAAAGAAATGGTTGACGCCGTTGAAGTCTCCGCCGAGATGACTATTCAAGGAATCATAACTAAACTTTCAGGGGTTCAAACTCACACGGAGACTCTGAGAAAAGTAATTAGGTTTGACCTTGAACAGATCAGAGTCGAGGGGGCTGAAGCCGAAGCTAAAATAAGGGGAGTTCAAGCACTTGCTAGGGATCTCCCCCAGGTTGACAGAGCTACCCGAATGCTTCTGCTCAGGATCCCTGGTCTCCGGGAAGTTTTGCGTTTGCTCTACATCATCAAAATGGAGGAGCGAACACTAAGACTGGGGGGAATACGGGGGCCACTAACTGCTGCGATCACCACAATACTCTACATGTCTATGCTTCTCCAGAGTTTTCAGCGGCGACAGGAAGTGCTTGAAGCGCGGATGAACCGGGTTGAAGCCGACATGAACCAGCGATTTATCACAATGGAAGAGGCTGTAAGAGGCTACAGTGAGTTGCCTGAGCGTTACAGGTCTACGGTGATTATATGACAACTGTAAATGCTATACTCGAAGAAGATGATGTCAGCGGAGATGTTCTTGAACTTGACATCTGGCATGAAATTCTAAGAGTCAGCCGATGGATACTCAAACTCAAAAACCTAGACGACAAGTGGGGGGGCGACATCCATACAAACGATGACGCTGAACTAAAAATCAACACAGTTTCAATGTTAAAAGGCTATGTTGATGATGTTAGACCCTACCTCAAAGATAGAGTTGTTTACATTAACCTTATGGAAGTCACTGGTAGAGACTATGGACGAGATCTCGCCAGATTATATGAAACCGTTGAATATGGCGATATAAAAGCAGACGATCTCATGGAGGCACTTTTCGATTTATCGGGTAGTGAAATCACCTATACTTCTCCATCTACAGCACCACCAGTAAACATCAAACGTAAAAGATTTTATCTCATTGACTATCTTCGCACCACTAGCAAACGGATAAATTATGATGCTTATGTGGATATGATAAGAGCCTTTCACTTTTTCGCTGTAGGAGCAGTAGCTGAAGATTCTGGTGTAACATTAAAATCTGTTGCTGATGCCCTGGACAATAATATTCTTCGTCTTTTCAAGGGAGAAGAAATTGGATTCAGCATCGCAAACTGTGTTGAACTCACCGCTGGTTATCTTGATGATCATTACTCTGATGGTAACGAGGTAGATTACACCCTCGGGGCAAACACCTTCAAAGCAAATGAAACAACAATAAAAATGGTGGGTATTTCCAGCATCAAATTCTGGAATACCGTCCCAGCAAAACCACAAATCACACTTGACTTCTCTGGTATGCTCTACACGTATAGTGCCCTTGATTTATCTCGGTCAACTGAGATGAGTTTCTACATTAGACATAACAACACAACTGAAGACGTTATTATACGTCCCCAACTCGAAGATTCCGCTGGAAAAGTAATTGAGTTCTCCCGTAGCAAAGGAAGAAGTGTCGGTATGGCCAACAAAGGCTGGACATTCAAGGTTCCCGCTAATAAATGGCATAAAATAAAAATTAATATTGGTGACGATGTTAACCTCGTTGTTCAAGAGGGACAGGATAAATGGTATAATATTTCAGGAATGGGTTTTGACTGGTCTAACGTCACCAAAATAACTATTAAAGCATGTAGCGCTTATCATCTTCCTCCACCAATTGAAGGAGATCTTAGCCCCACCACACTTTATTTTGATGCTCTTGCTATTCCAACCATCGAAATCAGAGCCGCTTACACAGATGCATCGTCAGAGGCAGATTATGGCAAGTCAATGTGGCATGATGAACGGTTGGATATCAAAAGTCAAATCGAGTTACAAGCTGTTGCTCAGAGTGAACTGGCTAAAAGAAAGGATCCTCTGAGAAACATCCGAATCATCGCCATAGGACAAACAAACAGTAAATATGCCGGACAGGGATTAACTGTTCACGCTCCTGGTCATGGTATTACTGCCCCTACAAAATACCGAGTTGTAAAGCTTCATCATATAGTAAGAAAAGAACCAATATTCATGAACAATGATTTCATCACTGAGTATTTCCTAGTAAAACACGATGTCACCGGAACACAGGTTATTGACCCCCTAAGATTCGATCTTGCTGATGATCCACGCGGCACCATGCTTGAAATTCTAGCAGAAAAAGCGAGAAGAACAAGAAGTGCTGATGTTATGAATCAAAGTGAGGCTGGTGACGCTCATCCACCAGACACAGTTTTTGAAGAACTAGGGTTTGTCCATAAAAAGCTGCCGTTGTATGACCCCACAGGATTTCATGATTATCGAACAGAAGAAGGAATCAATAACTGGATTGAGGCTGTTACAATCAAATATCCGCAGTATGTCAATACGTCATATCGAGTTAAGGGTGTAGCCATTCAACTCCGTAGAACTACAGACGCTACAAAAGGAACAATACAGGTTAAAGCTGAAGCCCGCTTTTACGATGGTCCCGGCTGGATTCAGTTAGGATCTATCATGGAGTGTGAAACAGATGCTTGGACGGAGTATACCGCCCTCGGTGACCTGTCAGCAGCCTTTGATTTTCCTATGGATGTAAGGTTCAGCTATCGGGTTTACCAGGAGGGAGCAGGCCAAACTGATGGTTATCTGAAGGACTGCGAAGTTCGCGAGCACTACAGTAAAACCCGGTGGGAGGATGTCGAGGCCTGAGCCGAAGAGTATACACGGGACGGTTGGTTTGGCTCAAAAAGGGATTAATCGTCGCTCTCGCCGCTATCTCGAAGCTCTTTGAGGACACTCTCACCCTGACTGATGAACTCTTCTACAAGTTCACTGGGTTGCCAGCTGACAGTGTAAGCTTCACGGATTTTGTGGTGGGGTATCTCAGTGGAACACTGACTGAGACATTATTCCTGGTTGATACAATCACAAAAAAATTCGGCTCGATAAAGGCTGATACGCTCAGCTTCGTTGATGAGGCATACAAAAAGTTCATTGCAACTGCATCTGATGGCGTCAGTTTCGTTGACTCCGTGGTGCGATCAGCCGGTAAAACATTTCAGGATACTCTCTTCCTTGAAGACACCTACACGAGAAAGATGTGGAGCACACTCATCGACTCCCTGAGCCTAGCTGATGAGATCTTTAAAGCTTTCTTCGCTCAAGTTTCAGATAGCGTCAGTTTCGTTGACTTTGTGGTGCGATCAGCCGGTAAAATACTCCAGGACACTCTTTCCCTTGAAGACACTTACACGGGGAGAATGTGGGGGACTCTTATTGACTCCTTTACCCTGGCCGATGAAGCCCTCAAGAGTTTCTTGGCTCAAACAGCTGATGGCGTCAACTTTGCAGACTCTATGAATGCCCGCTTCTCCATCCTGAAGGAGGAGACTTTAACACTCACCGATGTGGCAGCCAAGAAATTCAGTAAAACGATCAATGACTCGCTTTCGTTGGCTGATGAAGTATTCAAAAAATATGTTCGAGGCCTCATTGATTCATTATCCTTCACCGATGCAGTTAACGGCTTCCTGGTATCCGTAAAGGCCGACACTCTGTCACTAGCCGATTCAATAACCCAAAAACTCAAGGCAGCATGGGAGGATAGCCTGAGCCTGGTGGATACATTCACCAGTCACTTCAAAGGGATAGTATCCGACGACTTCAACTTTGCAGATTTAGTCACCAGATTATATCAGAAAGGCCTCGAAGACACACTGTCCCTCACAGATCAGCTGTTCATTGGTCCCCTCCGAAAACTCCTCAGCGACACTCTGACTTTAAGCGATACATTCACTGGCTTCATGACAGGGGTTAAAACCGACATATTATCCCTCGCTGACTCCCTGTCGGCTCGATTCACCTGGTTAACATCGGACAGTTTCAGCTTCACCGACTCAGTTGACGGCTTCCTATCCGCTGTCAGAACTGACACTCTTTCACTAGGCGATTCAATAGCCAAGAAATTCAAGAAAACTCTGACAGACAGTTTAGCCCTCGGGGACACCATCACTCGTCACTTCAAGGATTTAGTGTCTGACAGCGTTTCCTTTGCAGATTCAATCGTTGGTTCATTTCAAAAGAGTATAGGAGATACACTAAGCCTCTCAGATCAACTATTTATCGGTCCACTCAGAAAAATACTGACTGAAACCCTGACTCTAACAGATACATTTACGGGGGCAATGAGTGGAGTTAAGGCTGACGCTCTCTCTCTCGTTGACGCTATAACACGGCTGTTCACTCGACCAGTCTCTGACAGCTTCAGTTTCGGCGATACAGTCAATGGCTTCATGTCCAGCATCCAAACTGAAGCCTTCTCTCTGGGAGACACGCTATCCAGAAAATTCAAGAAGACCCTATCAGATGGACTTGGACTAGGCGACACAATCCTAAAAAAGCTAAGTGGAGCTGTCACAGACACATTTAATTTCACCGATTCAATAGTTGGTTCGTTTCAAAAAAGCATAGGAAACAGCCTGAGCCTAACCGACGAGATATTCATTGGGCCATTAAGAAAGATCCTCGGAGAGTCCCTGAATCTATCAGACACCTTCACTGGTTTCATGGCCGGAGTTAAAACAGAGGTTCTAACGCTCACTGACACCCTGGCACAGGCTTTCACTGCGTTAACCACAGACTCATTCGGCCTTGGAGATTCAGTCGCTGGGTTCCTAACAACAACAAAAACTGATGTTCTTTCACTAGGAGATTCGATAACCAAGAAATTCAGGAAAGTCCTGGCAGATGGGTTGAGTCTCGCTGACTCCTTCACAGGGGTTTTCACTGGGCTGATGGCTGATGGGTTCAGCTTCGGAGACTCGATAACAGGATATTTCAAGCGGACACTGACAGATGGAGTAACCTTCACTGATCAGTTGTTCATTGGTCCCCTCAGAAAAATCCTCAGTGAATCGTTATCCCTCTCTGATGTGTTTACGGGGATTATGGCCGGCGTTAAAACCGAGATACTAACGCTGGCTGACGCCTTCACAGGAGCGTTCACTGGAGGTCCCTCCGACAGCTTTAACATCACGGATTCAATCGATGGAGAAATGTCCACCACAAAGGCTGACAGCCTTTCGCTGGTGGACACGATAGGCAGAAAATTTGATGAGTTCCTGGCAGATAATTTATCTCTTGCAGATATATTATCAGCGAGAAGACTTGTAGGCACGCCTCCTGATTCAATTGGGTTTCAGGACTCAGTGAACAAGTTCCTCACGACTCATCAAGATCTCGCTCATGGAGACTGGTTAGACCACCTTGACTGGAGCGACTCCATCCCGCACTCAAACTGGACTGATTACTCCGACCATGACGATATCGCTCATGAAGACTGGACAAATAATGACCACCAGGACTCACCACACTATGACTCCCACAGCAATTGGACAGATTATAATGACTGGAACAATATACGTGTTTATCAGGATTGGACTGACTACACTGACACCCACGGCAACTGGACAAATGGTCACACGAACATCCCAGCCTACTCGGATTATAGCGTCCACAGCGATTATGTCCCCTATGAAGACTGGACGGATCACAGCGACATACCGCATTCAGATACACCACACTCTGATGGATTCGATTGGTCTAACATCCCAGCCTACACAGATTATGATGACCACAATGATAGTATTGACCATACAAATTGGCCGAATTATAGCGACTTCTATTTAGACTGGACTGACTGGAATAACGGTGCTCACCTCGATCATGACGATGGTTACCCCGATTACGAGGACATCCCCCACTCTGATCACACGGATAATTATTCAGATTATACGGATGACCCTTGGGGTAATTGGACGGATTATTCAATATGGAACGACACTGGGTTTCCAGAGGCTCACATAAACTGGAATGACCACAACGACGATCCCCACGGAGACTGGGATAACGGCTACAGCGACCATCTCAATGACCATGAAGACTGGGATAATAGCTACCCGGACCATGACGACTGGGACGACTGGGGTGACGGTCATTCAGACCTACACGGAGACTGGACACACTATTCCGATATTCCCTACTCGGATGTCCCCCACGCAGATTGGGATAACTCAAGGCCCCATAGTGATTGGATGGATCATTCTGACTCTCATTCCGATAGTCACACGGACTGGACGAACATAGACCACCAGGATGTTCCCCACTCAGATTCTCCCCACGCAGACTGGGACGACTCAAACCCCCACTCAAACTGGACTAACCACTCTGACACCCACGGCAACTGGATAGACGGAGACCACATAGACGTGCCTCACATCGATGATCATACAAACTGGACTAACGCGACACACCAAAACTGGAATCATAGCTCACCACACATAAACTGGACGGACTACGCCGACCACAACGATGGGTATCACAGCGACGAGATAAACGCCCCCCATCAAAACATACCCCATACTGATTCTCACCAAGATTGGGTGGATGCTCCACATCAGGATGGGTACATAGACTGGACGGACGCCTGGAGCAACTCGTAAGGAGAAAAAAAAATGGTTATATTAATCAAAGCAAACCTGAGATGCAACTTTGCAAATGAGGACGGCGTTGGATGCAAGTATTGCTACCAGCAGCCAATACGACCTGAAGATGAGGTCATAGACTATGAAGCGGTGGAGGCCACCATAAGGCGTCTCCACGCTAAAGGACTAGAAAAAAGAGGAAAAAGCAGCAGAAAAGATGGAAAGCCAAGAGGCCCAACAATCGGGCTTCACGGCGGAGAACCGACTATGCTACCTAAGTCGGCTATTGAACGGTTCTTGAAACTCTCTCATGAACTGAATGGAAATAGCTCCATCCAGACAAACGGCTACCTCATAGATGACGACATGATCGAGATGTTCAAGAAATACAATACAGGAGTGGGCATCTCTATTGATGGTCCATGGCCACTCAATGAATTACGAGGTTTTGGGGATGTTCAACAGCGGAAGAAACAGACGGCTAAGATTCTGAAGACCATTGACAAGCTGACGAAGACAAAGCTCCCTGAGAAATACTGGAGTAAGGACAAAGACGGTAACTCCAAAGAATCGTTCATCAGGGTATCCGTGATAGCTGTCATCCACAAGAAGAATGCTCTCGGAGACCGTCTGGAAACCCTCAAGCAATGGGTGAAAACCCTACATGAAAAGAGGATATATGGACGGCTGAATCCATGCTGCTCAAACAACCCCAATATAGATTTAACCCCAGAGGAAGCAGCTGAGACCTACTCCGATCTATTTGATTTTCTAGTTGAAAATGGCATTGACAGCTTCTCCCCATTTAAAGACATCAACAATTCAATCAGAGGTGAAAGCGAAGTTGTCTGCGTCTACAAGGAATGTGATCCCTATTGCACTCCTTCAGCACAAACAGTCATGAAGGATGGAAGCGTAGGCGTCTGCTTACGCCTCCACCAAGACGGAAAGCAGTATCCTAGGCATGAACCCATGAAATGCACAAGAGGTGATGTCCTCAGACAGTCTGATTGCAAGGACTGCGACTGGTGGGAGAACTGTCATGGTGGATGCATCGGCCTCGCAGTAGACTTCGACTGGAGAAACCGAGACAGGCACTGCCTCATGTATAAAACGTTGTTTGAAAAGACGAAAAACATGTTGAAGTTCATGAGGATACGCCCCAAACAGAAAAAGTCGCCCCCTAGAGGTGGCCCTCCCCCATCAGGAGGAGGAGGAGGAGGAGGAGACCATTGGGACGGTTTTACGCATGTTGATGGAGATTGGAAACACATAGACAGTGATGTACAATGATTGACATGAATCCTACAACCCGGATCATCTACTGGAACAAGAAGCTAGAAGACCTCTGGTCAAAGAGAATCAAAAAGATTTCCTCGGCTTTCAACACCGCTGAGTTCCTAACCTGCAAGGTGGGAATGAGGCGAGTGTATGTCTATCACGTAAACTCGGAAAGATTCGATGACTCCTATGAGTTTTTGAGGGAAAACGACCTGGTTTTCTACCCCACAAACAAAAGTGGGGTCTACCAAGGGTTCTCTCATAAGCACCTTCCAGTCAAGGAGGGGCAACCCTACACCCTTTACGGGGCTGTCGTGAAAAGGGGAGACAAAAGGGCTGGAGAGTTATTTGTAGAATATAGTGAAACTAAGCCCACCAACCACAGGGGTATCGCTAAGCTACTTGGTTATCCTGAGTCCTGCACAGAGTGGTTCGCCGAGAACTGGGGTAAGCCCTCTGTTGACCCCATGTATGAAGCAGCGATGAATACAACTGAAGACAAAAAAGCTGACAAAATGGACATGGAAAATGCCTCTGGTATAGCAATCAATGTACATCCCTTCTGCAATCAAATGCTCCGCTATTTTGGCGTCAGAATCACACCTCATCTCCCCTGCTCCTTCCAGTGTGAGGAGACGATAAAATGGGGTGAAAAATGGTTCAAAGTCATGCAGAAAATCGACAAAGAAGCTGCACAGTGGGCGTGGGAACTGCTCTCAACACCCATGACCTGGGACTGCTACAAGGGGATTGCGATCATTGACACCCCGTTTTTCCGAGGAGTCACCAACTCAGATGGAACCCTAACGAAGAGGGTAATTAGGAACAAGGGTTGGGAGGGTGATCCTCCAGTTACAGTCACTAAAAGTGGCAAAAAGAAAAAGAGGAACAGAAAATGACCTGTATAAAATGCAGACTGCGGAGATGGTACTACACACTTCTGAAGATGATGATGTTTCCAGTGAGGACTCTCGCTGGTGGAATAAACATCTATGATCAGGTAACTGCAACGCTAATCAAGGATGGAAAAGTCATCAGGCGAATCGTCGGCGTGAAGATGCACAACAAGTGGAAATCCGGGAACAATGAAGGACTTGAAGTCGTCAAGGATCTTCTGAGAGCCGGAGGAAGCGGTACAACCCCCGGTAAAGTCCACACGATGTGGCTTGGAAGCCAGTGCAGCGACACAGCCTGGACGGTAATAGCGAATACTGATGAATCTACGCTCAACAACGACGTTTCAAATACACAGGTAAAGTTTGAAGCGACTTGGGATGCTGCTGGTGCAATAGCTAACATCTGTCAAGCTATGCTTGAGATGTATGGGTATACTGGTAGCGCGTTCTCAAGAGATGCTGCCATTTACAACTTCACAACGCAATTCACCAAACCTGATGGTGTGTCCCTCAAGCTAGAGTGGACAACCTCGCTGACCTCGTAGGTGAAATGAATGTCTAAAGAAACAATAAAGCCTGAAGATGTGGGTAGCGCCAGCATACTAGAGTTAGACAAAGAGCAACCCAAAGTCAAACCCTGCTGCAAGAAACTTGGGAGGATCCGAGTCATCAAAGGTCTGGTGGATGAATACGTCAAAGACGGGAAGACCTACAAAGCCGACAAGTTGATCAGTGAATCCATAACCGTACTCTGCGGAGAGTGCTTTCTGAAGGTTCCAGCCGGTAAACGGCTGACGGCGATATCAAAGGGTTTAAGCGAGGGCTTACCAGGAGAGTGAAATCACTGATAAGAAAAATTCTAAGGTGGATATTCAGAGGCAGAAAAGGGCCGTTGAAGGACAAGGTAACATTCTGTGACAGCCTCAAGATCACAATGCGCTATCCCGATGGTAGCATCTACAAGCAGTGGGTGGAGAAGGCTAACACTTGGGTAACTTACGGGAGGACCCAGATCCGAGATGCTCTAGCCACCGGCGGCTTCACGTTGATCACTCACATGTACCAGAACGGTACTGGTGGCGCTGTCACTATGACTACGACGAACACCACCCCAGCAACGAACAAGGCTAAGTTCACTGCAACATGGGTTGCCGCCGGAGCAATAACAGCGATCACCCAGTTTGCGATTCGCCAGGCTTCTGGTGGAAGCAACCTAGCAGAGGTAAGCTGCACCTCATTCGCCAAGCCCGATGGTATCAGCCTTGAGATCGCCATAGAAACAACGATCACTTAGGAGGAATCGAAAACGTCTTCTAGGCAGGAACAATACGACCGTTTAGTATCCCACAGAGATGAACTTCAACAAAAGTTAGAGAGCATCAAGGCGAAAAAAGATACAGGAAAAGTTGAATGCCTAAGAATCATAGATTTTCTGAAGACAAGAATTGAACAATTAGAACAACACATTGACGCCTCTACGACAAGAGATGATGCAATAAAATCCAAATGCTCAACGAGAGATATTCAGATGAAAACAAGAATTGAAGAACTAGAACTCTGGCTGGTAGCGATAAACAAGAGGATAGAGGAGTTTCAACTCTAATGGAATCCTACGTTGTCCTCAGCCCCGTGGGGGACACAAGAGCCAAACATCTCAACACATGGCTTGAAGCAGTCAAGAAACTAATTCCACCCCCCGAAGAAATCGTCATCTGCGTTGATACAGACCGTGAGTTCGCCGTCCCCGATGGGGTCACCATTCTTGAAAGTCCTGCAATGGACTACTACAAAGGACACCTTGAGAGAATATGCTCCGCCAGGGAGATCCTACGCAGATATTTTCTCAAGAAGAATTATCCATTTGCATTATGGATAGACAACGACATAATTCTCCCCCCAGAAACACCAGAAGTGCTGCATGAGGTATTGAACTCCGAAAACGTGTATATCGTTGTGAACAAGTACCAAGGCCGAGGCGACAGAAAGTGGTGCGGTAGTGGGGTGATGTTCATGGAGAGAAATGCATGTCTCCTCAGCAGGTTCTGGGTCTCCTACATCTTTACCCCCGAGGGGGAGGAGAAGCATCTCAGCGAGGACTTTGTATTCTTCGCCATCTTCGACCAGGGAAAATACTTCATAAAAGACTGGTCTGGAAAAGGAGGCCGAGTCTGCGACGAATACGTGAAGGTGAAACACATCCTTGGGGAAGCTGGCTAAAGCACATAGACTCGGCGAGGTTCTCGTCGAGGCGATGATTTTCTTAGTTCTCATGATCTCCCTCCATGAGTATGCCCACATCCAAATGCTCCACCTTCTCGGCGGCGACGGCTACGTGAAATACACGTTTCTATCAGGGCTCACCAAGGTGACAATAATCCCCACAAATCTTCATTGGCACACCCTGACGGCTCTAGCTGGAGGGGGCACTGTAGTTCTCATCTATTACATCCTCGATGGGATGATCCTTGAAGCCGACACGTCTATCGCCCTCCGTATGGTAATAGGTCATCAGCTACCCTACACCATAATGGAGGGGCTAGGGCTGAACACTTCACCGCTTTGCAGTGTCGCCGTTGGCTTAGGGATGATTCTTGCGATGATATGGTCTATCCCACTATTCAGAAAAATGGTGGATCATTAATGGGTTTATCTGTGCCATGAAAGCCCACGGCGTCCATCTTCTTGACGGAGCTCATATTTTTCGTTTCGCATTATGAGGTAAAGCGGCAGAACTATTATTAGCATTAAGAGTGTACCTATGGCCCACACAGTTGCGTTGTTACCTCTTTTCTCAGCATCCTTGTGAACCCATAAACTCACGAGTATCAGCCCAATCCACGCAAGTATTCCTAACATTACACCATCTTTTCATCTATTTTTTCCCGTTGACTCATAGAGTGTGTGCAAGAGTTCAGCCATAGAGATAACCACTGAACGGCATCTCCGTGAGCCTTGAGGCATCCCCAAACTATTTCGTTTATGTGGGATACTGGTCCGAAACCCAATTTACTTATGGCGACAACTGGAATTCCACCTCTATCGGGGATGTATAAGGCCTCATATCCGCAACTCTCCGCGACATCACCTATTTCCTTTACCCATTTCTCCATGTTTTCATCTCCCCTTTTTCCGCTTCAACCGTTTCTTCCGGCTTTTCTTCGACATTTTTTTATGTCGTGTGATAACCCTGCGCCTCCCATATTCGGATCATGCCGCCGTCGATTAAAAAAACATGGAGGAGCCCTTCATCCCAGACGCATTTATAGTTGCGTTGATGCGTTAGAACGATCATCCTGTGTAATTCCGTCCGCCTAGCTCTTTAATCCGGTCCAGAATCTCCTGTAGGCCCTGCTCCAGTTTTTCGTCAATTTTCTCGATGGTAACGGCGAGCATGTCGGCGTCACCGTCTAGCTCTATCGAGAACTCCTGGGTGATCTCATCCCGGAACTTGTCCTGGTGATCAGGCAGCCGAGCGTTGACACGGATTCTCTTAGCAACTTTCACGCACTTTCACCTCCCCTTTTTTTGCTCATAAACCCTGATTTTTTTAATCCACTTCCGAATTTTATCGAGAAAGCGGGTGTCCCAACAGAACCGATCAATAAGATCACCATTGGGTTCCCTCCGCGGGTCACGCCCTAAGAAGTTATCAACCGAAGTATATTTCTCGTTACAATAGACACAGTTTAGTCCCACATAAGCCATTTTTATATGAAACCGTAATAGCTGGTTTCTATTTCCATCGTTGATGGGGATTAAAATGAGAGTCAATAGAGTGGTTCCTCCTCCTCATCTTTTCTGGGGACTTGTTTCGCCTGGAAGAATCCCTGGTTGAGCATGTGGGTGAATCCGTCGATTCTCCTGTTGATGCCAGCCAGCTGGGATAACTCCTCCGCGGTGTAGATGGGTCCATACACCAGCCGTTTCTGCCGCTCCGCAACAGATTTCCCCTGCATCTCCACGTCGAAGCGGCTCATCGCCTCTGCCGTGAGATGATTCATTTTCTCCTGGAGCATCTGTCTCCGCGCCAGAACATCAGCCCGATTCATTGGCCCTCAGCCTCTCTCATCAATCTAGCTTTCTTCTTTTCTTGTCTCTCCTTCAGACTATCGGGGTGAATGCAAGATATCTCGCTAATTCTAATTGGGTTCCTTCCCAGGCAAAACTCACACTTGATTCGGGTGTGGGGATGCCGTTTGTGTTTTGTGATGCAGTTGCTTATGGGCGTCCACTCCTCACCGGATATGGGACAGTCCTTAACGTATTCAACTGTCTTTGTCTCGAGTATGGCGGGTGGAACACAATTCTTGCAGTAGGGCCCGACGTGGGGATCCCGGGACTTGTTGCCGAAGATGAGGACTAACGTGTAAGTGGCTACCTGTCCTATCCCACCTATCTCTGAACCACACATAACACAAGTTCTCTTCTTACGAGCCATCAGCCCTCACCCATTTTTACTTCGTTCCAGAGGCCTCGTAATCCATAGGCATTCTTGGGTCTACTCATGATTATACCTAAGACATCAACAGGTACGCCCTCAACCGCCGCGCTTAGACCTTTGAGAAAGGCTATCTCACCCATGATGATCTCCTTCTCTTCGGGGGAAACTGTTACTACCACGGCGCCAACCGCAGCGCGGAATTGTGCATCCTCCTCCGTTACGAGCCAATGTTTCCGCGCTAGTTTCATAGCCTGTTTCAGTCGCTCCTCAACAGGATCCTCTTTATCGAGTTTTCCCTCGATATCGCCCATAGCGATCACCATAGAATTTGGTAGACTCATCAGCCCTCAGCCTCCTCCGAACGCGGGTAAAATATAGTAACCGTAAGTATGCCCGCATTTAGTACATTGATACCACCAAGAGTCTTCGTCTTTATGGTGGATAGATTCTCCGTCACACTTAGGACACGCCATCAGCCCTCAGCCTCCTTTTCAACTGGGTGGGAGACTCCGTTGCAGTCTTTACACTTGAGCCTACGCCGTGACCGGCCTCCGATGAGAAGTGTTCGGCCGTACCAGATAGTGTTAGTTGAGCTGCAGTCTGGGCATGAATGCCCTGTCCCCTGGAATGCGTGGTCCTCGGAGCGAATAAAGTCTCGTCCACATTTCGTGCATTGATGCCGCTGTTTCCCCCTGGCAGTGAACCCCTTTTTCCGGTATTCCTCTGATCCGCTGGTGGTGCACACCAGATTTTTGTCCACCATAACAAGACGCATACGAAAAATACGACTATCACCACATAAACGGTTAAAACAACAAAAAAAAAGAGGGAGGCGTCGTTACTTGACGCCGAGGTTGGAGATAGAAATCCTGTAAGGACCTTTGCCATTGACCTTGAAGGTGTGCCACACTTCACCTTCCTCGTCTACCCTATGAATTAGATCAAGAAATTCGATCTTTCTAAGTTCTTCAGGCATTAAAATTAACATTGCTCCAATGTTAATTTTCATCCCCCTATTATCTTCAAGAATCTTGTCAAGACACTCCTTTGTTATATTAGGTCTAAGTTCACGTATCCGTCGAACAAGATCATCTTCATCTATAGGGGTTGTATCAATGTCTATCTCAAGAGGGTCAGCTAAAATCTTTTTGAACACCGTTCATTCACCTCATTATCATAAAAAAAAAGGGGAGAGATGGAGGCTACTTCTTCAGTTCTACGCCGAGGTTCTTAGCGACCAGGTGGGCGACCGCGATGGGTGTGAGGAGTCCACCGGACTTCTCCGTCTGTTCATTGACGAGTTTCACAATGGCTTCCACTGTCAACTCAGGCTTAGCTTCCATTATCTGGCTGACGACTGCTGAGACTTCGGCTTTTCCGGTGTCGGCTGCTGGTGCGACTGAACCCACTGCACCCCAGAGAAGGCCCTTCGTTCCGAGGCCGGGGTAATCTGCATGGGTGAGGCACTGAATCTGCTTTCCGATCCACTTCGACTCGTCTTCACCTAGCATTTCAGCGACTCGCTTGACATTCTGTATCCCTAGACTGACGTTGCACTCTTCTCCGGTCTTGTCGAATATCCCGGCGATCACGATGCGTGGCTTGTCGTATGTCTCTTCGTCCAAGCTCACAGTGTTTATGGTCACGGTTGATCCGACGGCGCAGTTCTTGACGGAGAGGAAGTTTCCCCCTCCTTTCTCGATATAGTCCTTTATCAAACTCATATCTTTTTCTTCCGTGTATGCACGACCGTGCATGCACGAACAGGAGTTTATCACAAACTATATAAGTTTTATTATCTGTTATAATGTTTGGTTATAATGGCTGAGGAAGACATAGAAAAAGGAATCATAGTCTCCAGCCCCCGAAAAGTGATAAAAGTCGGCGGAAGCCGAGCTATAACCCTCGACCCCCGCTGGCTGAGAATCCAGAAGTGGCTAGGCAATGAAGTCACCGAGCTCGTATCAGTCGCTAACTCCGTAGTTATATTCGTGCCCGAAGACAAGGTTGAGAAAGCCAAGGAAATCCTGAGAAGAATCGAGGCAGAATCAACGTTGGAGGAGGAGGGTTGACTCCACGTCTCCCCCCGAAGCCGCGAGGCAACCCCCGACCCAGAGAGACAAAGACGACCCCTCCTTTAATACCTATGCCGAATCTGTCGATGTTCACACCATCCTAGAGAACTTCCCCTTCCCAACATTCCGAGAGCATCAACAAGAGAAACTCGTGGAGATAGCGGAAGCCCTCAACTCCGGCTACAAATGGATCCTGCTTGAAACCCCCACGGGATTCGGCAAGTCTCCGCTGAACATAGCTTTCTGCCGGTCAATGCGGAGCTTCTACACCACCCCTCAAAACATGCTGCTCGACCAACTCCTCAGAGACTTCCCCGACCTCGCCCTCATCAAAGGACGCCGACACTACGACTGCGTAGAGCAGCACCCATTCAAGTGTGACGATGGCCCCTGCCAGCGAAGCCGTGACTATCAATGCTACGAAAGATATGAGAACTGCCTCTACTGGAAAGCCAAAATACATGCTATCGAATCACAGACGGCTTTAACCAACTTCGCATATTTCATCGGTGAAGGCCGAATCCGCAGCCCCCACGTCCCTCACCTGGGCGACCGGGAGCTCCTGGTTATCGATGAGGGACACAACATCGATGATCATGTCCTCGGGTTCATCTCGATCACCGTCAGCCGACGTGGGCTCCCTGACCCCGTATACTATGATATCCGCCATGAGTTATCGAGGCTCCCAAAGAAAATCATCGGAGAGCAAACCGATAAACTCCTGAGTGGCGTAGCCCACCGCTGCGCCGAGTACCTTGACAGCCTCCCCACCTACCTCAACCCAGATGAGGCTAAAGGCTCCAAGAAAGCAGAGAACTTCATCCAGAAAGTTGAGGACTACTATACGAGTCATTCAGCCGATTGGCGAGGCCAAGTAAAAACGAAGACTTACAGCGGAGGGGGAATGTGGGTTGAAGCTAAGATTGAACCCACCTATGTCCAGGTTTTCATCGGAGAGCACCTGTGGAACCGCGCTGACAAGTTCATCGTCGCCAGTGCCACCATCTTCAAGGATGTGTTCATCAAGGAGTGTGGCCTCACCGACGCTAACGACAATGACGAAGTGTGGCACACCGTCGCCCCCTCAACATTCCCGATCCAGAACCGGAGAATCGTTGACGCCACAGTGGGGAGCCTAAGCTGGAAAAACCGGCAAGCAAACATGCCAGCAATGATTGATGTCATCACCAAGATTCTCGCCGTTGAAAAAGGGAAGGGGATCATCCACGCCCACAGCTACGCCTTTGCTGACGCCATCGCCAGCGGCGTACCTGACCCGAGGCTACTGTTCCATCAACGTCATGACCGGTATCAGGCCCTCGACGAGTTCCTGGAGTCACCCCCTGAACGTGGACAAGTGCTTGTAGCCGTTGCTATGACTGAGGGATTAGATTTACATGGGGATCTAGCGACATTTCAGATTCTGCTCAAGTGCCCTTATGCCAACTATGTTGATAATCTCCGCATCGGATACCGGCTGAGGAATCTCCGGCATAACAGATGGTACGCCGTTCAAACGCTGAAGGTTATCGTCCAGGCATACGGGCGAGCAGTGAGAAGCCCCACAGACCAAGCGGCTTTCTACATCCTCGACAGCGACATCAACACGATCTGTAAGCGTTGGCGTCGTCAACTCCCCCGATTCTTCGCGGATGCGTATAACAAGCGGGAGATGTTCATGACGTGAAGAAAGACAAGGATCGAGAGCTGGTTTATGCCAAATGTGAGAACTGCGGTAACACAGTAGGCGGTGACTTTGAATGGTCACTCAAAAGAAAAAAGGCCCCTATTGTCATAAAACCTTCTGGTTGGATCGTTTGTAAAAACTGCAACACAAGGTGGAGACCATAATGACAGCCTTCAATGAGGAGGATGTCCGCCGTTTCTACAAGTGGTTGGGCCATCAGCCGGATGAGTTCACCGAGATTCGGATCATCAAGTGGCCTCCTCCAGGAGCCGTTATCAGACGGTGGGTTCAGAATGAGGAGGACTTTGTTAAATTCTGCAAGAAATGGAGTGGGAAGAGACAAGTCTACGTTGGCATAAACCCTCGCAGTAGAGAAGGTGGCAAACTAGAAGATGTCGCCCGAGTCGTAGCCATCCCCTTCGACGTTGACTCCGAGCATCCAAAGAAAGAGGCTGCCACCGATGAGGAGGTGGAGCAGAGTAAACAGTGCACGATAGAGCTTGTGTCCTGGATCAGCATACAGGGATATGAGTCACCCCTCATCGCGATGAGTGGGAACGGTCATCATGCCCTGCAACGGGTCAACCTAGCCATGGATGATACTCTACCCAGTAGGCTGGAAGCATACTTTCACGAAGCACCCACCGAAGGGATGGACAGTATTTTTGACCCTCCCCGAATCATCAAAGTCCCTGGGACGATGAGTATCAAAGGCATCCCCACAGAGGAGCGCCCCCACCGGCTCAGCTTCATACTCACCGAGGGAAGCACAACCCCAGATGAAAAACTCGCTCAGCACATCAACGATCTTGACCCCTACGTAGCTCCGTTACTCGACGCTACCACCGACGCCACCACAAAGAAGAAAAGGAAACGCAGAATCTCCAAAATCAAACCATGCTACAAACTATTCGCTGAGGAGGGGGGACGGCTCTCAGCCACCGGCTCTGAAACCCGGTTGCTCATGCTCGCCCTCGTCACTGAAGCCCACTCAAAGGGCTACAGCCGAGACCAGATCGTCGAGCTATTCTCACAGAATAAAACCTTCAACCAGGAAAAAACCCGTAAGGAAGTTGACCATCAACTCGCGAAAATCGCTGTTGATGGAATAAAGCCGTGGTCCTGTCTCGCAATCTACAAACATGGTGGATGCCTCGGAGAGACATGCAAAAAATTCAAGAGAGAAGTCGCTAAGTATCGGCCTCTCGTCCCACCTGACCCAGGACAGCCAGCCAACCCAGATGCATTCTTCGACGGGGGCAACAAATTCGTGCCAAACTTCCTCGTTGACTACATCATTGAAACCGCGGGTGAAGGCCACATCAAAACCCCGAGAACGAAAAAAGGAGGGGATCTTACCTGGTGGTATAATCCTGAGACGGGGATATTCAACGATAATGGAGTCTCATTTCTCCACGAGAAAATAATGCAACTTCTCGGTGATAAAGTCCGGAACCATATGATCATCGAAGTTGTCAGCCTCATACAGAAAAAAACCTATATCAACCGACGAGACTTTGAGGAAGCCGCAGACATCCTCGTCCTTCAAAACGGGGTCTACCATCTAGACACCGAGGAACTCACCGAGTATAGCCCACAATACAATGCGACATCAAGATGGCCTATGGCATACGACCCTGATGCAACATGCCCTGCAGTCCTCAAATTCCTAGAGCAAGTAATCCCTGGAAAAGTCCAGGACTTCCTAGAGTGGCTGGGCTATCACTTCATCAAAGACTATCGGTTCAACGTGATCCTGATGCTCATCGGAGACGGGGAAAACGGGAAATCTATACTCCTCGACCTCCTAAGAATCTTCCTCGGAGGAGTCAGCAATGTCTCTGACGTGAAACTCTATGACCTTGTAACCGACAAATTCGCAGCGTCCAGGCTCCACGGAAAAGTAGCGAATATCTACCCCGACATCGACCAGCATGAACTGAAATACACGGGTCTCCTCAAGGCGCTCACTGGTAACGATTGGATCGGCGTCCAAGAAAAACACTTCCAAGGATTCGACATGCGAAACCGCGCTAAACTCAGCTTCAGCACAAACAAGATGCCGAAGACACCAGACTCAAGCCGCGCATTCCACCGTCGCTGGTTCGTCTTCAACTGCCCCAACTTCTTCGTCAAAGATGCAACCCCTGAGCAAGAAGCAGACAATATTTTTCCACGGGACCCCCACATCATCGCCAAGATCACCACCCCCCAGGAACTCAGCGGCCTCTTCAACGAGGCGTTAAAGGGACGCCGACGACTCCTAGAAAACGGAGGATTCGACCTCGGCACAATCGATGAACGACAGAAAAAATACGAGGAAATGATGGACCCCGTTGCTGCATTCATCAAGAACTGCGTTGAGACACTGGACCCAGCCGGAGTGATTCCACAAGATGATTTCTTCCGGTTCTATTTCCAGTTCTGCAAAGTCCGTGGGTTCACCCCAGTGCTCCGGCAGACATTCACCAAACAGATTAAGCCTAGTATCGTCGCGCTCAAAGAGGCACGACTAACATTTAGCGACGGACGTAAGCCCTGCTGGACCGGAATCAGCATGGCCCCCGACAAGGCTAAAGCACCATGCGAGAAATGCGCGGCATACGCGGCATGCATCTCAACCAAGAGACTGAAAAGAGATGGCGTGTCACCTAAAGTTCAATATAAGAGTCTCGTCGCCGCAGATATAGCGCGGGAGATACGAGAAAAAAACGCTCCCCCTTCACCCGACGTATCTGAACTTAAAGAACATGAAATCATCGAGCGCCAGCTCGTCACAACAACCACCCTGGACGCGGCGATCCTCATCCTCACAGAGCACGACAACAAGCTGCCTCAACAGCTGCTACGCAGAAAACTAGAATACTATGGGCATGACTGGAACGAGGCTAACAGAATCCTTCGAGGGGATCCCCGGCTCAGATTCGAGGGGATGACTGTCACCCTCAAACCGGTGGAGTCAACATGACCACACAAACAGCGTTCACTAAGAAGGGACTCAGTATGCTCCCTGATGGGGTAACCAGAGAAGACCAGATACTCAGAGTTGAAATGCAGCGAAAAAAAGTGATATGCCCTTACTGTCTGTATTATGGCACACTCTGGGAGTTTCATACACGGCTCAAAAACAAACGAGGTAAACATTTCATATCAATATCAAAAAACAAATGCCCCTACTGCAACCACGGATTCACAAAGAAAACCCTCCTAGAAGTCGCCGCGCTGTCAATGGAGGAGTTCGCAGAGTGGTTCTGGAAACGGATGTTTGAGGGATGGGGATTCGGCGACGAGGTGGACTTTGACGCCTTCATGAAGCGGCTTAAAGCTCATTACTCTTATTCGAATCGACAAATTTTTTGGGATGTCTACTGGGAGCACAAAGACGCCAGCCCCGGAGGAGAAAAGACGCGAGAAGACCAGGGAGCATACGACGACTACCAGAAAACAATGGAGAAAGAAACAAAGGAAGACTTTGAGGACTACAAAAAAGCATTCGAGGCTCCTCAGAGTAAAAAGGAAAATCAGATTCCTACGCCCCCAGGTGAGGAAAAAGAATGAATGAGTTGAGGAAAAAAGAAAAGTTCATGCTGCTTGAAGTCCCTCCTGGCATATGGAAAGCACTAGATGACGAAACGCTGGCGAGGAGGGGTCCGAAGGGACGGCTTGAAATTAGGGAAGTCGCCATAGAACTTTTGGAGGAATGTTTGAAAGAACTTGGATATGATGAGTTCATTCAATTCAGAAAGCTTCATAGTTTTGCATCAAATCTGAACTCGAAGGAGTCAGAGAAATGAATCTCAAAGTCGGCTTCAGATATCTCCCTGCCCCCATCATATGCCACCTGGAGAAACAGATTAAACCCCGGCTGCCAACACCCCACGTCTACCACGTCACCGAGATCATCTACTGCCTACGCAAAGCATACTATCGACGAACCCACCCCAACCAGGCGAAGTTCAACACTAAAAGCCTCTGGAACATCTACCGGGGAAACACCTTCGATAAGCGATGGTGTCGCCTCTTCAAAATCAACCAGCGAAACTACACTGCCACCCGTGAAGGCGTCACCATCACCGGGACACTGGACTTTGTATACGATGGCGTCCTCTACGACCTCAAAATGCCAGCCAGCGTAGCACTCTCCAAACTCGTCGGCGCACACACCAGCTACAAACGACAAGTCGCTGCATACATAGCGCTCGCCCATGAAAACGGTGAACTGTTAGATGTTCATCTGGGCCGCATATTGATGGTGGCCGAAAACGTCGTCGTCGATGAGCAGAAAGAGTGGGTTGACATGCTGGATGACTGGATGTTCCCCCGCGCCTTTCTACTCGATAAAGCCCTTGAAGAAGAGGAGTCCAGCCTCCTTGACGGCCCCGAGGAGCGATGGGAGTGCAACCCAGATTTTTGTAACGCAGACTTAGCGTTTAGAATCGCTAACGCATTAGGAAAAAAGGAGTCCCCCCACGATGAATTACAGTAAGGATTTTGAACCCCCCGAAAAGATAGAGTGCCCTGGATTAACCGAGAACAAGCTATGCCTGTTCTACCCGTCTAAGCTGTGCTGGCAACTCATGGACCCAGCACCCGCGATAGACAAACCCTGCGAAGGCTCCACCACCGACTTTACAGTGGACCCCTGCATCAACTACGTTGAATACTGGAAAGAAAAAAAACATCTCCTCCCCCCCAAAAACACCCCTTCTGAAACAAAAAATACAATTTAGATGAGGCATGAAAATGAAGGATTCCTGGCGAACCCCTCAACTCCTGTTCAGACGAATACAACGAGAGATGGGAATAACATTCACCCTGGACCCATGCACCACAGAAAACAATCCTCTTAGGACCCCAAAATTTTTTACCAAAAAAGAAAACGGGCTCCTTCAAAGCTGGAAACAAGAAATAGTCTACATGAACCCACCGTACAGCAGAAACAACATAGATAAATGGGTGGCTAAAGCAAAGCATGAAGCTCAAGCCCACTACGGCACAGTCGTTGTCGCCCTGCTCCCGCTGAGAACCGCACAATGGTTCAGAAAAAACATCCTACCAGGATTCAAGATCATCAGAGACCTAGAAAAATGGAGATATGAATTAGACCACAGTGACTGCGGCGTATTCTTCCTGGAGAAACGAGTCAAATTCATAGACCCCGAAATCGGTGCCGCAATAAAAGGCAGCCCCAACTTCGACAGCATCCTAGCAATATGGGTATGATAAAAATGAGCCGCACCAGAATCGGCTACGACACTCATTACCGCTGTAAACACCACGGCTGGAAACTTCAGGAGGAATGTGACCAGGAAGACGGATCAATCGTCTGCCCAAAATGCAGAGCAGAGGGACGCCACGGCAGAATGAGAACCCGACGCGTACAAAGCAACCATAAACCCCGCCCCTGGAACCCCTCAACACCAATACAGACCACTCATTAACCCAAAAAAGTGAGGAAAAATGCTTCTCGATGTAACCGCCGGAAACCGAATGATGTGGAAAAACAAAAATCCACCTCTAACAATTTTTATGGACAGTCAAATCGAACTGAAGAACCCACCAGACATTATCGGAGCCTGGGAGCATCTACCCTTCAGGGACAATGCGTTCAGCTGCATATTATTCGATCCACCCCACAAATTCAACAGATCCTCAGGAAAATGGATGGACCCTAAAGGATCATACTACGGAATGGAAATAAGACGACATAAATTATGCTCCGGGATCTACCGCGGCACAAGAGAATTTCTCAGAGTCGCAGGTCGCCTATGCTTCAAATGGAACGACGGCGAAATCAGCCTATGGCGAATCCTATCCCTCTTCCCCAAACAATGGCGTGAAATATTCAGAAGAAGAGATAGTAAATTCAGAGCCCACCGAAACTACACCTGGTGGCTCACCTTTACCCGTGACTCTTAATCCATATCACTACTCCATAAATCCCATTAACGGGTAACACAGTGTCTCACCATGAACCCTCTTACACAGCGCATAGATGTCCTGGACATGATCATATCCGTTTTAAAAGAACATGAAAAAGAACTCGACGGCCTCACCGACCGCCTAGAAAAAGTGGCCTGCATGTTTGAACGACTAGCGATCCGATGACCACGCCGAGAGCGCGTCCTCAACCTCCGTGAGAGCCAACTTTACAGATTCCCCTTCTCTGATGCGCCTCATCATACCCTCACCCGGCTCCTGGAGAGTCGTATCCAGCTCGCTGTTCAGTTCAGCGATCATTGAACCGGCTCGGTCCTCCATCGCCACAACCCAGAACCGCATCGGATCCTCTCGAAGATCAGCCTCGATCTCAGACACCTCCAACCCAGGAACATACAGCTCGTTGATAATATCCCGGACCTCATCTTTGGACAGGTCCCCCAGCGCGGTGTTCAGGTCCAGCAGCGACTTGAAGATTTTATCGACGCCGAACACCCTCAGCAGCGACCAATCCAAATCAAAGGCTCGGCTGCTCACATCAGATTTCAATGCATCATCAATGTGCCCCTCCAACCTCTCATCCAGGACATCCTGCTCAGGTATCGTCTTCCACAGCCCCAAGGCCTCTAACCGCTTCTCCAGCCACTCTAGGAGCTCCAGCGGTGTAAGCTGGTTCAACTCGATCCGGCCCTCCCTGAGAAGATCATACTCCTCCCCCGAGATCAACCCCTCATCAAGCATATTCCCCAGCGCTGTCGTATGAGACTTGTTGAGGACCACCGACTCAGGAGTCATATCCCGATCCTCACGGATCTCCGTGATAACCTCCCAGTTCAACCCCAGATCATACACCCCCTCACGCTCAAGATAGGTATCCAGCCGCTTAGTCGGCTTCAGCAGCGTACTGTAGATGAGGAGCCCCGCAACATCATAGTCGTGAAGAACACACACATCAAGACCGCGGCTCTGAGCATCGATCAACATATTTCTCCCCGCTTCAGTGGTGAACCCCTGAGTATACGCCAACACCACATCAAGGCGTATATCAAACCGGTTCTCCATCATCATCCCGTAGAGACCCGCCTTCTCCACGATGAGCACCTTGTTCGAACACCCCCGAACGAACCGCATACCAGGCTTAATGTCAAACTCATAAGTGCCTCCATCCTCCTGAGGAGTCGCATACTTCCCTCGAGCCATCCGAGTGAGGCCGCTGATCTTACCATGCCTCTTCTCGTAGCCCCTCAAGAAATCCTGGCTGAACCCGTCATAGGTTTTATAGAACCTGCACCCAGGAAATTTTTTGTCGTGTAACTCCCGAACAGCGTAGAACAAGTTGCGAACAGAGAACTTCATCTCCCCCGAGCTCACCTGCTGAATCGCAGCCTTGAGCACCGTCACCACTCGCGACCCTATTGACCCGGAGCAATCCGGCTTCCGCACCCGGCGTGTCTCACCAATCACACGAAGCGTAATCGGCTTCTCTCTCATCGGCTCCCTCTTGATCGTGAGAATCTGTTTCTCTACCATTTCACTTCCAGCCTACTGGGAGTACCTACCCACACCAACTATATAACCATACACACAGAAACAATACACATACAACCCCGCACCCCTCAAAGGCAACCAGCACCTTTTAGAGGTGATAATGAACTACTCCTACAGCCATTAGAACACCATTACAAAATCCATGGAGTCATGAATAAACAGGGCGAATAATCTCCCACATGGATTCACTAGAAATATGAAAAAAAAATATACATACTCCACCCCCCCACGCAGAACAAAACATAAATACCCCCTAAACTAATAATCCACAGGTGAATGGCTTGTTCCTATCAAGCAGACAAAAAGAAGTTTTAGAGGCCCAAGGCAAAGACGCCATCAACAAAAACGTCGCAGACGACCATAACCACCTAAACATGAACAGATCAACAATGCACGGCATCAACTCAAACATATTCGACAACTTCAAAGAAGCACTTGAAACTATGGATGAATACTTCCCTGTCTTCGAGGGAAGATTCAAAAAGAAAAAGCATTATGACGAACTCTGGGATAGAATGCGATCCATCCGACTAAAAATGTCGAGGATAGAAAGATGACCTCAACCTGGGACGCCGTACAAAACCTCATCGGAGCACTAGGCAGACTAAAGGACCCCGACGTATACGCAACAGGCCTCAGCTACATCAGCAACCTCATAAGCGAAATCCACGAATACGACCACAAACACAACCAGGATCTCTCGAAGGCAATCCACTTCACAAGTGCTATGGACAACATACGAAAACTACTCCGAGGAGTCAAACCATAAGGAGGTGAATATATGGGAACGCGCTTTGCATGTGGACGTTGCTTACCAGCTAAGATTCGTAACTATGCCCCAAACGCACAGAATGGGGCTGTAACAGTTACAATCATTAAGAACCCACCACAACCAGCAATTCGTGATGAGGAAGGAAACTCCCTCATGAATGAATGGATTGAATGGTTGCGCAGTCTACCAGAATGTGATTTCTGTGGAACTCGAGCTGAGTTCGCAACAAGCATCTATTCAAAGAAATAGAGTGTGTAATCACACCCCTTTTTTATCCTACAATGGTTTTTTATCTTCTACGCTTACTCATAGAGTAAGCCTTGAAGATCTCCACAACTCCATCAACCCCCAAGCTCGTTCTGGCGAGCCGAGCCACCCGAACAGCCGTTCGCACATCCTTAGAACGCAGCTCATCTAAAACCCTGACCGCAACTTGGCCAGCCTCCAGGACACTCAACCCCTCATGCCGCACCAGGACACGCTTACAGACCTCAATAAACTCGCCTCGAGTATACTCAGGAAACTCCAAAATCTGGAACCGGCTCAACAACTCAGCCGGAATCCGCTTAACACTGTTCGCAGCCGCAAAAATCACCGTATCCAGGACAGCCTCACTCCGCTTACGATTCAACAGCTCCACCACACGCCCCGACTCAGCGAGGCTCAAAAGAGGAGCAAGGTCCCGAGCCGGGAGCTTATCAACCTCATCCACCAACAGGATCCGAGGCCTCGCATCCATCAGATACCCCGCTAACCCTGAACGACTCATCCTCGACCCCAGAACATAGCTGCTCCCCGCTAATCCCTCAACCCCTAACAGGAACAAAGTCTTCGCAGAGCCAGGGGGACCCAACAACAGATAATGCACACGGACCCCGAGACGCAACGACTCACTGATCAACTGCTTAACATCATCATAACCGACGATATCCTCAAAGTCCGGGGCGCCCCTGTCCTCTTCAAGACGGGGAGCCTCCCCAACAGGCTGGGAATCCTCACCGCGGAGAGGATCAACCTTCGCCAAGGCCTCGACGAGACCCTCCCGATCAACAAGCAGATACCGAGGACCCCGAGGAGATGAGACAAGTCTCAAAACCCCCGCATCCACCAACTCCACAGCCAGACCATCAACAACATCAAACATCCGGCCACCCCAACCCTTAGCCAACCTGGGATCCCAGGCGCGGCCACGCTCATACTCAATGAGGCGTTTAATTAACGGCCTATGAACCAACAGCTGTGAAACCAACAACCATCACCCCGTAGGCTGCACATACCCAGGACGCGGAGAATAAAGCACCCCAACCCGCATCATCTGAATAATCTCCTCAGCGTCTTCACCACCAACCACCCGTTCACCCCGACGCCCAAGCCTCAGCTTCAACACGGGATCACTGAGGCGACACACGCCCTCAACATCGCAGACTCTGCGAATCCGCTCCAACAAACTCATATAAACCACCACAAGAAAAAAGAGGGGAGAGAATCAGCCCACGTACCGGAACCGACGCGCAAAGCTAGGGAACAACAACTCCGCCAACCCCCGAGGCAACGTAGCACCATGAGCAGCAACATCCTGCCACTCCTCATCATGAGCGAGACCAGGCACCCCATGAATATACGCAGTCCACTCCCGAGGATGCCCACCCTGCTTAGCAACCACAATCACCTTATGACTGTATAGCGACCGCCAGGACACCTCACGATAATGCACCGGACACTGATGCGGGCCATCATGATCCGGAATACCCCCACACCGCCCCTCGCAGCCCTCGACAGGACACACCCAAACACATCGCGGAAGACCCGACTCTTCATCAACCAAACTTTTCACCTGAAAAGAGTCCACCATTACGCATATAAGCATTACGCATAAGAACAATAAAAAAAGAGGGAGAAAATAGAACCCTAAACCCCGATGCACGGAGCCAGATAATAGACTAGCTGGCCCTGGGGGATCTCAGCCTCGATCTTCAGAGGCATATCCGTAGTCAAGTGAAAACCCACCACCTCGGAGAGATCCTTAAACCCCTTGAAGATTTCGATGAGATAACGCAGCGTATAAGTCGTTTTCTCAGCCTCCCGCTGCCGCCTCAACTCCAACACCTGATCATGATCCCGCGGATACGAAACCGAAACCGACCCCTTATCCCCCGTCGCGCTGAACCGCAGCGTCTCAACACCCTCATCATCAGGCCCTATCTCAACGCACAGATGAACCGAGACATCCTTCGCGTCGGGGAGCACAAGCCTCTGAATCGCCCCAGAGAGCACCCGCGCATAAGCGTAGTAAAGGATTTTCGGCTCAGGCACCTCATCATCCAGCGGCTCAAGAGCCGGGACCTTTTTCACCCGCGTGATCTCGTCGCGGAGACTCAGCACAATCGCTTTATCCCCGTCGCTGTAGCTGAGCCTCACCTCCTCATTCTTCTTGACGCGCTTCATCAACCCGATCAACTCGTCCAACGCGACGCCCACACGACCCGGCTCAACACACTCATAGCGGTCAAACGCCTCAGCCGGAAGCCGGAAATCAACCATCGTCACATGCGAGGGATCCATCGCGAGCACCCGCAACCCACCCTCATCAAAGACAAGCGTAGGCTGATCCTGGATACACGCTATCGCCTTCAAGAGCGACCGGAACCCCGTCGCCCCACAGTATTCTAACTCCAAGTCTTTCACCTAGAAAAAGAATCCACCATTACGCATATAAGCATTACGCACAAAAACAACAACAGGGTGGAGGCGACCCCCCCAACCCCCACCCAAGCACAAATCAACCCCAACCAGAGTAGCCCAAAACAGCCCAACATACATGCACGAACGTCCATACACGAACAAAACACCGTCCATAGACGAACGCCCATACACGAACACCAAAACAGGGCGACACAACCCTAAAACGACAAACTCGTATAGAAACGCCCGCGATATCTAATTCGTCGAGTTTGGTATCCAAATTCTCAAAGGCGGTAACGTTACATTTATTAAGGCTCAGAAAACTCAATTTTATAATAAAAAGAAAAGAATAAAATATATAAAAATAGAGTAAAGAAGAAGTAAAAAAA